>JADMIO011294130.1_pt1 | contig 99216 bp, 87 predicted proteins | sample 8958161 | NCBI WGS metagenome assembly JADMIO01 (sample SAMN16585339, study PRJNA669376) | soil metagenome | isolation source: Crop rotation soil | place: USA: Cullars Rotation, Alabama | collected 2011
GCGACAACTTGTCCACGTGGAATTCTAAGCTTAGGATCCCAATGTGCTGGAAAGAACTGCTATGAAAAACTATCTCTTGCTCTTACTCACCTCCCTGCTCACCATTGTAAACACAGAAGCCCAAAATATTGGCATCAACACTAACACGCCGCATGCAAGCGCCGCATTGGATATTACCAGCACCAACAGCGGTGTGCTTATTCCCCGCCTCACCGGGCAGCAACGCCTCAGCATTGCACTGCCTGCCAACGGACTACTCGTGTACGACAGCAGCTCCAACAGCTTTTGGTACCGCGATAGCGCCGCCTGGCAGGAACTGCTTCCCGCAACAAAAGCCTGGAAACTCACCGGCAACAGTGGTACCGATACCAGCATTCATTTTATAGGAACATCTGATGCGCAGCCGCTTGTATTTAAAGTAAACAATACAAGGTCGGGCATTATAGACCATTATTACGATAATACGAGTTTTGGGTATCAGTCGCTTCCTTTCGACGGAAGCCTGGCTAACACGGCAATTGGTTCTCATGCGCTTTTCTCCAATATTACCGGCAGCCACAACACTGCTATTGGGGGTAGCACTCTTTATTCCAACACCACAGGTGAGCAAAACTCTGCTACCGGGCTTCAGGCGCTTAAGTCCAACACTACGGGCTCCTACAATACTGCGAATGGCAGAGCTGCTCTCTATTACAACACCACAGGTAAAAACAATACCGCTATTGGCTACTCTGCCCTTCAAGCCAATATCACCGGTTACTCCAATGTAGCCATTGGGTTTAGCGCACTTATCAGCAGCACTGACCGCAGTAACCTGGTGGCCATTGGCGATAGTGCGCTATACAACAATGGCTATGGCGTTACGCAAAATAATGAGGCTATTAGCAATACAGCAGTTGGCAGCAAGGCTCTTTACTCCAATAAAGCAGGTAGTTACAACACTGCAGATGGGTACCAGGGGCTTTACTCTAATACTGCGGGTAATGGCAATACCGCCGTGGGGCATCAAGCACTTTACAACACTTCTACAGGCTCCAATAACACAGGGTTAGGTAATTCAGCGTCAGTTGTAGGTGGGGGATTATCTTATTCTACAGCAATTGGTGCAGGAGCAAATACAGGATGCAGTAATTGCCTGGTGCTTGGCGGTTATACACCCACAACCCGTACCAGGGTAGGCATCAATACTTATTCACCTCTTACCGACCTGCAAATCGCACAGCAGTCAGATGCCGCAGGCAATACGTCAAGAGGTTTCCGGTTGCAACGCAGCAGTGGTGCCTTTTGGCGCATGTATGTTGATGGAGGCAGTGCGCTCACGTTTGAGTTAAACGATGGCGGTGCAGGCAGTTGGGGATGGATAAATACCAGCGGTAGTTTTGTAGATGGCAGCGATGTTCGCAGCAAAAAGAATATACAACCCTCGGAAACTGTGCTGGACAAACTGGTTATGCTGCATCCAATGAAATACCAGTTTAATCAACAGGCAGAAAGCGAAAATTTCACTTATGGTTTCGTTGCACAGGAAGTGCAAAAAGTCTTTCCTGAATTTGTACATGAACGGGAGGGAGGCATGCTGGGGATTACTTACAGCAGTTTTGGCGTAATTGCCGTGAAAGCCATACAAGAACAGCAACTACAGATAACCAGTCTTAAAAAAGATAATGACGCACTACACCAACAATTGCAAAACATGATGGTTTTGATAAATGCATTGAATGAAAAGGTAGGGGCATTGGTAGTAAAATGATTCTCCTTAAATAGTATTGTGAAATACTGCAACGCAGAGAAGGGAGTGGAGTAAGAAATTGATCTTGACTCTCTAAACTACAGCGATCAATATTAGTAAAAAAGCCAACCAAAATGCAGTTCCAACCCAGGCCCAGGTAGCACGGTTTTTTCTTCGCTCATCTTTTACAAGATACATGGTGAGCACTCCAACCAGGCTAAGGGTCAATCCCATCATAAAACCTGTGAGGTTAAAGCCTTTGGTTCTGTCCAGGTCTTTGTAGATCTTGACACCTGCTTCGTCATCGATAGTTCCATCGCTGTTGATGAGCTTGCGAAAATTGCGCTGTTGATTGTGAAATTGCATCCTCCCAAAAAAACCCAACTTTTTCCCTGTGAACGCCTCATAGTCTGCATCCCGTAAATTCACAAATTTGGCCAGCGATATACTTTGACCTTGTGAACCAATCTTCAGGCTAAAGTCTGAAGCCATCGTTTGTCTTTTTTCAGATTTGAAAGCAGCAAATGCGGCAGCACCCAGCAAAATGAAACCAATGAAGAGCAGTGTTTTTTTCATACACAATTTTAGCGCTGTAATATACTCAAACTCAGTATGCGGATAACATGGAAAGCCGACTTATGTGGAGAAAGCAGCGAAGGGAGGGGAGAAGCAGCAGTCCTGGAAAACAGATCAGGCTGACAACTGCTTCAATATTTTCAATAATACCCGTTCATCTTTGGTATAACCTGTTTTTTCATCCGGCTCTTCAATAGAGTCTAATTCTTTAAGATATTTGGTAAGGTTGTTTTCTTCATAGAGTTTTATAAGACCTGGGTGTACATAATACTTCTTGCAAACTGTTCTTGTATTCCCGAGCTTATTGCTTACTTCATCCAGCGCCGTCACGATATTTTTTTTGCCGGATGTTTCATCTATGGCTTCACCAATGGATTTAAAAGCACGTAGTATATTTAGTGAACCTGCCCAGGTGCGAAAATCCTTAGCAGTAAATTCCATTCCTGTCGCTTCTTTAATGTAGCTATTAACCATCCCTGAATCAACAGAACGCTTGTTGCCTGATTCATCATAATACTGAAATAATTCTTTTCCGGGTATATCACGGCATTGTTTTACAAGCTTTGCCAGCCGCTTATTCTTTAAAGTAATGTTTTGCTCTACTCCTTTTTTGCCCTTAAAAGAAAATACAAGCTTTTCACCATTTACAGTAACATGTTTATCTTTTAATGTAGTAAGTCCGTAAGAGCCATTCATCTTTTCATAGTCACTATTGCCGATCCTGATATACGTACGCTCCATCAGGCTTACAAGCGTTGCAATTACTTTTCTTTCATTTAATTCCTTAGAAGAAATATCTTCTTCTAACTGCAGCCTTAATGCAGGAAGCACAATCCCAAATTCCATCATGCGGTGAAATTTGGTTTCGTTGCGCAATGCATTCCATAAACTGTGATAGCGGTATTGCTTCCTGTTACGTGCATCAAAACCTGTAACCTGTATATGCCCGTTTTTCAAAGGACAGATCCAAACATTTTCCCATGCCGGTGGTATAACAAGCCCTTGTATTCTTTTTAATGTATCGGCATCATTGACTGGCTTATTCTTAAAAATATAACTGAAAGTTTTGCCTTCTTTCAGGCGCTGAATGCCGGGTTTAGTATCGCTTACATAAACAAGGTTTACTGCTTTTGCAGCATTGGCATAATCCCGGTCTATTTCGAGGAAATCACTATGCGAAAGATTCATTTCTTCCATTGATATCATTTGTGTCTTTTACTTTGAGGAGTATTTGCAGCATGTTTTTCATCTGCCTTCCGGTCAGCTTCCGCCAGAGAATGAGATTTTGTTATATCATCTTCCTTATCTGCCCTCTCTGATAATTTGACATAAAATTTCTTTAGAACCTTAAGTTCATTTTCTGTCATATCCTCAATATCTATAAGTTGATTGCTGGCGCTGTTGTTGGCGGCTATGAGTTCATTAAGTTTCATTTGAATGGCTATCGTGTCTTTATTCTGCGATTGCTGTATTACAAATACCATCAGGAAAGTGATAATAGTTGTACTTGTATTGATCACCAGTTGCCACGTATCGGAAAAATGAAAAAAAGGTCCGGATATAGCCCATATTATAATAATTAGGAAAGCAGAAACAGATGTTATAGGGCTGCCCGCCGCTGATGTTACAGCATTGGCGACCTTGTCAAAGAGCCTGTCGGATTTTTTTACATTGCTATCGAGTTTCATAGAGTTTATTCTTTAAGTTTCATTTTGAATAATGAATAACAGTCCATCCTTCGTCAAAGGAAGCAATGGGGACGAATAAAAAACTATGCCGGGGACGTTAAACCTGGGGTAAGAAGCTTTGGTTCAGGTATTATTGCGCCAGAACTATTTTGCAAATACTCTAATGCTTTGCAAATCTCCCGTAAGAGCCCGTTAATTCATCAGGCGAAATTCATTTGGCGATTGACCAACCCTTTGCTTGAACAAACGGGTAAAATGCTGCGGGTACTTAAATCCTAATTCGTATGCAACCTGGCTAACCGATTTGCTTTGGTCAAATATTCTTTCTTTGGCCACATCGATCACTTTTGATTGAATATATTCCTGTGCAGTCTTTCCAGTTTCTTTTTTTATAAGGTCACCAAAATAACCTGCAGATAAATTTAACTCGCTGGCACACCAGGCTACGGAGGGCAATCCAATCGTCTGTGGATTGTCAGTTTGAAAATACCCGTTCAATAAATACTCAAACTTGTCCAGGATACCTTTGTGGACATTGTCACGGGTAATAAATTGCCGGTCGTAAAAACGGACGCAATAGTTCAGCAGCAATTCAATGTTATCTACAATAAGTTTCTTGCTGTGTTTATCAATTGCATGCTCCAATTCATATTCAATCTTTGCAAAACAATCCAGCACCATTTTTCTTTCACGTTCAGACAAATGAAGTGCTTCATTGGATTGGTAGCTAAAGAAAGTATATTCCTGTATATGCCGCCCAAGTGGTGTATTATGAATGATGTCGGGATGAAAGACCAGCGCATAACCTTTCGGCTGATAGTATTCGCCGGTGTTTTCAACTCTAACTACTTGTCCCGGCGCTATAAAGACCAGCGTTCCTTCCTGGTAATCGTATGTATTCTTTCCATAGCGCAGGTCACCGCATTTCACATCCTTTAAAAAGACAGTGTAAAAGCCAAAGTACATATTGTTGGCCTGCCTTGGTTTTGCCTTTGCCATATCGATAACACTTACCAGCGGGTGCAAAGTCTCAGCGTTGTTAAAGATGTTGTAATCGCTGACTGATTCAAATCGTTTTATGTTGTCCATGGCTTCTTATTTACCAGTTTCAAAAATACTTCTTTATTTAACCCTTTTTAAGTGGCTGGCCCCTAATCAGCAATATTGGTAGATAAATCCTTAATCTGTATACAATGCGGGCGGGGAAATAAAAAGACTTTTGCATTGAAACAAAATAGACGATGCAAAAAGTAAAACTGAATAACGGTGTTGAAATGCCCATCCTTGGGTTTGGAGTTTTCCAGGTAACAGATTTGGCAGAATGTGAAAGGAGTGTAGTTGACGCCATCGAAACAGGCTATCGGTTAATTGATACAGCAGCTTCCTATATGAATGAAGAAGCCGTTGGAAACGCTATAAAAAGAAGTGGTATAAAAAGAGAAGAGCTTTTTATCACTACCAAAGTTTGGATACAATCAAACGGATACGAAGGAACAAAAAAGGCGTTTGAAAATTCCTTAAAACGATTGCAACTAGATTACCTCGATCTATATCTTATACATCAACCCTTTGGAGATGTGTATGGAGAATGGAAAGCTATGCAGGACTTATACAAAGAAGGAAGGGTTAGAGCAATTGGTGTAAGCAACTTTCAACCCGACAGGTTGATTGATCTGATTGTTCACAACGAAATTGTTCCTGCAGTCAATCAAATTGAAACACATCCATTCCATCAGCAAATTGAAACGCAAAAATTCTTACAGGAAAACAATGTTCAAATTCAATCCTGGGGGCCATTTGCCGAAGGTAAAAATGATGTCTTTCATAATGAATTGCTGCTCTCAATAGCTCAGCAATACAATAAAACCATTGCACAGGTTATTCTTCGCTGGCTTACACAAAGAGGGGTAGTTGTAATTCCAAAATCGGTTCGTAAAGAAAGGATGGAAGAGAACTTCAATAGCCTCGATTTTGAATTAAGTATTGAAGATATGAAAGCCATCAAAACATTAGATACAAAGACAAGCAGCTTCTTTGATCATCGTGACCCTGCAATGGTGCAATGGCTCGGTGAAAGAAAAATGGATATTTAATTAATCATAAAACAATAAAAGAATAACAATGAAAAAAGTACTGTTTATAACGATTCTGTTTTCTGCTGCTTTTTATACTAAAGCAATAGCACAAGATGCCTCTGTATTTCCCAGAGGTGAAGTATCTGCCACTAATAATCACACAGGAACGGTTTGGCTTAGAGAACTAAATCAGCCTGACAGCATCTTCAATCTCAGCCTGGCACATGCAACGTTTGCTCCAACTGCAAAACTGGATTGGCACACGCATCCTGCAGGACAATATTTGCTTATCACCGAAGGAGTAGGTTATTACCAGGAACGGGGAAAGCCAATACAAATAGTTCGCAAAGGAGATGTGATCAAATGTCTTCCCGGGGTGGAGCATTGGCATGGTGCATCGCCTAACAGCAGCTTTGCATACGTTGGCGTAACACCAACTCAAAAAGGAAAAACAACATGGCTGAAAAGAGTAACTGATGAAGAATACAATACAGTAGCTAAGCCTGCTGTAAATGATACAAGTGTAAACAAGGAAATTATTAATCTTTCAAAAAAGAAATGGCAATGGATGGCAGACAAAAATGTTGATTCACTCAATGCGCTATTTGATGCAAAGGCCATGTTTGTTCATATGGGCGGTACCTGGGGTACAGAGCGGGAAGTTGATATCATTAAAACCGGATTCATTTGGTATAAGAAAGCTGAAGTCTACTCAACGTCCGTAAGATTTTTTGGTAGCACGGCCATTATTTTAAATGACATTGACCTGGTGGCGGTTGTTGGCGGAAACGAAGTCACCAATCCCTTTATGGTAACCGAGGTATATATCAATGAAAACGGCAAGTGGAAGATGGGACAACTTACTTTCTCACACTTAGCCCGGCCAGTTAAACTGGGTAAATAATAATACGGAAATGAAGAAAGTGATTTTTTTCTGGATGACTACTGTTTTGTGTTTCGGCTCTGGCTGCTCAACAGCACAATCAATTTCAACCAAACAAATACTGATTGTGTATTTATCCCGAACAAATAACACAAAGACAATAGCGGAAATCATTCAAAAAAATGCAAGCGGAACATTGGTAGCGCTTGAACTGGAAAAACCTTATCCAGAAGATTATAAGGCTACAGTACAACAGGTAGTGCAGGAAAATGAAACAGGTTATTTGCCACCTTTAAAAACAAAGATCGACAGCATTGAAAAATATGATATTGTTTTTATTGGCTTTCCTACCTGGGATATGAAAATGCCGCCACCGGTGAAGAGTTTTTTGCATCAGTATAACCTTAGCGGAAAAACAGTAATTCCTTTCAATACAAATGCAGGGTATGGTGTGGGAAGTGGTTTTGAGACAGTAAAGGAACTTTGTCCGGACAGCAAAATATTGGAAGGCTTTGAAATAAAAGGAGGAGTGGAAAGAGATGGCGTTTATTTGGCTATCAAAGATGAAAAAGCAAAAGAAGCAGAAACGAAAGTGAAGCAATGGTTGCAAAAAATAAGAGTGATTAAAGAAGCTCCTTAAGATTTCATAACTTTAATTCGACCGTAAAAGATTATTCATTTTTCAAAAAAATCTGCGAAAATGACCTATCAAAAAACTACCATTAACAGGCGCTCATTTCTAAAATCATCGGCACTTGCAGGTGGTGGAATGATGATAAGTTTTACCTGGTTGTCATCATTCAAGGTTCCGGGCAAACCGAACGATACAGACGTTTCCCAACAATGGATTGAAATTAATGGGTACATAAAAATCACGCCGGATAATATCATAAAAATCCTCAACCCCAATCCGGAATTTGGGCAAAATGTAATGACCTCACTCCCTATGATTGTTGCTGAAGAGTTGGAGGTAGATTGGCAAAAAGTAATGGTAGAAATGGGACCTCATGACAGCGTGAAATTAGGACCCCAATTTACCGGCGGAAGTAATTCAGTAAGGATGTATTGGAAACCACTACGCGAAGCCGGAGCGGCAGCCCGTAATATGCTCATGCTTGCTGCGGCTGAAACGTGGAAAGTCCCCGTAGAAGAATTGACGACTAATGAAGGAATGATTGCGCATCCAAAAACCATGAAAACTGGCACGTATGGAGAATTTGCAACTAAAGCTTCAGGCATTCCCGTGCCAAAAGAGGTTAAGCTAAAAGATCCAAAGGATTTTAAAATAGTACGTAACTCAAAGAAAAATGTAGAAGGTTTAAAAATAGTCACGGGTAAACCTCTTTTTGGATCGGATTATAAACACGAAGGCATGTTGATTGCCATGATTGAACATCCACCTGCTTTCGGGATGAAACTTAAATCTTTTGATGCAGCAGAAACTTTGAAAATGTCGGGCATCAAAGATGTTTTTAGTTTAAAAATGTATGAAGATGGTTTTGAGCAGGCTGGTTTCGATACACGAACGTTCAATGATTTGTTGGTAGTGGTCGGCAAGACCACGTGGGAAGTTATAAATGCACGTAAAAAACTGAGAGTAACATGGGAACCTATTAGCGACACAAAAGAGATCATTGCTGGCAGGAACGGAAAAAGAGAGGTCATTGTTCCCGCCGGACTTGAAAGCACCAGTGTCCATCTTGAAAAAATGAAAGAGTATGTAGGCAAACCTGCCCAACAGTTAAGAAAAGATGGCGATCCGGAAACTGCATTCAAAAATGCCGCACAGGTTATCGAACGAACCTACACCGCCCCGTTTTTGGCACATAACTGCATGGAGCCGATGAATTTCTTTGCGCATGTCACTGATGAAAAAGCCCTGTTGGTTGGGCCTTTACAAGCACCGGGTTGGACAGAGCCTACCTTATCAAAAGTTTTAAAGCTGCCACCAGAAAAGATCGAGATTCAAATGACACGGATGGGTGGTGGTTTTGGCCTCAGGGCATATGGACATTATTTAATAGAAGCAGCACTTATTTCAAGGCGGGCCAAAGCACCTATCAAACTGATGTACACACGGGAGGATGATATGACCTATGGAATCTATCGCCCCATGTATACAGCGACTTACCGGGCTGCTTTAGATGCAAATAAAAATTTGATTGCATTTCATGTAAAAGGGGGTGGCATTCCTGAACATGCTATTCATGCAAACAGGTTTCCGGCCGGAGCAGTTGATAATTATCTTGCCGAATCATTCGAGATACCATCCAATATTACCATTGGGGCATTCAGGGCGCCAAGATCAAATTTTAACGGCGCTGCAGAGCAATCTTTTCTTGATGAGTTAGCAGAGGCAATGGGCAAAGATCCAATTGATCTAAGGCTGGAACTTTTACAACGGGCAAAAGAAAAGCCTGTCGGTAAAAACAATGAATATGATGCGGACAGGTATGCAGGTGTATTAAAATTGGTTAAAGAAAAGTCAGGATGGAATAACCCTGAACATAAAAAATACAACCGTGGAGTTGCTGCTTATTTCTGTCACAATTCTTATGTGGCTCATGTAGTGGATATGGTAGAGAGGGATGGAGCACCTTATGTAGAAAGGGTTTTCAGTGCTGCTGATTGCGGCATTGTGGTTAATCCTGATGCAGCAATCAATATGATCCAGGGTGCGGTTGTGGATGGAATAGGGAATGCACTTTATGGTGGACTGACGCATAAAGATGGAGCTACTGAACAAAAAAATTTCAGTCAATACAGGATCATAAGATTTCATGAAGCACCAAAGAATATCGAAGTTCATTTCGTGCAGAATAATATCGACCCTACCGGGTTAGGCGAACCGCCTTTTCCACCTGTCTTTGGTGCAGTGGCTAATGCATTGTATAAAAGCACAGGCAAGCGATTTTATAACCAGCCTTTTATTTCACAATTGAATGAACTTTTGAAAGCTTAATTGAATAGATATTTTTTCATAATTTATATACGTACTATGGTCTCATTAAACATCAATAAAAAGAGCTACAATCTGGACGTAGATCCTAATACTCCTTTGCTTTGGGTGCTCAGGGATATTGTTGGTCTTGTCGGAACAAAATACGGTTGCGGTGTGGCACAGTGTGGAGCATGTGTTGTTCATTTGAATGGCGAAGCAGTACGTTCCTGTGTTACAAAAGTGAAGCGGGCTGCAGGGCAACAGGTCGTAACGATCGAAGGATTGTCAGAGAAAGATGATCATCCATTACAAAAAGCCTGGTTGGAATTGGATGTTCCTCAATGTGGGTATTGTCAATCTGGGCAGATCATGTCGGCGGCAGTTCTCCTGAGAGAAAATCCAAATCCCACTGACCAGGATATTGACGATGCGATGTCAGGTAATATTTGCCGGTGTGGCACCTATCTCCGCATTCGTAAGGCCATTCATTTAGCAGCAGAGATACAGCGAAAGTGAGAGCAGAATAATTAAACTGGCTATGCTAACATAGCATCGTTTGATCCTTTTAAAACTCATTGTCAATAAAATATCATCGGAAATGGAACGACATTATTTTTTGCCTGTAAAAACAATTATCGTCCTGGTTGTAATTGTTTCGGTAATCGGAATTATTACCTCTGCATTTAAAGGCAGGGACGATTTCGGCTACAAGGATGAATTTGAAGATAAAAAAAGAGACAGCATTGAATCTGTAGCAGCCTTTATGGATGTATACAAAGTGCTCATGAGCCCGCGTTGCATGAACTGTCATCCCGCAGGAGATATACCGCTGATGGGAGATGACAGTCACTTGCATACCATGTTTCCTAAACGGGGCAAAGAAGGCAAAGGTGTTTATTCGATGAAATGTGCGAATTGCCATCAGCCAGAGAATACGCTGGGAATTCATACACCACCCGGCAATCCAGACTGGCATTTGCCTCCAGCAAATATGAAAATGGTATTCCAGGGCAGAACGCCTCATCAGTTGGCCAAACAACTAATGGACCCCAAACAAAACGGTAACAAGAACAAACAACAGTTGATTGAACATGCACATGACGGACTGGTGCTTGCCGGGTGGAATCCTGGCGAGGGACGTACACTTCCACCAATGAGCCATGAGGCATTTGCAAAAGCATGGATAACATGGATTGAAAAGGGCGGTTACGCTCCCAAACCATAACCTGTTTTTTGAGTACACGACATCACAGTAACATGTCAAAAGAAATTAGAGATATCATAGCCGCTTTCAAAGAAGCACAAACTCATGGAAGGCAAACCGCATTGGCCACTGTTGTGCATGTGGAAGGCTCATCTTACCGGAGTTCCGGCGCCCGTATGCTGGTGGAAGACAATGGCAAAATGACCGGCGCCATCAGTGGTGGATGCCTGGAAGGTGACGCATTGAAGAAAGCATTATTAGCCATCAACCAGCAGCAAAACAAGTTCGTTACTTACGATACTCTACACGAAGATGATGTTGAATTTGGCGTACAACTGGGTTGCAATGGCATTGTACATATTTTATTCGAACCCATTGATGCGGCACAAAGCAATAACCCAATCGCATTATTGGAAAAATGTTTTTCGAAAAGAGCGGATGCAGTATTGGTCACATTGTTTTCGTTGAATAATTATTATGGAAATCAGCCCGGCACCTGTGCTTTTTTTGATGGAAACCATTTCAATAGTGTCATAGAAAGCAAGACTCTTGAAGATAAGATTAGAACAGATGCAATGATTGTTCTTGCTACGAAATCATCGCAGTTAAAGCAATATGACGAATTTGAATTAACCGGTTTTATAGAATTGATAGAGCCACCTGTTTCATTGATTATTTCAGGTGCCGGTAATGATGCATTGCCATTAGTAGAAATGGCAACTATTTTGGGCTGGCAAATAACTGTGGTAGATGGCAGATCAACTCATGCAAGTGTAAAACGTTTTCCTAAAGTCCATAAAATAATTGTGGGGAAGCCTGCAGAAGTAACCAGGCAGTTGTCGATAGATGAAAGATCGGTTGTGGTATTAATGACGCACAACTATAATTACGATTATGAAATGTTGAAACTGTTGCTGCAGCAACAACCATGCAGGTATATTGGTTCATTAGGGCCTAAGAAGAAATTAGAACGTATGATGGTGGAGCTGAAGGAACAGGGAATTACCATACCGGAAGAGCAACTGTCTATGATTTATGGCCCAACAGGTTTGGATATTGGTGCTGAAGCGCCCGAAGAAATTGCCTTATCTATTATAGCAGAAATAAGGGCTGTACTAGCCGAACGCAAGGCTGGCTTTCTTCGAAACAAACCAGGTGGCATCCATGTCCGTCCTGATATAGAAGCAACTACTACACTAAGCAATCAATTTTGATGATGCCAGCAGCAGACGACAAAAAAGATATTGGTATTATCCTGCTTGCTGCGGGTGAATCTTCCCGCTTAGGCGAGCCAAAGCAGTTGTTACCCTATGCTGGGCAAACCCTTTTACAACACAGTTTGCAAGTAGCCAATGATTCTATTGCTCATCCAATAATTGTTGTGTTGGGTGCACATGCAGATATCATTAAAAAAGAAATTAACAGCGGCAATACACAGGTTGTTGTAAATGCTGAATGGCAGGAAGGAATGGCTTCATCCATTCGTTGCGGAATAAGTGCACTTGTTGGGATAAGTGCATTTACAGAAGGCGCCATTCTAATGGTTTGTGATCAGCCTTATATTAATTCCACTTTGTTAAACATTTTGATAGAAACCCGTGAAAATACCAGTAAACCTATTATTGCCTGCAGCTATGCGAAAACATTTGGTCCGCCAACATTATTCCATAAAAGTATATTCCCGGAACTGCTTCAATTAAAAGGCGATGTTGGTGCGAGAAGCATTTTATTACAACACGTCAATGAAGTAGAAGTTGTTTTATTTCCGCAAGGCAACCTGGATATAGATACAAAAGCGGATTATCAAAAATTGGTTTGAACCTGCATGCCGGAGTCCATTAAAAATTCGGGCATGTTGAATTTCGTGAATCATTCATTCATTTTCGGTGTTCTTTGGCGGACCACAGATTGAACTTTGTATCCTTTAAAAAACAAATAACCATGAACAAAAAAATGCAAAAACGCAAATTAGGCAACAGCGGTCTTGAAGTTTCAGCAATTGGTCTTGGCTGTATGGGAATGACCTTTTCTTATACACCATTTCCGGAGAAGAAAGACATGATCGTTCTGATGCGCAAAGCAGTAGAACAGGGTGTTACTTTTTTTGATACGGCCGAAGTATATGGGCCTTATAACAATGAAGATCTGGTGGGAGAGGCGCTGGCACCTTTTCGCAATGAGGTAGTAATTGCCACCAAATTTGGTTTCAATATACAGGATGGAAAAATGGTTGGTGTCAACAGTCATCCTGATCATATTAAACAGGTGGTGGAAGGATCACTTAAAAGATTAGGTACAGATGTGATTGACTTGTATTACCAGCACCGTGTTGATCCCAATGTTCCGATTGAAGAGGTGGCTGGCGCAGTAAAAGATTTGATAACAGCAGGCAAAGTAAAATACTTCGGTCTTTCTGAAGCAGGTGCGGATACGATTCGTCGTGCTCATGCAGTACAACCTGTTTCAGCATTGCAAAGCGAGTATTCTCTTTGGACACGACAGCATGAAAAAGAGATCATTCCTACCATAGAAGAACTCGGTATTGGACTGGTGGCTTTTAGCCCTCTTGGAAAAGGGTTCTTAGCAGGAAAAATTGATGAGAATACAAAATTTGGCGAAGGTGATATCCGTAATATTTTGCCAAGATATACCGAAGAAGCTCGTGTTGCCAACAAAGCGCTGTTAGACTTGCTTGATCAATTTGCGGCAAAAAGAAATGCTACTCCTGCACAAATTTCCCTGGCATGGGTGTTGGCACAAAAACCATGGATCGTTCCCATACCCGGCACTACGAAATTGCATCGCCTTGAAGAAAACATCGGAGCTGCTTCTATCGAATTAACTGTGGAAGAACTGCAGGAGATTGAAAATGCTTCTGCTCATATAAACATAACGGGTACCCGTTATACAGAGGCAATGGAAAAGTCAACAGGGCTTTGATTGATTAAATGAATTTGATTTATCGGCTGGTGTCTGCACCAGCCGATAAGAGACATATATAGATGCGGTCGGAGAGGACTCCAACCGCTAATGAAGCACTTTTTAAAACAAAAGAAAAAATAGATATTATGAGTAATAATAAAGTTTGGCTCATCACCGGCGCAGGCCGTGGGATGGGTGTAGATATAGCTAAGGCGGCTTTGGCTGCCGGCTATAGAGTTATCGCTACGGGTCGCAATACTGATAAAGTAACTAAAGCCCTTGGTGAAGCTGAAAACCTGTTGATCGTGAAGCTTGATGTTACAAATCCTGCAGACGCTGAGTTTGCCGTTAAAGCCGCCATAGATAAGTTTGGCCAAATAGATGTATTGGTCAACAATGCCGCAAACTTTTATGCAGGTTATTTTGAAGAGTTAACACCGGAACAGATGTATACACAACTACATGTAAGCCTGATCGGCCCGATGAATGTAACCCGTGCCGTATTGCCGGTTATGCGCAAACAGCGTTCCGGGCAAATTATCACAATCTCATCAACCGCAGGACTCGTCGGCTTTGAGTTTGGTACAGCTTATGCTGCATCGAAGTTTGGCCTCGAGGGTTGGATGCAGTCGCTTCAGGCAGAAGTAAAACCGTTTGGTATCGATACCATCATTGTCAACCCAGGCTTTTTCCGCACTGAACTTCTTACAGAAGAGTCGACAAATTTTGCAGAGGGAATCATCGACGATTACAACGAACGCAGAGCAAAACAATTGGAATTCTGGAAAGGCTACAACGGCCAGCAGTCAGGCGATCCGGCTAAACTCGCCCAGGCGCTGATCACCATCTCAAAAGCCGCCACTTCGCTTTATCGCCGGTGCTGATGCGATTAATACTGCAGAACAGGTAGCCGCGTTGCTTCAGCAGCAAACCAATGCTTATCGTATTCTCTCGGGTTCTCTTTCGTATGAAGATGCTTAATGGTTCAACAATGGAAAATGTAATTACAGCTGGCGCAAGTGGCAAATAGCACCCGCCAAATCATCAATATATTTTAGTGAAATTTAGAAACGAATATATACCTCCATAAATAGCTGCATTAACCCCTGCATTGTGCCGCAGGAATACTTCAACAATTGATGACTTAGTTGCCTTTAAAACAAATTGAAAACTTTGTGATTGTTGATTAATACCACCTAAATTTTGAAAGTTGGCATAATTACTAAATGCTTCGCTGCCGTTTGTTAAAGCATATACTTCAAATTCTTTAAATCCTGAAAAGGCAACCCGAAACGACCATGTAACTTGTCCTGATACTAAATAAACACCGGTAGCGGGACAAGTCCACACTAAAGTGTTATTATTATATGCATTAGCATCATCAAAACAGCGGGTAACATCTGCCGTCGTAATAACAGGGAAAGGTGTTAATACGCCAGAGGGTACATCAGTAAACGCATCTACTTCGGCCCTTAACCCATTGTTTCTTGTTTGCCACATAGCATTTCCTGTACCATCGCTGGTAAGCACTTTGCCTTCACCAGGAATACCATATGTTAGTCTTAAGGTGTCACGGATAATGGTCTTGCCGCCCACATCCAGCTTTGCTGCAGGACTTCCCGAGCCTATGCCAACTCTGCCTAAAGTATCCAGTACCATTTGGGCAGTGGAGTTATTAGTTGCAAACAGCAAATTATTTTTTGTATGTGTTTGTAAATAAGCAGCACCGTTTGCACTATCTGTCCAAAAGCCAATTGCTACAGGGTTAATAGTCCCGCTCTGCTGGCTTATACCAATTAACCTGCTATAAACAGTAAAGGGATATTGTGGAGCGTTAGTACCTATTCCGACATTTTGAGCAATGACTGTGATCGTAAAACATGTGACAGCTAAAAGTAAAATGAATTGTTTCATAGAATGTTATTTGAGTCAATTGTTTGATTGGCTAAAGTAAAAAAGTATGTTGCTCTCTTCTTAAAGGGTTTTATGGACCAACATTTAGCCGTGCCTGTGGATTGATATTAATTGTCTTGCCGGCTCCTAACATTACACTTTTACAGTTATAAATACCACTCACTATCGTAGGAGAATTTGGTGATGATGCAGGGATAACTACCGGCGTAGACGCTGTTGGTACCCCGCCACACCAGTTGGCCGGATTACTCCAGAGGTTATCAGATACACCTAACCATGTGCCGTTGGCAATAACGGTAAGGCTCCCCGGATTGGTTGCTGTTTTAAGAGAGGGATTAGCTGTATTTGAAAATACTGCACGGTACAGGTAATTATTTTCCGGAGGCAAAACCGCATGCTGATAAGTATTGTTAGTAGCCCCGGGAATATCACCCCACATTCCTCCGTTATTCATGCTTACCTGCCATTGCACTGTTGTTCCGCAGCAACTGGTGGCAGATGCGTTAAAGGGGACAATGGTACCAACACAAGCAGCAAAGCTGGATGGATGTGAAGTGATTACTGGCGGCATGGGAGTTACCGCTGCTACTGTAAATGTACCATACATATCGGGTGCATGAGGTATGCACATATAAGTGTACACACCTGCAGTGGTCGCAGTATATTCGAAGGTTTTATTATTTGAACTCAACGATGCACTCCAGGTGGCAGCCCCGGCTGGCAAAGAGGTACCTTCCTGCTCGTTGGGATCGCAGGTGGTTGTATGGTTGCCATTCACCCATGACCAGCGGACGGTATCACCTATATGAACGTTGGGAATATTCATAGGAGTAAATTCATAATTCTTTACCTCCACAATAAAAACAGTAGCATATGATCTCAATAAAAAAATCACCATCGCCGCTATTACGAGTAAAAGTTTTTTCATAAACAATTGTTGGTCTTTAAAGCCTTAACGTAAAAAATCTTCCAAAAGTTGGGTGAACGAATAAACAAAGGATGAAGTTAGGGCGAATTTGCCGATGTTATCCAGTCATCCATGTCTTCTCCGGCAGGACAGGGGCATCATAATTCCGCCGGATGCCCCTATTGCAGACACTGGAGGGAAAATAAATATTCTTTTACACGATTACTTACCATTGCACCTATCCTTACGCCGTACGTGAAACTGCAGCATGAGCAGGTAATTCCTTTAAACAATTTTGTAACAGTTCCTCCCAATATTCACCTCTTAATTTGGCTGGTTCAAATTGACCGATACCGTGTAGTTGCAAATCATATAGAACCAAGGTATGCGTTGGCAGGCTGCTGTCTTCCAGCACTATTTGCATTTGCTGTTTCTTTTGTTCATACAGGCCGGTTGTTTCTGTTATTAATTTTACTGATCTTACATTCCAAAGATCAATGATGGCAGCCTCCTTAGGCATGCTGAAGTCGATGTATACCAGCAGGAAATTTAATTTATCAATTGCCAGGATATAATCATTGATATGTTCTTTCTGGTGGATGGCGAGCTTATTTTTCCAAACGAGTGCTTCGAAAACATTTTCCTGCCTGAGAGCCCTGGTGTGCTTTGCTTTTTTATTAAGCAGATTAAGTAGCCCGACAAAAATGACTAGACTTACTATAATCACCGCTGCTGTTATTAAGGTTGACATCATACTGGTATATTTTATGCAGTAGTAATAACTACGCCTGCAGTTAAATAAAAATGGTTTTTACTGGTTATTTACTTCCAGGATGGTAAATGTTTTGCTACCGGCAGGCATACTCCAACTGATCTTTTTTCCCTGCGGGAAACCTATCAGTGCAGTTCCCAGCGGTGCAAACACGGAGATTTTATTCTCCCTGATGTTTGCTTTTTCCGGGAGCACTAACATCAATTCCAGCAGCTTCCCGCTGGTGGCTTCCCTGATCTTAACCTTTGAATTAAGCCTGACCACATCTCCAGGTAAATCATTTTGCTTTACAACTCTTGCTTTGTTTAATTCTTCTTTTAGAAGCAATGCATTTTTTCTGTCAAATGATTGGTCAAAAAATTTTTCATTGATATAATGATGAAGAGTTTGATAATCTTCCCTGGCGATTATCAACCGTTTATTTTTTGTTAGCATGTTCTTTAATTTAATTATGACTGTGAATGATTCGCCGTCACCTGTGACAGATCTTTATGTTGATGATCATCGATTTGTTTATTATAGGAAGCTGGTTGAATGGAAGGTCTTTTTTTTAGCTTAGGCTTTCTAAAATAGAAGGCAATTAATAACATTGGCAATGTGATCACCAGCAGCCCGTACAATTTTTCATTGCTGATATAGGCGCTTTTCAAAATGATGACATTTATGATAACCAATAGTAGTATAAGCATACCACCAACAGAAGGATTTTTAATACCTGTTGACATTTTAGTGAATTTTTAGAGTGATCCGAATAGATGATACCGTTACCGGAAGACACTGGGATGCTGCAATAGACAGGCAGTGCCTGGAATACATAATCCCGGCCAGTTTTCCGGGTTGCTCCTGATCAACCCTCTAGCTCAAACTGTAGATAACAAGAAATTCTTACAAGTGTTTTGCAACAGGCTACAACAATTGTTTCACAACCAAGACAACATTGCATGGTGTAACCAATAGCAATACACAAAGAATAAAAAAGAAAGAAGAAACTCACCTGCCACGGAGCATTAAAGGGCTGGTGTTACTGTTTTATAATCTTTAAAACAGGAGAAATAATAAAGTGCCGGGGTAAAAGGATTAAATTCCTTAAAGGAACAGGTGAAACTATCACGCATATCCAATACTAAAAAGTAGTGTGCAGAGAGTGAAGTAATATTTCCTTTTTCAATTGGCATACTGCAAATTTAAGAAAACGTCTAATAGTAAATCGTTAAAAGAAAAGGTTTTTATTTTTGACGTTTTTTAAATTTGTTTTACCCTCTTTGTTTGTCAGGATTAATAATAAAATAAGTTTTCCTTTTCTGACAAGTTTTACAGCATTTGCTCCAATAAGATGCAGCGGGGGAATAACAGAAGAATACAGTCAGATAACTCAATGAAAGCTAACACCGGGCTTTCATTATATTTATACCAATATTCACTTCATGCAAAGCCTGTTTATTGAATTTGTCTTTCTCATCCTCATCATCCTGGCATTGGTGATGCTCGCCAATAAGCTTAAGCTGGCGTACCCGATCATTCTTGTTTTGGGAGGATTGGCGCTCAGCTTCACTCAATTTTTTTCTAACATAATCATAGACCCCGAACTGATCTTTTTTATTTTTCTTCCTCCACTTTTGTATGAAGCGGCTTGGCAGGTTTCGTGGAAAGAATTTTGGAAATGGAGAAGGATCATTACAAGTTTTGCTTTCCCGATCGTCATTATTACTTCGTGTGTTGTAGCCTTTGCTTCCTATGCCATTATTCCGGGTTTTACACTGGCATTGGGTTTTCTCCTCGGAGGAATCGTATCGCCGCCAGATGCCATTTCTGCAACAACCATCCTCCGGCAGGTAAAAGCACCAAAATTGCTTATCAGCATCATTGAAGGGGAGAGTTTGCTTAATGACGCTGCATCTCTCATTGTGTTTCGTTTTGCATTAGCTGCAGTGATAACAGGACAGTTTCATTTGCAGCATGCAACCACTAGTTTCTTCCTCGTTATTATAATGGGAACATTGATCGGTCTTGCTATTGGATTTATCTTCTATGCTATTCACCGGTGGCTTCCAACAACAACCAGTATAGAAATTATTTTAACCCTGGTAACTCCTTATTGTATGTATTATGCTGCGGAATATTTTCATTTTTCAGGCGTATTGGCGGTAGTCTCCGGTGGGTTGTTGCTATCAAGCAAGCGGCAAACTATGCTCAATTACCGCAGCAGGATAGAAGGCATTAATGTATGGACCAACATAGTCTTCGTATTAAATGGGTTGATCTTTTTCCTGATCGGGCTTCAACTGCCTTCTATTACCAATCAGCTTGGCGATATAGGTTTAAGCAAAGCCATTTGGTACGGCTTATCCATCTCCCTGATCCTGATTGTTGCCCGGCTGCTTTGTACGATTGGAGCTTCTTTATTTACCCGTTTTATGAGTCATTTTATTACAGTTGCTGAAGCAAATCCGGGATGGCGGGGGCCAATTATTTTTGGATGGGCCGGCATGCGTGGTGTGGTATCGCTGGCTTCCGCACTTTCCATACCATTGTTGATTGCCGAGGGCCAGGCATTTCCTTACCGCAACCTTATTCTCTTTATTACATTTATCGTTATATTGGTAACATTAGTTTTCCAGGGATTAACACTTCCCTGGGTGATACGCAAAGTAAACCTTGAGGACAACAGTTTAATACCGGAACAAAAACAGGAGATCATCATTCAAAAGAAAATGGCATTGTATTCTCTTCAGTATTTAGAAGAGAAATATGGCCAGGATTGGCCCGACAATGAACATCTTGATAACCTGCGGGCAAGATTAGAAATTGATACAAAACTACTAGGCCAGGAATTAGAGAACACAGAACGAATCAATGAAAATGACCTTCAGAATTTTCAGCGCATTTACATGGAAGTTTTAGATCACCAGCGAAAGCTTCTTGATAAGATGAATCATCATGCAGAATTTGATGAAGAGCTGATCAGGAAGTATCTTTCATTGATCGATCTTGAAGAATTCAAGATCAGGGAAAAGCAATTAAAATAAAGTTGAAACAGGATACTTTTTTAGGTGTGAGTTTACAGGAAGTTCATTTTTCTTTATGACGGGAACTAAGAGGAGAAAGTGCAACACAACTATCCAGCCTGCTTTCGATTTCATTGATCTTATCACGATAGCGTTGGCTGCCTGCAGCCCCGTATTGACTACGAAATTGCTCAGTGGTTAGGTTTTCCGGGAGGTCAGCAATTGAGGGAAGAAAGCTACTCACCACAAATTCGCCCATCAGCAAGTTTTGCATAGCAACAGCATCCGCTTCTGAGTTTGTTGCCGCATTTGCAAAACGTACACCAGCACGGTCAGCAGCGAAGTCGCAAAATGAAAAGCCACTGCCTTTTGTCAGTGCATCCAGTTGCTCTTTCATTAACCCTCCTGCGTCACTTACAAGCGGATTTTCCAGTACTGTCAGTGCAGCGCTAACACAGAAATGCCTGGACCAATCAACACGTCCACGAAATGTAGTGCCTTCACTAAGCTGTGCCGCCTGGTGCACCAGGTTGCTGTCATGATTTAATCCAACATATTTTGCTAACCGCTCTTCACCGAGTGCTATACCCAGCGCCAGGATAGCAGCTCGATTATGTTGAACTGCGCTTGTGTTGCCGGCTTCTCCTGGAAGAGGTGCAAATGCCATCTTCAACAATGCACCAAACCTTGCTTCGCCGGGTGGTATTGCAGAACCTGATTTTACAAGCCTTCTTAAACTAATTTCTGTTGTACTGCTTAACGCTGCAGGAGGACCTCCTGATAAGAGCCAAAACGTTGTAGCAATCAAAGCACCCATGATGAATAAAACTATTTTACCCCGTTGATAAAACAACCCAAGCCCAAGCCAGGTGCCTAACATACAGGCAGCAATTGGAATAATGGCATTGATCCAAACTGGAAAGTGGCCCATTTTCAACGATCGTATAAGCAAAGCCATGAGAACAATCAATACTGGCAGGCCTGTGATCTGGAGCAAACGCCTTCGCAACGTTGAGGCACGCTTCACAACAAAAGCAGAGAGGACACCAATAGCACCGAAAAAGACTGCCTGTAGTCCAACTGCGGCTAAAAGATAAGCCGTCTTCCAGTTAATACTGAGCACAGATTGAATGGCTTCTGCAAAACGGTGTGGCGGCAGTAATGGTGAAGGAACAAGCAGTAATGTAAGTATCACAACAGGGGCAATAGCTACTTTATATTTAATGCTGTCTGAGTTTTTCATAGAGGGTGATGACGCATAATTCAAGTAAATATAAAGTGTAAAACTATTTGCTGAATTTGATAACGATTGGTTTGATAAACATTATAGCCATACAGCAACTAACATGCTTTACAGTTTATTTTCTAATCATTACACAACTAATTTTTGAAGCATTAATAATAATAAGATGCTTTTCAAATGGCTTTTGTAAATTGAATTATGAACCAGGTTTTTTTAACTATTGTAATCTTACTTTTTGGCTCTGCGGTCACCGCTCAAAATATTGAACTAGATTCTTTGCTGAATGAATTAAAAACAGCAAAGGATGATACTAATAAAACTCAACTGTTAAGAAATATTGGCGTTGCTTTTGCCAACCAGGATCCAAGAAAAGCAATTGATTACTGGCAACAGGCTGTAACGCTCAGCCGAAAGTTGAATTACGTAAAAGGCCTGGCGAGGAACTTCATAAATATCGGCACCGGCTACTCTTATCTTGGCAAATTTGACTCTACTATTATTTATGCTGACTCCGGCCTCCACTATTCAAAAATTATCGGCGATCCCGACCGGTTGGCGTTGGTATATCTCAACAAAGGAGATGCTTACCGTAATCTTGGTGACTATCGCTCCTCTCTTCTATACTGCGACACTGCAAGTATATACGCAGCAAAAACAAATAATAGTGACAGGCTCGCACGCATCTATGATATCACCAGTGAAATTTATTTGATGCAAAAACAATTTGCAAATGCTATTGCGATTGAGCAAAAAGCGCTTGCATTGTACAGGAAAGATAATAACGAGATGATGGAAGGCTCAATTTACGATGACCTTGGTCTTGTTTACCAGAAAATGGAGAAAAAGGATTCCGCCATTTACTTTCACCAACTGGCCATTGAGATAGGTGAACGGGTGAAAGACGAAAAGAACCTCTCCACTTACTATTACGGGTTGGCAGATAGTTATACCGATGTTGGAAAGTTGCATGAGGCAGAAATCATTGCAAATAAATCACTGTTGTATGCAAAACAGCAGGAAAGTAATGTTCAACTCGCTACTGCCTATAGCCTGTTGTGTAAAATATATACCAGGCAGGAAAGATTTGCACTGGCTGTAGAGGCTGGAAACAAGGCTTACAATTATGCCGTTGCTGAGGTACAGATAGGCTGGCAGCAGGAAACCGCTGACTTGCTGGCAAATGCTTATGCGGGCATGGGAGATTATAAAAATGCACATCACTTTTTAGATATCAGCAGCAGTTTGAAAGATAGCATATCGCTAATGGTATTGGATCAGCAGGTAACGGGCCTGCAGGCTTCTTTTGAGTTGCGGGAAAAAGATAAGGCAATACTGTTGCTGGCCAAGGATAAAGAACTTCAAAAACAAATACTCTTTCGCCAACGCTTATTATTCGCAGGCGTAGGCATATTACTTCTAACAGCTCTATTTGGAATTGCATTACTTATCAACCGCAACAAACTGCGCCAGCGCATGAAAGAGCTTGAGCTTCGTAACCGCATTGCTGCCGATCTGCATGACGAAGTGGGAAGCTCCTTAAGCAGTATTCACATGCTGAGCCAGATGGCAACTACACAAAGCAATGAAGCCACCCATAAAGACATCCTCAGCCGCATGAGCAGCAATGCTAAAGAGACGATGGAAAAAATGGGAGACATTGTATGGATGATAAAACCGGGAGAAACGGAAGCTGGTGGCCTGAAGGAAAGGATCGAACGTTTTGCCTATGAAGTATGCAATGCAAAAAATATTGAAGCGTCACTGCAGGTGGATGAACTTGAGAAATTAAAGCTGAGTATGGAACAACGCAAAAACATTTACCTCATTTTTAAAGAAGCAGTGAACAATGCAGCAAAGTATTCGGGAACTGAAAAAATAAATATTACCGCAGCTTTAAAAAATAAAACCCTGGAATTGCAGGTAATAGATTTTGGAAAGGGTTTTGATGCCAGTATCGTAAAAAAAGGTAACGGGCTGGATAATATGCAAAAGAGAGCGAAAGACTTGGAGGGTTTATTGCATATCGACTCTGATGCAGCCAGGGGCACTATCCTTACGTTGACTATCCCGGTTTGAGTATCACCCGATTTCGCTATTGCTGCATCTCTTTAGTTTTTCAACTTTGTAAAAAATATTTTCTTGATCAGAGTTAGCATTTTTGAAGACAACAAACACCTGCGGGAAACTTTTGAGCTGCTCTTGAGCACAGCCGAAAATTTTACCTGCACTGGCGCTTACCCCGATGGAAATGATATACTCGATAACATTTCTGAAAGCCCTTGCGATGTTGTATTGATGGATATTGAAATGCCCGGCATGAACGGTATTGAAGCCACTAAGCTGATCAAACAACATTTTCCTGAAATTCATATTTTGATACAATCCGCTTTCTTTGAAGATGAATATATTTTCAACGCCATTTGTGCCGGAGCATCAGGATATATTTTAAAATCAACCACGCCGGCGGATTACCTGCAAGCCATCATAGAAGTAAATGCAGGCGGCTCTCCCATGACACCTGGCATTGCCAGAAGGGTACTTGAATTATTTAAAAACAACCTGCAGCCACTTTCTCCCGTAAAAGATTATAACCTTACCCTACAGGAAAAAAAAGTGCTGCAACTATTAGTAGCAGGTAAAAGCTATAAGATGATCGCTGCTGAATTATTAGTTGCTGTAGAAACAGTAAAATCACATGTGACCAATGTGTATGCGAAGTTGCATGTTCACTCCGGTACTGAAGCGGTATCGCTGGCAATAAGAGATAAGATCGTGTAAAAATATATTTGGCCGATTAAGATAGTCGAAAAATATCAAGACGTTGATATACTCAATAGCCTGCAAACCTTACCAGATAGTATATAGCCATCTTCATTAATAAAAAATTTGCTTATGAAAACACGCATTCTGCCGGTCATTATTGCCAGCCTGACCGGAAGCTTCACTAACGGACAATCTCTTAGTTCATACAACGACAATACAGTTCCTATTACCGGTTCATTCAGCGCTGCTTTTGGCGTGGGTGCTCTTGCTGCAAACACAGGCATCAGCAATACTGGGATTGGTTATAATGTGCTTAATAAAAATACTACCGGCGGTCAAAATACCGGTATCGGAAGATCAGCTCTTTATGACAATACAGTAGGCAATGCTAACACGGCCGTTGGTGCCTTTTCGCTTTATAATAATATAGGCGATTCTAACACCGCAGTGGGCCGTTACGCACTATATACCAACACGTCCGGATCGTATAATACTGCCATTGGCGTAAATGCGCTTGCCGACAATGCGGCGAGTGACTTTAATACTGCCATTGGTTACAGGGCACTTTCTGCCAATAACGGTTCAAATTTCAATACTGCTACAGGTTGTGAAGCACTGGCCCTTAACAACGGTGCAAGCTACAATACTGCCCATGGGGCCCGTGCGTTATCGCAAAACATAACTGGCGGTGGAAATACAGCGATTGGCTCAATGTCACTTCAATCCAATACCACCGGTGGTCAAAATACTGCAGGTGGAGGTTTCTCACTTGATAAAAACACGACTGGTTCGGCCAATAACGCCTTTGGATACTATGCTCTTTTTGGTAATACAACAGGTAAATATAATACTGCTATTGGAACGCTTGCTCTTACATCAAATCTTAGTGGCAACGGCAATACCGTCAATGGGTATTTGTCGCTTTATGCCAATTCTACCGGAAGCAATAATACTGCCGTAGGCGATTCGGCAGGTTTCAAGAGCCTGGGAAATGGCAATGTATACCTAGGTAGCAGAGCAGGCTATAACGAAACAGGCAACAACAAACTCTATATTGCTAACGATGTTAATAAGGTGGCTATTTACGCTGATATGAGCACCGGCCAGGTGCTCATTGGAAATAGTAATCCAACAGGCTACACATTTAAAGGTAGTCGTAAGCTCAACGTGTTAGGCGGCATTATAGCAGATAGTATGCGGGTAGCCCTTAGCACAGACTGGGCCGATCATGTGTTTACGGAAGATTACAAACTGTCAACTCCTGCTGAACTTGAAAATTATATAAACACCAATAAACATTTGCCCAATATACCTACCACCAGCGAAGTAAAAGAGCACGGTATAGAACTTGGAGCTATGAATGCTAAACTTCTCGAGAAAATAGAAGAGCTGACACTGTATATGCTGCAGCAGCAAAAAGATATCATCCTGCTGAAAGAAGAAATGCAACGGACAAAACAGACAGGCAAATAGGCAAAAAAGATCTTTCCCGTGCTCCCCGCCATCCTCCCCTTTTTCTGCCGACCTTAGCGCCAAATAATAATAAGATGAGCAGTATAAAGTGATCATTACCGGAGCTACAGGTATGGTGGGTGAAGGGGTGTTATTTGAATGTCTTCAAAACCCGAAGGTTAGTGAAGTGCTGATCATTAACCGAAGGCATTACGATATGCAGCATCCTAAATTAAAAGAACTCATAGTTCCTGACTTTTTTGAGTTAAACAAATTTTCTGAGCAGGTAAAAAATTATGATGCATGCTTTTTCTGTGCAGGCATTAGCTCTGTTGGAATGAAGGAAGACAAGTTTACCAGGATCACTTATGATACTACGCTTGCTTTTGCAAAAGCGTTGCTTGCAGTAAATACCCAAATGGTTTTTACGTATGTATCAGGCAGCCATACCGACAGCAGTGAAAAAGGGCGGATCATGTGGGCACGTGTAAAAGGAAGAACAGAAAACGACCTGGCTAAGTTGCCGTTTAGATCACAGTATAATTTCAGGCCGGGTGCCATGCTGCCTTTTGGGGAACAGAAAAACTGGAAAGCTGTTTATAAGTGGATCGTCAAAATTATCAACGTCTTCTCTCCGAAAAGCATTATAACAATGTCGGAATTGGGAAGAGCTATGATCAATACAGTAACGATCGGTTACCCAAAAAATATTCTCGAGATCGCAGATATTAAGGCCCTGGCGAAACAGGGATATTAAAAATTGATACTCTCTAATGCAGTTATTTTATGTACATACAATTAATTAACTTGCATAAGTTATCCAATTTAAATCTGTACGTCTCATGAAAAAATTCCTTTTGCCATATTTAGCCGTAGCAATGAGTTTTATAGCCTTACCGGCCTTTTCTCAATCTGATGGAGATTCAACTGCCTTATTAGGCTTGCCGGGAGATAACCTGGATCTTTATGCAGTGTTGGATCTGTTTCAAAAGTCCAAAACGATCGAAGCTTTCGAGCAATCGTTGAATGATGATAAAACAAAAATTAATAACCTCGATTTGGACCTAAATAAAAAAGTCGATTTTATTAAAGTGGTCACTAAAAAAACCGACGATGATTCGTATACATTTATACTCCAGGTTGATGTTACCAAAAGTGAAACGCAGGATGTTGCTGTCATTTTAGTAAATAGAGATAAAAACAAAAAAGTTTCCATACAGATAGTTGGTGATGAGGAATTATACGGAAAGGATTATGTGATTGAGCCAAAAGGAAATTCTTCAGTGACGGCTAACCCTGGATATACCGGTGAAAACCCTGTCACGGTGAATGTTCCTGCGACAACTACTGTAGTGGTTCAATCTGCGCCAATTGTACAGTATGTGTATTCACCGGCTTATGTTCCCTATGTGCCACCTTATTATTACGGGTTTTACCCACCTTATTTTGCAATGGGTGCCTGTATAGCAGTTGGTATTTATCGTGCCAATAATTGGGGTTATCATGGTGGCTATTATGGTGGTCATTATCATGGTGGGCATAATAATGTTGTTATTAATACCGGGAACAGGAATCAAATTAACCATTACAACAACAGCAGAAACACATCTAATACGGTGGCAAATAACAGGGCAAAGGGTAATTATGGTAATGGATCAGCAAACCGGCCAGGGGCATCAACACGCCCTTCAACAGGAACGTCCAACCGCCCATCGGCCGGAACGTCGAATAGACCGGGAGGTGGAGCTTCTGCATCAACACGACCCTCGGCGGGAACATCCAATCGTCCGTCAGGCGGGCCTTCTGCATCAACACGTCCATCGACATCTACAAGACCATCTACTTCAACAAGGCCATCTACATCAAACTTTTCTTCCGGTAACCGGTCATCTAACTTTTCTTCCTCATCAATGGGTGGTGGGCGTACCAGGAGTAGTGGTGGCTTTAGTGGAGGAGGAGGAGGTGGAATGAGAGGTGGCGGCGGAGGCAGAAGACGATAAGCTCTTTATATATCCACTAACAAAAAGCAGTTGTGCAAATACCTTTTGCACAACTGCTATAAAATAATTCTGAGCCTTTTTATTGAACGGGCATATCAGAGGCACTCATATCTCTTACGCTTACATATTTTCCATCTCTTTTTTCAAAAAGGCTCATGTAATTTCCTGTATTAATTGTCGTATTTGTAGAGTCAGATACTTCAAAGTGACCGATCTCTACTACCTGGTTCCCATCATTTGATATAAACACTTCGTTAGTTTTAAATGAAATTTTATTGGAACTTGACGTTGCTCCCGAGATCAAAAAATCTAAAATTGCCTGTTTGCCTACCAAGGGTTGCCTGTTTTGAAAAAAGCTTGTTGCGTCATCTGCATAGTAGCCTATATTTTTTGCTACACCTGAATTATAAGTCGCAGCAAATTCATCTTCCTTGGCCTGGATTTCTTTTTTTATCTGCTCTTTGTCAACAACAGGTGCTGCTGGTTCTTCTTTCTTAGTATTACAGGCGATTACTACACTTAGTATACATCCCAGCAATACTGCTTTTTTGGTCTTATTTTTCATAGTTAAATTGTTGTTGGTTTGGTATTGAATATTTAAAACTAATACTTAAAAATAATACAAAAATAAAACACTTTGGTTTTTTATAAGAGTATGCCGCAATCCAGTGGTTTCTGAAGATTTAATTTATTATCTCTACTTCAAAATCTATTTTGGCGTCTGAAAAATTAGAGGTCGTCTCGGCTATGTATTTATTGTTTTTTATTTCTTTGATCATCACTTTTAAAACTATTCCCTGGTGTAATATGGATGAATCTCCCTGGATAACCTGCTTTGGCCTTAATTCGTAGCTACACTGGGTTATCCAATCTATAGTAAAAATTATTTTTGCCCCTAATTCAGCATTTTCTTCAGTTTGCAGATTATTTTTTCTTGTAATAATGGTAGTGCCAGATTCTTTAGTGGTGACCTTAAATTTTCCCTGATGAAGTGATTTGCATGTTATTTTTTGTCCATGCGCAGTTAAACTAAATCCAATGCTTAGCAGGAGCACAAAAATTTTCATATATAAGAGTTTTGATAAAAATTTATCCGGAACGAAGATTACCGTTATTAAACGTAATTCCAAATATAAAACAGCAAACTACAACTGTATTAATATCAGCAACCTTCTATTTTCAATTGTTTCCTGCTGTTATTGCACAAATCCATCGGAATCTGTTATTAAAGGAGCCAACTAAAAACATTCTCTATATATTTAATAAAACGGTTTATAAATGATCCTCTAATGACAAAAAAATTATTGACTATTTCTTCGTTTCTCTTCTTTTTAAATATAAATGCCCAGAGATTTTATGTTTCCGCAGTCGATAACCTGGCTTATAAAACAGATACTTACCAGCTTAATACTGATAATTGCGACATAGTGAAAATTTATTCGTGCCAGGGAAATACCAATAGCCTGGATTTTCAATTTTTGGATATAGCCATTGATACAAATCAGAATCTTTATTATATAAGCCAGTCTGGAAATTTATATACAAGAAATTTGTTTGATACTACATCCTGCAAGATTTTAGGAAATGACATCGGATCCGCAAATTCATTGGTTGCGGATATAAAAGGTAATGTATGGGCCATAGGTTGGAAATCAGACATTTCAAAATGTTGCCTGTACAAGTATGATGCTGTTGAAAAATCTTTTATAGTAGTGGGTTATCTCCCCGAGAGCAGTTTATTGGGTAACGGTGTTTCAGGGTACTATTGTTCAGAAGGAGATCTTTTTTTTTATGAGAATAAGCTTTTTTTAATTGCAAGTAATAATATAAGTTCCTTTCTTATAATGATTAATACTGCAGATCCATCGAAAAGCTGTTATTATATGGCTTTAACAGGACTGCCTGCGTTTAGTCTTTTTAGTGGGTTCAGTATACAAGCCGGTTCATCTTCAAAAGCTTATATTATTAGTACAGAAAATACGCCTGATAACAACTACCTGGCAACGTTATTTGAACTTAATATGAGTGATAAAACAATAGGCTCTGCAATTTGTACTTATCCTCTTGCAGTTACAGGCGCAGCCAGCATTTACAATCTTACAACTGCCACTGGTGAAGGCTGTACATTGCCTGTTAAACTTTTAGATTTTAATTGCAGTGAGAGCAGCAAGGGAATTGAACTGTTTTGGCAAACAGCTAAAGAAACTAACAACAGTTATTTCTTAATTGAAAGAAGCCTGGACAAAGCAAATTTTGAAGTGATCGGAAAACAAATGAGTGATCCCAATGACAGTAACGGAAAGAAATATTATTTTATTGATAAACGCCCTGGTGCTGTTAACTACTACAGGTTGAAGCAGGTTGATTATAATGGTGATTATACTTATTCAAAAATCATTCTTTCAAAAGTTTCTCAGCCCAACCCCATTGAATTTATTGAGAACTCTGCAGCGGGCATCATTACAATACAGATCAACACAAAGACTTCTGATCGAAATTGGTTACGAGTATTCGATGTTTCGGGAAAGTGCTTAAAAAATATCCGGGCATTGGAAAATTCTGTAAATATTGATATGTCATCAACCAGTAATGGATTATATATTCTGCAACTGGTTACCGGCAACGGGCATACTTACATAAATAAATTTTATAAGAGATTTTAAGAGCAGCTAAAGTTCTGCGCTTTGTTTCCATCCTTGGCTCCCGTAAGAAAATGTAATGAAATAACCCTGCCGTTTTCAACCAGGTGCAGCGACACGATGGGGAAACTTTCTCACTCATTCACTGTGAGGGTACCACCGTTGTTTACTGTACCTTGATCATAAAGGCCTGCTTTCACACCGTTAAACATTGAAGAGCCATGGATGGTTAAGGTGCTAAGGGACGTAATAGTCAGGGATGCGCCTGTCTGTACGTGAACGGCCCTTGCATTTGCTCCTGCAGCATTGATAACGGGATCATTAGTCACGTTTGGTATGATCACAGTGTTTGTGGCATTTGGTATTGTTCCGGTAGACCAGTTGCCAGCCTCATTCCAATCAGTGTTCACGTTACCAGTCCAGGTATTTGTATCATCATAAGACAAAACCACTGTATTTGCAGTATAGCTGATATGCCAGTTTGCGGGAAGGCCGGTTACAGTAGCAAACGTGCCAGATATTGTTGAGGCATCCACTATAGTCACTGCATCGCCATTATTTGGGTTATTAAAATTGAGGGACAATGCCAATGTTCCGCCAAGTGTTGCCTTGCCGTTCACATTTACCTGGTCGTAATTGACACCAGGGCTGCCTGTTCCATTCACTTCAATAGACATGATGCTGTTGGTAAAGTCCTCGGATCCATTGAAACTCAAAGTGCCGGGAGAATAGCCCGGCGACAGCGTACCGCCGGCATTGACAAAATAGCCTGCCCGCAACGTACCGGTGGCCCTAAATATTCCACCGGGGTTGTTGTTAAACAGATTTGTTCCCGAGTTATGCATCAGGTTTGATACGCCGCCTGCCGCCCCAATAGTAACAGTGCCTGCATTAGTAAATGCGCTGGAGAAAAGATAGAGAGCATTCGTGGCCCGGTCTATATTCACCTGCCCGTCTGCCTGGTTGTCAAAAGGGCCTAAAATAGATGCAACGATAGCATTAGTGACAGTGATGCCCGTATTCAGCATACCAATATTGACTGTGCCCTGGTTGGTGAAGGTCGCTTGTTGCATGCGAAGCGACTGGGTAGAAATCCAGTCGATATTTACGATCCCGCCAACCTGGTTAGTAAAATCTCCACCATAGTTTTCAATGCCGTAGATACCCGAGCCGGCAACTGCGCCAATGGTAATAGTTCCTGAATTATTGACATTGCCGCCACCGGTATTAAACAACGCATCTTGCGAAGACCTGTCAATATTAATTTGTCCGCCTGTATTATTACTGAAGCTGCCTTCGTTGCGAATACCATAAGAACCGACAGCAGAGGTATTTCCGATCGTGATAGTGCCACTGTTTTCAACCGATCCCTGGTTCAAAAATCCTTGTGTCGCGGCACCGTTGATTGTCAAGGTGCCTGTAGTGCCAAGGGTGAGCAATTCGCCGTTTTGTATTGTCACCGATTTGGCAATGGCTCCTGGGGCTGTGATCGCAGGTTTATTTGTCGTGTTGGGAATAGTTACATCGGTTGCTTCATCTGGTACACCTGCCGTCCAGTTGCCGGCTTTATACCAATCAGTATCCAAATTGCCTGTCCAGGTGGATTGGGGTATCCCATAACTCAGCACAACTGTTGTGGGATAATAAACCACATTCCATTTTGCCGGTAAACCTGTAACCGTCGCAAAAGTGCCTGAAATAACCGGGGCACTTAAAAAAATGACTTGGTCGCCAATAGTTCCTGTATAATTAATAGCCACATGCAGTGTACCGCCGAGCGTGGCAGTGCCGTTCACTACTACCTGGTCGAAATTCGTACCAGCTACTCCGGTTCCATCTACATCGATATCGAGGATATTATCAGTAAAATCTTCATCGCCGGTAAAATTCATGATACCCGGCGAATAACCGGGTGACAAGGTCCCGCCGGCATTTGTAAAATTAGAAGCCGGCAGAGTACCAGTGCCTTTCAATATGCCGCCGGTGTTGTTGTTGAATACACCTGCTGCACCTGCCATCAAATTCGTCACGGGCACAAGGTCTCCAATAGTAATAGATCCCGCATTGGAAAAACTGTTTAACAAAAGTTCAATACCGGCAGTGCTGGCACGGTTCACATTGATTTGACCACCTGTATTGTTACTAAAAGTTCCTTCGTTGTAAATACCATAATTTCCTACGTTGCCTGTATTGCCGACCGTGATGACGCCACTGTTTTGAACCGTCCCCTGGTTCCAGATTCCCTGTACGGCAGCACCATCGATAGCTAACGAACCCGCAGGGTCTATAGTGAGTATTGCCCCAATTTGTATCCTTACAGATCTTGCAACAGCTCCGCCGACGCTTATAACCGGCTTGATCAGTGTGTTCGGTATGATTACATTATGAGAAACACCAGGCACACCGTCCGTCCAGTTTCCAGGCTCGTTCCAATCGGTGTTTACATTACCAGTCCAGGTATTTGCCGACAGGGGAGCACCGTACGATAATATCACTGAAACCGGGGTATAATTGACATACCAATTTGGGGGCAGGTCTGTTACTGTACTGAAAGTGCCGGATATAGCCGTAGCGCTCAGGATGGTGATCTGATCGCCATTTGCTGGTGCATAGTTTACAGACAATGCAAGAGTTCCACCCAAGGTAGCTATACCTGTTACATTTAACTGGTCGTAATCTGCACCGGCGGTTGTTTTCCCATTTACTTCAATGGCTATGGTGCTGTTGGTAAAATCTTCTAATCCAATAAAATTCAGGATGCCGGGAGAATAACCCGGCGACAATGTGCCCCCGGCGTTGACGAAATTGGCCGAAAGGAAGGTGCCAGTAGCTTTAAATACACCCCCCGGGTTGTTGATGAACAGGTTTGCGCTGAGATTGCTTACCAAATTTGCTATACCACCGGCAGCTCCAATAGTAACAGTGCCAGCGTTAGTAAATGTGTTTGAGAAGAGATAGAGAGCATTTGTGGCCCGGTCTATATTCACCTGCCCACCAGTTTGATTGTCAAATGGACCCAGGATAGATGTAACAATAGCATAATTGACGGTAACGCCGGTATTCAACAAACCAATATTGACAGTTCCCTGGTTGGTGAAAGTCGCTTCCTGCATACGAAGCCCCTGGGTGGTAATGCGATCTATATTGAGAATCCCGCCCGTTTGATTATTAAAATTTCCCTGGTAATTTTCAATACCATACACCCCGGAGTTGGCATTTTCGCCGATGGCAATAGTTCCTGCATTATTGATAATCCCTCCCGCGGTATTAAACACTGCATCTTGCGATGCCCGGTCAATATGAATTTGTCCGCCTATATTATTGTTGAAGCTGCTTTCGTTGCGAATGCCGTAGGAACCAATGCCTGAAGTATTACCAATAGTAATAGTACCGCTGTTTTCAACTGTTCCCTGGTTCAGGAATCCCTGTGTAGTGGCATCGTTGATGGAGAGGGTCCCTGTAGCGCTGATCCTGATTAAGCCGCCAGTCTGAACAGTTACAGATTTTGCCAATGCCCCGGCCAGCATGATTTCTGGGTCATTTTCTGCGTCTGGAATAGTCACATCGGATGAAGCATCCGGAACTCCTGCAGACCAGTTGCCTTCAACAGTCCAGTCGGTATTCATATTACCCGTCCAGGTTGTTTGGGAATACAGACGGGTTGTGATTAAAAACAAGATTATAACCAGTAACAAAAAGCGCTGGATAGAAAGGGAGTAAAAAACCTTCATATAGCTACCCGGATTATTAAAGAGAAGATGGCAAGCAGCAAAACAAATATACGCATGACATAAAAGACTTGCAACTATCTGTCAAAACCTTTGAAAGATAGTTGTTGGCAGACCAGAACTGGTATTTGTTTTATAGGGTGGAAAAGGTGAAGGTCCTGCAACGGAGAAACCGCAATAGGCAAGGACTACCGATCCAAAGTTTGAGCCGTTAATTGCTGGTAATTTTTTATTGGCAACAAAAAATTCTTCGAAGCGATTTTTATTTACACAACGAAACCAATATTGGCATCAGGGCCTGATCAGATTTTCGTTGTTCCCACATATCAGTAGTCTTGTTAAGCTCGTACAGCTTACCGGTGCTGGGTTTTACTTTAAAGGTATAAATGGCAGCAGCACTGTCTTTATAAGTGGCTCTTAGCAGGAATATATAATCTGCATTATAGGCATTGCCGCTCATGGGATCCTGGTCGTTAAATGAGGGGCTTGCATCCAGCACATAATCCCAACCGCGGCCACCGGCCTCTTTTATTTGTTTTTCCCAGGGCACAACCAAATCTTTTACATATGGTGAGGTCAATAAAGTAGAATCCAGCACCTGCCTGCAACTATGATACGTTTTATGCGTTTGTGCTTGTAGTGCTGTTAATGATAGAACCAGCATTACTGGTAAAAAAAGCTTTTTCATGACGGTATTATTTAATGTATAAAAACACTAAATAATTGTGCCGGAGCTATTATTTTTATCGGTTGGTGAGGACACCGACCGATAAAAGAATTTTATTTTCACTCAATATAATATCTCTATTCCTTCACAAACTTCCCACGGCTTATTACCATTCCATCTTTTCCAGTTACACTTATAATATACATCCCCGGTGCTAAACTGCCGATAGACAATTCCACATTATCCTGAACGGCCCTTTTTAAGATCAATCGCTTGCCATTAAGATCAGATATCTCAATGCTTCGGTCTTTATTGTAACCTTCCAGTGAAATATTCAAAACCTGTTTGGCAGGATTGGGATATAAAATCAAAGGTTCAGTATCTCCAACGATCATAGAATTTCGACTGGCAGTACCGGTTTGCATTCTTAATGTATAGCAACTGCTGGCATTATAGGTTGAACTGGTATTTGGATATACCCTTGCATAGTAAGTGCCGGCAGATACTGTTCTGTTGATCGTTTCGTTATTTGTACCAGAGCTTGTTGATGACTGCAATGTGCTGCCACTACTATTTTGTAAAGCAAGCTGGTAGTTTGCGGGCAGTGTCTTTAATGTTACGGTTATAGTACCTCCTGTAGTGATAACGAATTTGTAATAATCGTTATCACCGCTTACGTTCAGTAAACCATACGCATCCGTATTCTTAGGTATGGTAGCAGCGCCACTCCGGGACCCGTTAGTGCTTACATCATAAATGCCAGGGCAATTTGTAGTGGTAAACTGTGCCTGTGCAAACGCACCAGATGCACCTGTGCAATTTGCATTCACCCGCCAATCGTACAAAGAGGCTGCTGTTAAGCCACTCAAATTTACTGATAGGGAAGTGGTGGCTGTAGCGGCTCGCACCCATGTGCCGGATGATGCCAGCTTATAATCAACTGTATAATTATTACCGCCGCTTAATGCAGACCATCTAATTGTAGCAGTGGATGATGTAATGTTAGATGAAGTTAGTCCTGTAACAGTACCGCATGTGGCAACTGCAACAGTAATAAACTGTGCCTGTACGTAGTTGCCTGTAGGCGCTGTACAGTTAGGCTTTACCCTCCAGTCGTATAAGGAGTTGGCTGTTAGGCCGATAAGGCTTACAGAAAGCGATGTTGTTGCAGGGGCAGCGTTTATCCAGATGGAAGATGAAACTAGTTTATAATCAACAGTATAATTATTGGCGCCACCTGTGGCCGACCAACTCACCGTTGCAGTGGTTGTGGAGATGGCAGAACTTGTTAAGCCAGTAACAGTGCCGCAGGTTGGCAGTTTAGTGGTTGTGTTGTTCCTGGTGATCAGCCATGCTTCGGGATCAATGATAACTGTATCAGCAACAAAGCCTATTGATTTTGTAAACACTTCGCCATTGCTTATATTATTTACTACTACTGTTACTGATTGCGTTTCATTTTTGAATTGAAGCGCTACGGGCAATTCAAAAAACGGAACAGATGCATGAGAGGTGGTTTGATTCATTTTTATCCAAACATTACCCGAACCTGAATTGGACCATTGCACATTGTAAGCAGGATAACCTTGTCCGCTATACCATTGATTAAAAAAGTTGGTTAGGTTTTTCCCACTTGTTTGTTCCAGGTTTCTTTTTAAATCGGTTGTATGGGCAAAACCATAAATGACTGCTGGGTCTGTTTGATAATTACGCAATGCTTTAAAGAAAACAGAATCGCCCAGTATCCACCGCAGCATATACAATAGATGACTTCCCTTCGTATAGCTCAGGCGTGAATCAAAAATGCGGTTCACATCAGTAGTATCACTCACTTCAACAGAACCACCGGCTTGTGAAGTGATATCGCTGATCTCACTTTTTCTTGTGCTGAGAACATTGGCCGGGTATTTCTTTTCCATATACATACTCGCCAGGTGTGTAGCAAAGCCTTCATTGAGCCATATCTCTTTCCATGATGCTGTTGTGATCTTATCACCAAACCATTGATGTCCCAATTCGTGTGCACATAAGCTTTCTCCAATGTTTACAACGAAGGTGGAAGTTTGATGTTCCATGCCGCCGCCCCAACCAAACTGCACATGCCCGTATTTTTCTTTCATAAAAGGGTAGGGGCCGAAAGTGGTATCAAAGAGTTTCATTGCATTGAGCGTATTGGCAGTGCCGCTTTGAAAGCTGCTGAGGCTTTCAGGATAACAATAAGTTTGCATGGGCAAAACACCGGTACTCAGTTGTACGGTATTATTAAAAACAGAATAGTTTGTTACGGCAAAACAAATAAGATAAGAAGCGATGGGATAACGGTGTTTCCAATATGCTGTCGTTTTTGTACCATCTGCACTGGTGATTTGGCTTTGCAAAATGCCGTTGCTTGCCGCTTTATAGGCAATAGGATTTGTAACGAGCACATCTATTGAATCCGCTTTATCATCGAGATCATTCTTGCAGGGCCACCAATCACGGCTGCCATAAGGTTCGCTGAGACTCCACATAACAGGCGTGCCCGAATGTGTGGATTGAATAAAAGAACCAAAGCCGGTATTTGGCGGAACGCCCTGGTAAAAAACGCTCACTGAATCTAAGGTGCCGGCATTAACGGTAGCAGGAAAATTAATGGAGAGTGTATTGTTGGCCTGTGATTTGGTCAGCAATTGATTGCGTTGTTTTACACTATCGGTAACCAATGGGCTCATCAGGTCAAGAATAATATTTCCTGTTGATGAAAGTATGGTATAATATATCGTCACCTTTCCCTTGATATAACGAACAGCCGGATCTACTTCCCACTCACAACGGTAATACTTTACATCAAAATTCGCAGAAGCTATAGAGAGTGTTTGAGGGTCGCCAAGCCGCTGGTGGGCAAGCCCTTCCATTGTGGCAATAGCCTTTATGTCTTTACAACGATCTTCGTCGACCTGCGCATTTACGGTGATTGATGCCAGTAATAAGAATGCAAAGAGGATTCGCATAAAAGTTGGTTTTGGCTGTTATAAGAACGTTTGAAATTAGTAGTAATTCTCAATTGTGAGCAGAAAATTCAGAGACAGAAGCATCAAGATTATCCATCATCTCATCAAACGTTACGATTACCGGGACATGATCGCTGTATTTTTTCCATAGTTCATAGTCTCCTATCTCAACCGATCGTATCCGTTTTGTCATATCAGCAGATGCAAAGCAATAATCGATATGATACGGCTTGTCTTTATGCTTGTATAAATAAAATGTCGGGTGCTCTTCGCTGCCCTGCACTTGTTTGTGATGCAAATGATAACAACTAAAAATGCCTTTCTTTTCCAAACGCTTTACAACATTTGAATGATTTCCTGTTCTATATTTCTTATCCCAAATAGTGTTGCTATTGAAATCTCCAGCGAGTATGGTGTTACTCTTCTTTAGCTTTTTATCGTAATGATGAATCGCTTTCCAAACCTGCTCCACATATTGCCCGTCGGGGTCATCAGGATTGTTTGCCCAAATAGCATAGAGCGTGAACTTAAGATCATTACCAGTAACATTAATTGGAATGATCGTTTTCAGTTCGGGGTTGTAATTGCGAAATGATTTTAGCCTGAAACCTGTATAAGAGAAAATGCCAAGCCCTTTGTTTTTATTGCTGCCAAACCAAAGGGTATCGGTTGGGGTTGGTATTGAAGGATCAAATTTTAATCTATCCGGGTGCTCACATTCAGGAATAATTACAATATCCGGATGATGAGCCAGTATAAGCCCTGCTTTTTTCCTAAAGGCCATATTGCAGTTCCATGTGATGATCTTCATAAGGGCTTAAGCTTTAGTAACTGATAAGACGACTTCACATCAATAATTTATCGCTGTGCATTCCTGGTGTTATGCCTTAGCATCAAAGCAAATGTTCCAAACAGCATGCTTATAGAACTGGCAGCCCATAGCCAATAACCAGGCTTGTATGATATGATCCGGTGTTTTTGTTCCCCTCCGTTATCAGCAATAGAATCGAATAGCAAAAATGAAAGACAAAGTAAAGCAGCGACTACACTCACGAACATTGATGCTTTTAGATTTTTTCTTAAGGTGAACCAGGCTACAAATAATAAGGGATTTGCGATCCATGAAAACCCGGCACCACCAGATGCGAGTGAAGCCCATCCCAGCAAAAACACTAACGCCGAATCTCCACATTGAGAAGTGGTACAATAACATTTCTGAGTTAAAGAAAGCAGGAATAGTACAATACTGGAAACCAGGATAGTTTTCTTCAGTTGTTTGTCCTCTGTTATGGTTTTGGATTCCATAAAATGGTTGATATAAGGCTGAAAAGTAAGGCTTCTTTACTTTAATTTTAATGATTAGTTTCACCAGGGGACTTAATATTCCTCATGTTTTTGCCTAAATGCAGGAATCACTTTTGTATCAACATAAAGTACCATTTTCTTTAAATCTTAATAACCAAATCTATGAACACAAATTCCTTTCCGTTGGGTAACAAAACTTTTAATAAACCCGAACTGGAGTTGTGGGTAGAGCACATAGCGGCACACACCAGTCCAGATAAAATTTACTGGTGTAACGGTTCAAAAGAAGAATACGATACCATATGCAATTACCTTGTTGAAAAAGGTACATTCATAAAGCTTAACCAGGAGAAAAGACCTAACAGTTTTGCATGTTTCAGCGACCCCAGTGATGTGGCCCGCGTAGAAGACAAAACATTCATCTGCAGCCGCCGAAGGGAAGATGCAGGCCCGACCAATAACTGGATGGATCCTGTTAAGATGAAAGAAATACTCAACGATCTTACACGGGGCTCCATGCATGGACGCACCTTGTATGTTATCCCATTTTGTATGGGTCCGCTGGGATCACCGTTTTCAAGATATGGTGTGCAGTTAACCGACTCGGAATACGTGGTAGTGAATATGCACATTATGACCCGGATGGGTGATGCAGTATTGCCTTACATTAAAGATGGGGAATACGTAAAATGTTTGCACGTTTTGGGAGCACCGCTTGAACCGGGCCAGCAGGATGTTACGTGGCCCTGCAACCCCGCAACAAAATATATTTCTCATTTTCCCGAAGAACGGATGGTGCTCTCTTATGGAAGTGGTTATGGTGGTAATGCCCTGATGGGTAAAAAATGTTTTGCCCTGCGTATTGCGTCTGCAATGGGTCGTGAAGAAGGATGGCTGGCAGAACATATGCTTATCATGGGAGTGGAATCACCGGAAAAACAGAAAACCTATATAGCTGCGGCTTTTCCGAGTGCATGTGGTAAAACAAATTTTGCCATGATGATCCCGCCCAAAGAAATGGCCGGATGGAAGATCACCACAGTGGGTGATGATATTGCCTGGATACACAAGGGAAAAGACGGCCGCCTGTATGCCATAAACCCCGAGTCGGGATATTTTGGTGTGGCTCCGGGTACCAACTACAATACCAACCCGAATGCAATGGAGTCTATTGCAGCAAACACTATTTTCACAAACGTTGCGCTCACACCTGATGGAGATGTATGGTGGGAAGGCATGACCCCTGAACCTCCTGCCGGTCTAACAGACTGGCATGGCAAGCCGTGGGATCCTGCAGGCGGAAAACCTGCTGCACACGCCAACTCAAGATTTACTGCGCCAGCTTACCAGAATCCTGCAGTGGACAATAACTGGGATAACCCGGATGGTGTACACATAGAAGCATTTGTTTTCGGCGGCAGAAGAAGCACTGTAATACCATTGGTATATCAATCCTTCAACTGGAACTTTGGCGTTTACGCTGCCGCAACAATGGGCAGCGAAATGACTGCTGCCGCCTTTGGCGAGATAGGTAAAGTAAGAAGAGATCCATTTGCCATGCTTCCATTCATGGGCTATAATATCGGTGACTATATCAACCACTGGCTGCAATTTGGAAGAGACCTGCCCAATGCGCCACGAATATTTGGTGTGAACTGGTTCAGGAAAGATGAGAACGGAAAGTTCGCATGGCCAGGTTTTGGCGAGAACATGCGGGTGCTGAAATGGATAGTTGAACGTGCCAGGGGTAAAGCATCATCTGTGGAAAGCCCGATCGGGTGGGTTCCCCGTTATACTGATATGAACTGGACAGGTCTTGAAGATTTTACGGAAGAAGATTTTGCAAAGATCATGACCATTAACCGGGAGCCATGGAAAGAAGAGCTGCTTTCTCATGAAGAATTATTCTCCCGTTTTTACAACAAGCTTCCAAAAGAATTTTTCTTTATGCGTGAATTGCTGCTTTCTGCCTTGTGGCGTTCGCCTGAGCAATGGGGCCAGCAGCCTGAGAGATAATGATTTTATTGATTGAATAGGCACAATAAAGTTCAGCAACAGAAAACAAATACCGTGATGCCCACTACGGCGGAGACAGTGCGGGGAAAGAAAACTTCGATTTTATGACAAGACACAAACTTTTTTTAGCTCTTAGTATTTCATTAATGGCCTTTTTAATGTCATGCAATGACCTAGCTCGTTACAATGAAACGCTGGTTTCTCCCTCAGGACTTTATGAGTTAAAGATTGAAGTCAATGATAACAAAGGCGACAAAATAACTTATGGGTGCATAAAGTTTTCTTTGAAGGACACAAAAAGTAACCCTCTAACTACTTTGCAAACTGAAGCATCAACATTTTCAAAGTGGGCCGTTGTGTGGAATCCTACATCTGACATTATAATATTGAACAGTCATGATATTGGAACTTATGCGTATAAAATTAGTGAGAGCATGACAATTGAAAGAATAGAAGTGACACCTCACATTGATTCAGTAGCAGTTGCGGCTTTTAATGAAAAATACAATAAAAACTAAAAGAGAATGTTTAGTTTGGACTCGGTATCTATGAACCGGTTTGTGTCTTCACGTAAGTATACAAATGCTAGACCATGAAAGCTTCCGTGTCTTAGCCGAGCCACAAAAGATATTTTGAGATGTTAGCACAACAAAGATCAGCAACAGAAAACAAATACCGCAATGTCCCGCTAAGGCGGAGACAGTGCGGGGAAAGAATACCCAGGCTATGAGACAGTTATTGAAATATACACAGCTTCTATTGTTGGCTTTACATTTAGTAAGTTGTAATCAAGTATCTAAAGAGAAGCAGCGGGAAGTAGTTATTATAGATGATGGAGTTACTTTTACAAGTGATCAATCGGAAAAATTATTCTTATTGGGACGTGAATATTCCGACAGTGGTAAATATGATAGTGCAACATTTTATTACTACCAGGCCCTTGCCATTGACTCAAATAATCCAAGGATATTAAATTCGATTGGAGTACTGGAGAATGAAAAGAAAAACTATTCAATTGCCATAAAATACTTTAATAAAGCGATTTCAAAAGACAAAAATTATTTTAACTCTTATCTAAATCTGTCACTCTTATACCATGATATCAAAGAATATGAAAAAGGAATCGAAGCCTGTAATTATGTGATTCGAAATAGTAGTAATGACCTTGTAAAGGGGATTGGATATTATCATAAAGCTATTATTCTTTTTAGCCTAAATAAATGTGCTGACTCTAAAGATAATTTGAGGAAAGCGAAACACTACCTAAAAGAGAAAATATTGGCCAAATAAAAAAAATCCAAGACTATATAAATAAAGAGTGCCCATAAGTTATATTCCTTCACTCCCCTGTCTTCGCCAAAGCGAAACCGAAAGATATTTTAAGATGTTAGTGCAACAAAGATCAACACAGAAAACAAATACCGCAATGTCTGCTAAGGCGGAGACATTGCGGGGAAAGAAAGCAAATGAGACAATTATTGTACTTAATCATACTGTTTTTGAGTTCATCATGCGATCAGCCTAAAACAAAGGCAACTCATGAGAATAAACTGGACACATTAACAAATCAGACTTTACCAATTCTGGTATCCGACTCAACGAATACCTTAGAAAAAAATATTAAGATTCTTAAACTACAATACACACTTTGGGGCTGTGCCTGTGCGAATTGGATCACCTCAGAGGATGCAAACAATTATCTAGATTCAGGATTTACTCAACATCATATCTTTATCGAACCTGCAAATTCGAGTATTTATAATCCTGCACAAGACAGCACATTTGATATTTGGAAAGAAAAAATTATTGTAACTGGGCAATTCTATACAAGATATGACTACCCCCACCCAACTTACCAAATGGAAGAACATCTTGAAAAAGCCAGAGTATTTAAGTACACAAAAATCAAAAGAATAAAAGAAAAAGTTGATAAATGATTCCTTCACTTTCGTGTCTTCGCTAAAGCGAGACTGGAAAATATTTTGAGATGTTAGTGCAACAAAAATCAACAGCAGAAAACAAATACCGCAATGTCCCGTTAAGGCGGAGACAGTGCGGGGAAGGAAACATAAAAGTAGGTGGTTGGGCTGGCGCATTAGCTGGTGCAAGCTATGGTGCAAGTGTTGGAGTTGGTGGAGGGACAATTGTTCCAGGTGCTGGTAATGTAGTTGGAGGTATAGGTGGTGGGATTATAGGAGGTATTATTGGTTATTGTGTAGGTTCGACAGCCACTCAAATTTTTCACGATTATTTATTTACAAAAGGAGTAAGTGCAAAATAAAAACATGAATATTACATTAAATGATATCTACTATAGGCAAAATGAAAACGTATTAGAATACAAGGATATATTTCTTGCAACAAGTATAGGTGTGGTGAGAGTTTATGCTGCGAGTTTGGATTTCGTGAATGATGATTATTTACAATTAACGCAGAGGTTAAATGAAATTGATGATTTAAGAGAAAAGTATGGAAATCTTAACATTGATGAGGTTCGAAAAACCTATGATAACAATATATACTTCTTAATATCAGGAAAGTTTCTTTTAGCAATAGAATACATTCTTAACTCTAATTTTAAATATAGCGTTCAAGAGTTCAGAATTATTGAGGATATAGATGGACTAAACAAAGCAGAACTTGAAGATTTTAATGAACTGGATATAGTAGAACTTCCTTCTTTACCAGTTTGAAAATTAAATTATTACCACGGCAATTGATTTAGAAGGATTTCTTAACATGGAATAGGTTCATCCCGATAAATTGAAACATTTATTGACATTGAGTTATAAGATAAAGAATTGCCATCGTGGTGATGTGCACTTTGTTACTATTTTTGTGTGTATCCAATTTTGTTTAACTAAGTCATTGGTCCATAATAATCTTTACTAATTAGGGCAAATAATACACTTGGTAAGGTAAACTCAGGCGGAACAAAAACGACTGTCCCAATTTTTTTACTTAGCAGTTCTTCGCTAATTTTTGGATAGTAATAAATGTATCCAATCGAAGTATTATTTAACCATATTTCATACTGATGCGAGTTTTCATGCTGGACGTATTGAATCAAAAGTCCCTTATATTCAACATTGTAGTAATAATCGCCATTCTTGTAAAACTTAAAAGATAAAAAGGTAGTCCCGTCTTTTACAACTTTAAGCTCCGTGTTCAAAAATCTTGGAAAGATGCATTTGAACACACCTTCCCCTTCTAATTCCACACGTAAAAAAGTTTCCCCAAAAAATGGAATTATATTTTCAACAAGTTCACTTCTGCCAATAATATTTTCTTCGGAATCCAAAATATCGGCCAAAGAATGATGACCATACCTCATATAAAAAAAGTCACCGTTACTCATATTCGATTCCTAATTTAACCGATTTCTTCCCTCCCGTGTCTTCGCCATAAGGCGAGACACGGGAGTTTTTTTGTGCAATCAAGACATGCTAAAAAATACAAGTGCAGCTTTCTATACCATTCTCATTATTTAGAAAAGGCTACTCTAAAATAGATAGCCCTTTTTGCATGCCCAACTAAATTTTATTATTTGGAGACTGGTTGAGTGTGCTTATAATATTTGCTAATTGTATTTTCACAGTTTTCGGAATAGCTTTCTTATTCCTTATCAATTCTTTCATAAATGAATGGCTTTCAAAAGGCAAGTTCATTTTATTGGCTATCTGGGTAATTACTTCATAAAAGTCTTCGTCAATCTCTATATCATATTCATATAATTGAGTAATTATTGTATCAAAACTTAAACCGTACTCATGATGTTCTAAAAACTCTTTAGCGTTATCTAAATCTTGATCAGATAACCCAATCGCTTTGGCACTTTCAATCAATACATTTAAAACATTTTCTATTGGTTTCATATTTTGCTATTTGATTGGATGTGCAGTTATAATATCTGTAACGGTGGTAACTACTTTAATTTGACACCCTGAAAATAACCTTGTACAGTATATCTGACGGGCTGTCCGCTTCTTCTTCCCTCCCGTGTCTTCGCCTTAAAGCGAGACACGGGAGTGTTTTTGCGTACAATTTCCACATATTCTTCGAAGCTACGTAGCAATTCGCAGACGGTAAATGCCATCGCCTTTTGGAATTTATTGTCCGCTCTCATTGCCGCACACCTTCCTTTCCTATACATCCACATTGAAAAAGCGATACAGACCACCTCTTTGCCTATACATCCATATTGAAAAAGCGATACAGACCACCGCTTTGCCTATACATCCACATTGAAAAAGCGATCAGGAACACCTCTTTGCCTATATATCCATATTGAAAAAGCGATACAGACCACCTCCGTGCCTATACATCCAAATTGAAAAAGCGATCCAGACCACCTCCTTGCCTATACATCCACATTGAAAAAGCGATCCGGACCACCTCTTTGCCTATACATCCATATTGAAAAAGCGATACAGACCACCTCCTTGCCTATACATCCAAATTGAAAAAGCGATACAGACCACCTCCTTGCCTATACATCCACATTGAAAAAGCGATACAGACCACCTCCGTGCCTATACATCCACATTGAAAAAGCGATACAGACCACCTCTTTGCCTATATGTCCATATTGAAAAAGCGATCCAGACCACCTCCTTGCCTATATGTCAATATTGAAAAAGCGATACAGAACACCTCTTTGCCTATACATCCACATTGAAAAAGCGATACAGACCACCTCTTTGCCTATACATCCATATTGAACGGAAGGAAAGACTTTTCAAAGTTCAGTTGGGTGAGAATGCAACTATGCAAGTCTCTCGACTATTACAGGGTATATTTTACATCAAAGCGGCCTTCTGTTACATGGATTATTGATCCTTCTATATTTCTTGCATCAAACCAAAATGTTCCACTTGCTATAAGATTTACTTCATCAAATTTTTTGAAAATAATTGTTCCAGTTAATGGTTCTTTAACTGAGTATGTTTTCTGTTGATCCGATCCAATCCAGTATGAAGCGGAAAATTCACCCAGATGTCCGTTTTTAATAAGATAAGGAATACCTGGTTGAATTTTAGCACTGTCTAAAATGATACTAAAGAACTCAAGAGGGTTTTTCTCATAGTCAGAGGCTGATAGTCTAAAAACAAACCCATCGGGGCTTGGATAAATATGTTGGTAATAAGCTGTGACATTGTTACCTGAATAGTAATCCGTACCCTTTGGCACCCACACTTTCCCATTTACTAAGCACCCAAAAGTATTTGCACCGATTTGAGTTTCTGGTGGCAATTCGGCCTTATCTTTTTTACAACTTATGGCTGCAAGCATGTAAAACAGGTATGCGAGGGAAAGTGTTTTTATTAGTTTCATAGGAGTGTAAGCAAAGGTTAGTGCTTTTATAGGAAAGCCATTGGCTTTCTTCCCGCACTACTTCCTGTCTTCCCGAAACGGAAGGAAAGACTTTTCAAAGTTCAGTTGCGTGAGACATGCACCTGTTCTAAGAGAACAAATAACGAAATGGTCGCTAAAGCAGACACACTGCGAAGAAAGAATCAATACTGAATATTGAACATTTGTTCCCTTATGTTTCAATATTTTAACAATTATTAAAAACAATTACATTTGAATAATGAGAGCAATTCTTTTCTTACTATTCCTCTGCCCGGTATTTGCGCAATGCCAATTATTACTTGTAAATGGCCGTTTCAAGATTGATAATTCTGCCTATGATGTAACCAATACATCCTTCCGCGGTCTTCCTTATGTGATCAGTGTTAAAGAAAAAAGCACCGCGAAAGTGATCGAGGAATATTACCGCTATGATGACTCTAATTTTCTATATGTGAGATACAATACGACGGGGTTAAAAATACAGGTAGGATTTTTGAAACTCTCAAATGAAGTGGCCGACTCATTCTTAATTCAAATGCCGGATCTTGAAAAAGATGAAGATATGTCAAAGGGTATTCTTAAAGATACTATTGTATATCAGTACAAATACGTAAAATACGGCCTATGGAAAGAAGTGGATAAAACTGACTCAACATGGAAAGGCAACTATGTAAATGGACTAAGAGAAGGGGAATGGGAAAAGGGAATTTACTCTTATGATTCACAAGTCCCGGAGGTACAGAACGAAGTGTGGGATTATTTCCGGTCTGTTAGCACCCATTTCTTCCGAAAAGGCGTTGAAGTACAAATCCAAAAATAGTTAAGAGAGGCCTAGGCCTCAAACGTATTACAAGGTCTTTCCTTCGCTTCTATGTCTTCGCCTAAAGGGACTCAGGGGAGTTCTTTTGTGCAATTTCCACATATTTAACGAAGCTACATAGCAATTCGCAGACGGTAGAAGCCATGGCCTTTTGGAATTTATTGTCTGCTCTTATTGCCGGACACCTTCTTTGCCTATACATCTATAAAAAGCGATTCAGATCACCTCTTTGCCTATACATCCACATTAAAAAAGCGATAAAGAATACTTCCCAATGGCATGGTATTTTAAAATCCTTTTTTCTAAACTATTTATTATGGATAAGCTTGAATTAAAAGGCATCTGGAACCAGATCAAAGGGAAAGTAAAACAGCAGTATGCTGACCTTACTGATGACGACCTTAAATACGAAGAAGGAAAAGATGATGAATTGCTGGGAAGACTCCAGGAAAAAACCGGCAAAACAAAAGGTGAATTAGCTGATTGGTTAAAATCATTGGGTTAATAACCGCGTAGCTGTTTGCCAAAAGCAGTGCTTATTACTGATTGTGATAAGCGCTGTTTTTTATTTATTACTTATCCTGATTTGTATGATCGTTAATACAACCACCATTCTGCCCTTATGCCAATATAATGTCCCCAGCTTTTATGGCCGATCTCAACGAGATAGGGCGAGTACAAATTATCAGTAGCAAACTTGTTATACTTCGCAACAGAATAGATCAGTCTTAAATGTGGCCTTGCCCATGGATCGGCCTTTGCCGTTGGAACAATGGTAGGTACAAACGAAAATTTAGCCATACTTGCCGCTTCCTGGTCGCCATCTTTCCTGTTGGCATAATGCAGCTCGGTAATGAGATGAAGCCATTTTTTTATATACCAGAAATTGCGGACACCGATCGCATACTCGGTCTTACGGTTGAAGATCTCCCTTCCGAAATAATCAGGTGATTTACTATCGCCTGGCGCAGCACCGTGGCTATTGGTGAATATGCCATAAGCGTTAACACTATACTTTGGACTGATGTTCATCAAAAGGTGATCAACCAAAGTGAAAGAATAGGCCCTGTTGAATTTATTCGTTACAAGATCGGGTGCGCCATAGGTCAACCATGTCCTGGTGTTGCCTCCATCGCCGCCATTTGCAATACCATGTCCATAACGAACGGCGGCCTGGTTAAAGGAACCATTAATAGCAGTGTTTACGTTTGTAGTGAATTCAACACCGGCAACCCACCCACCGGCTGAGGGATAGTTAAATGCAGCTGCCGTGTCTTCTGATGATGCGTCAGCAAGATGATGGTATTCAGCAAGCAGTTTGATCGTTTGCTTATTATCATTGAGCGGAATAAGATGTTCCGCCACGATCATGCTCCTGCCACGCAGACCAAGGCGTTGTGTTCCGTCAATAATATTTACATAAAAGTTGGGCGGAACGGAGCTTGCTGTATCAACATTGCCGGGAAATAACACCGCCAATGTTGTTTTATCGTAAGTAACACCAAAACCCTGGCTGCTGTGGTCATCGAAATAAAAATAATCGGCAATATGCACATCATAACCACGAAAAAACTTTGCGCCGATCCATGCACTCCATTTTGATCCCATAATATTTTTCGCTTCTGCGTATAACTCGGGCAATGCAAACGATACACCGCCGTAATTGGTGCTGTTTACATTACCGATCAGTTGACCTTTGCCGCTGTACATAGCAACTCTCGCCTGTACGTTGATGAGCGTAGTATCTTTTTGTTTGTTTTCCGGTTTGAAATGCAGGGCAGTGGCAAGCTCTACATAATCAGCTTCTTCCATTCTTCCACCCACAGAGCCCATGCCGTTAAGGTTAAGAGACCTGCCAATATTCCCTTTGATAGCAGGAGAGAAGCCTGCACCTACCCGGCCATAAGAACCAAAGGAGAACATTTTATTAAACATCGTCTGTGCAGATACGTTTTCTGTAAAAAAAGCTAAAAGAAGCGTTGCAAAAAGTGGCAAAAAATGATTTTTCATTTGGCAGTCTTTAAAGGATATAATTCATTGCAACCAACAAATTACTTTTTTGTGCCATTAAAGTTCGGATAATTCTATTAGCCGGGAATTAATTTCATTAGCGGTTGGAGTCTTCTCCGACCGCCAATAATTTGAGATATATTATTATTGGCAGGAGATTCCCCGTTATAATTACTTACACGATCAGTTCAGTAGCAAAGCCTACCAGCACTGTTACACCACCGGTGGCAAAATTTGAGAGATCAGCCGCGGTTGCCTGGCCCTCCGGCGACGACATCGTTGCTTCCATAGTTTCAGGGTTTGAAAACCAAAATTCTGCCATACGGTAGAATGGTGAATTATTGTCAGGCTGGGTCATAAATATGGTAAATTCAGAACGGGTATGTCCATTCATTTTTGCAACAAGAGGCAGATGTGTATTGGCATAGTAATTTTCAAATGCTTCTTTGTCACTGGGCTGGCCGTAAAGGACTGTTAGCTTGATCATGTTGTATTGTTTTAGTTTTATAAAAGAATATTTTATTCTAAAATGTTTTTCCGGCCGGTGAGGATAGCGACCGGTAACAGACTTTCACAAGTTTTTACTAATCGCTTGTTATTTCGGTCGGTGAGGACACCGACCGATAAGAAAGTTCTTACTTATCGCTTATCTCAATCCACACCGGGCCATGATCACTGCTTTTCTCCCAACCTCTTACATGGCGGTCAACACCCGCGGCTACAAGACGACTTTCAACCTTTGGGCTCAGCAGAAAATGATCAATACGTAATCCTGCATTGCGTTCATAAGCATTACGGAAATAATCCCAGAAAGTATAAATAACTTCTTTAGGATAGAGTTTCCGGATCGCATCTGTCCATCCCTGTTCCACCAGCGTTTTAAAAGCTGCACGGGTCTCCGGCCGGAACAACGCATCATCCACCCAGCGCTCAGGTTTATACACGTCTATTTCAGTGGGCATTACATTAAAGTCTCCTGTTAATATCACAGGCTTGCCTGATGCAAGCAATTCTTTGGCATGTACAGTAAGCCGCTGAAACCATTTTAATTTGTAATCAAATTTTGGCCCGGGCGCAGGGTTACCATTAGGCAGGTAAAGACAGCCAATAATGATCCCGTTCACAGTGGCTTCAATATACCGGCTGTGTTCATCTTCCGGGTCACCGGGTAATACGCGGCGGATCTCTACAGGTTGTTCTGTACGGGAAAGTATCGCCACACCATTCCAGCTTTTTTGGCCATGCCAGATGGCGTAATAACCCGCATCTTTTATAGCCTGTTCAGGAAACTTTTCTTCGGGAGCCTTTAACTCCTGCAGACATGCAACATCGGGCTTGGTTTCACTCAGCCAGCGAAGCAAAACAGGCAGCCGGCCGTTAACACCGTTCACATTATAAGTAGCTATTTTCATAAAGTTTTTTTGATGGGAAAATTGCATTGATCTTTTCCAAACCTGCTACAATATAAAACTAATTGCAGATACAGGAAAAGCGTTAGTAATTTACTTATTTGGAATTGCGTACAAGAACGATAATCTTTGGAGTATAGGAATTTTTCTCAGGAGAATTACATAGAATGAAACCAGGCAACTTAGAAACTTCACTCGAACCATTAATGAGCTACTTCGACCGCTTTATTCCTTTGAGTAAGGACGAGAAAGAACTGGTCATTACAAAGTTTCATTCACGACTTTTCAGGAAGCGGCAGTTTGTGTTACAGGAAGGCGATGTGTGTACTCAATTTAATTTTGTTGTCCGGGGCTGCCTTAGGTCGTATAAGATTGATGAAAAAGGTAATACCCATATTCTTCAGTTTGCTCCTGAAAATAACTGGATCAATGATTTGGGCAGTTTTCATGGTGTCAGGCCTTCAGCTCTAAACATTGATGCTTTGGAAGATACCGTTGTATTGCAAATAAGCCATGACGATCTCATATCTCTCTATAAGCAAGCGCCCAGGTTTGATCGAATTTTTCGTGTTCTTATCGAAAATGGCTTTGTCCGTTTGCAGGAACGTTTACTACAAACCATCAGTTCCACTGCCGAAGAACGTTATCAATCCTTTTTAGAACTCTATCCACATCTAACTAATCGCCTTTCACAAGTGCAGATAGCAGCCTTCCTGGGTGTGACACCGGAATTTTTAAGCCGTTTACGAAATATACGAAGCAAAGCATCTAAGCCCGGAAAATCTTAATCTACATCAAGACTATTTCTTAAACAAGGTCATTGGAGCACAGCCCTTCAATGAGTGAATTTTGCATTACAAATTAATCATGTAATCAAAAAAGAAATAGTTTGACACAGAAATCAAAAGTTGCAGTTATCGGTCTTGGAAATATCGGAACTGCTGTTGCTACCAATCTTGTAAAAGGCAATCGTTCAGTAATTGTTGCTGACAGAACAATCCAAAAAGCAAATGAGCTTTCCCAAAAATTAGGAAGCCTTGCACAGCCTGCTGCAATCCCTGCTGCTATTAAAGAAGCAGACATCATTGTATTTGCCATTTGGTTTGATGCAATAAAAGAGTTGTTCAAAACATATGCAACAGAACTCCAGGGGAAAATTATTGTCGATCCTTCAAATCCTATTGCACCGGATGAAAAAGGCGGATTTAAAAAGATCATTGATAAAGATCAATCTGCGGGTCAAATACTTTCTTCTTTATTGCCCAAAGACGCAAAGCTGGCAAAAGCACTGGGATCATTGGGCGTGGCATCACTTTCAGATGCTGCTTTTCAAAAGCCTAAAGCTGCTGTTCTATTCTATGCAACGGACGATACAAGAATTAACACTGACATCGATCAACTTATCCGTGATAGTGGTTTTGAGCCGGTACGTGTCGGTGGTATCGATCAATCAATCCGTATTGAAGTATTTGGCGACCTGCATGAATTTGGTGCATTAGGCAAAACGGTTACACTAAATGAAGCAGAACAGCACCTATATCATCACTCCATTAATTAAATCACATTTAAAAAAACAAAAATGAAAAAGATATTAGCAACAAATTCAAGAAACACTGCTGCTTTAATAGCAAGGTTAGCTTTAGGTATCGTAGTATTTCCACACGGTGCACAAAAACTTTTTGGATGGTTTGGTGGCTACGGGTTTAGTGGCACTATGGGTTTTTTAACCGGGGCTGCCGGTTTGCCTTATATCATAGCACTCCTGGTAATTATTATTGAGTTTTTTGGTGCACTGTTTCTCATTGCAGGCTTTGCTACAAGGCTCGCAGCACTTGCCGTAATAGTCAATTTTGCCGGGATAGTTATCACATCGCAATTGAACTTTTTTATGAACTGGTCAAGTGAAGCAAGCAAAGGAGAAGGGCTTGAATACTTTATTCTTCTTTTCGGTTTGGCAATAATCTCTCTCATTGCTGGAGGAGGAAAGGCAAGTGTTGACGCAGTAATCACCAAAGGTGTGGGAGACAGTCAAAAATTTCTTAATCCAGTGATCATATAAAACACACCTGGAATTTCGGGCATTATTAATACATCATAAATTAAATTACTTAGTTATGAAAAAATATCAAATCATTTTTTTATTAGTGCTTGCCGCTTTCTCTGCATCGGCTCAGAAACAGAAACTTACACTCAAAAAACAGGCATTTGAATTACATAATGTTACTGGTTCTATCATTGAGTTCCAGGGAAAGAAAGTGCTAAAAATAGAACGGGATTTAAAAGCGCTTCCTTTCGATGTAAATAATATTGAGGCAACAGTTGATGGCCCACATTATGCCCGGCTTGTTGGCTTAGATGATTTTGAAAACGGCACTATTGAAGTAAAAATGTATAGTCAGATCCAGGATCCACCGCCTTATCCCGGCGTAGCCGGCTTCATCGGAATATATTTTAGAATTAAAGAAGACGACTCGGCTTTCGAAAGTATTTATGTTAGACCCAAAGTTGGCAGAGCCAATAATCAGATGTACAGAAATCATGCAGTTCAGTATATTTCTTACCCACATGCCAAATTTGATACGTTAAGAAAAAGTTACCCGCCCGGTTCGTATGAGGGCTCTGCGCCTGTAGACCTGAATGAATGGATAAAAATGAGAATTGAAGTGAATGGTGTAACTGCCGAAATGTTCATTAATGATATGAAATATTCTACGTTTATCGTGGACAAAATGTTAGGTAAACATAAAATAGGTGGAGTTGGATTGTACGTTGATATTGGTACGATAGGTTATTTCAAAGATTTAAAAGTTACAAAAAGGCAGTTGAAAACTGAAAAAGTAAATGGCGAAAAAGTAAATGGTATTTAAGAATATCGTGGTGGCTTTTGCATCCGCGGAAAGAATTATTCTTCCGAAAGCTTATTAAGAATTTCGATTGCTTTTTCTGCGTCTTTTTTGTCCACGAATATATGATCATGAAAAAATGCGGCAACAACATTGCAGCTAATTCCTTCTATTGAAAGTGCACTTGAAAAAGCTGCTGTGAGCCCAACAGCCTCCAAGGAGGAATGAACAGTAAGTGTGATCCAGGCGGCAACAAATGAATAGGAGAGATGCAGCGAATCTGCCAATTCCTTTTTTATAACAATCGTTATTCCTTCTTCTTCTTTAAATAGTGAAACAATATCGTTGATATTTAGTGACCTGGTATCGTTGACATTACAAAAAACATAATCGCCTGCATTCAACTTCGGCTTCATTGTTTTTAATAACCTCTTCAGATCTTTTTCTCCTGCCATAAGCATTTTGTACTTACTGCTAAAGTAGGGCTTATGATGTTCTCACTAACTTCCCTGACAGACTACTGATATTAATCCTCTGTTTTATCCAGCCAGTTCCTGTGCAGCCATTTGTTTATCCCTTTGTCAACTGTTGTAAAAATGATCCATCTTGTAGATCCATCCGGTTCTGATGAGCGGAACCTCGTAAGCTCATTTACATCTATGTCCTCATAAACGTTGGCTTTTGCTTCAAATATTTTATTAAGTCCCGGGCTGAGAGCATATTCTTTATCGCTTACTTCTTCGCTGATTGCTTCAGTAATGGCTGCTTCCAATAACTTATCATACATGTCGGCAAACAACTGCGGGTTATTGAATAATTCAATGCTGTACAACTTTCCGTTGATACAGTACGCCAGCCCTGTTGCACCCGTAATTTCTTTTAGTTGAGATGTAAGTTCCCGCTTGTAATCTTCCCTTGATTGATTGATATATTTGTTATCAAGCGTTAACTCAAGACTGCTTGCCGATAAATCGGATTTAACTTCTATAGCGGCGCTGTCGGCAGTTGCTTTCTTTAATTCCCTATTGGCTTTTTCCTGGTACTTGTCCACGTTCTTCCAAACTTCATCCTGGCTTTTTAAATGTTTAGCAGCAATCTTCAACTCTTTTGACGAAAGTGAATTCTCAGAAGTGGTAAAGGCCATTACATTTTCATTCTCTCTTTGCGACCATCTTCCGTGTTCTACACAAAAGCTGGCGAGGTCTACATCTTGTTTTTGTGGTGGAATAATAACGTCATACTGTATCGTTCTGTCCTGCTGGCCACCCTTTACAATGTCGCCGGAGTTGATATAAATATACTCTTTGGAATTATTATCAATTTTCAACTCATTCACAGTTCCTGTTTCTTCCACATTTACCATTGTGTTCCGTAGTGCATGCTGGAGTGTTACATAATTCCTTTCTGTTGCAAATACATCTCCCTTTAAAACATAGACCTGCAGATTTTTATAAGCAGCACTCCGGAAAATGTCACAATCGCCAATTTGAACCGGGTCTTTAAAAAGGACAGGACTTTGATGAACTTTTTTTACCGCGGTGGAATTTTCACCTTCACTCATCCCGTTATTAACACGGAGTAATTTGTTTTGACCAATAATAACAAAGACGAGGGAGCCGGAAATGATAAGTGTTGCTGTAAGCAACAGGATCATAGTTCTTTTCATGTGAATGGATTGAAGTGGTTACAGGAATACTATGACAGGTTTTTTTGCATGCCGGCTATCAATCACATTGGACAACTCACTCAGGCGCTATTTGGATGCACGAGATTTAGAATTACACAAAACCGTGGCATGCACTTAAGTTAATATTTTACTAAAGGAAATTTTGTACAGGCCAAGTTGGTTTAGGGTATAAAAAAACCGCCGGCAGCAGCGATATATTATGTAGAAGTGAATTGGAGTGTGGCATACAAACCAGAACAACTTCTACCAACTCTTAAACGGTGTCCGGAAAAACTCACTTACTTTTTTATAGAATTCATCGGTATGCTCTATAAAAGTTCCATGACTCGAATTGGGCAATATCCATAAATACGCCTTCGGGATATTTTGATAGATCATGATCGTATGTTCGGTTCTTATCACATCGTGATCACCACCAATGATCAATGAAGGACAGGAAATATTTTGCAGTGCACTTAGATCAATATTGGGATAAAGCCAATCGAGCATGAATAATTTCCAATCATTTTTTTCGCGGGCAGTTGCAAATGGTGTTAGATGTAAAGAGTCATAGTACGTCTTTGCATCTTTCCATACAGAAGGCATAAGAGCTGTTGAATCGGGCCACAGGTTTGCACCAGTAGCAGCAAGTTTTATTACTTTGGTAGGATGCCTCATGGCAAGGACCAACGCAACTATGGCTCCATCGCTCCAACCAATTACGTAAGCAGAATCAATATGCATTTGATCAAGTAGTGCAGCGTTATCATCTGCCATCATTTCAAAACTTAATGAATCGCCATTATCAGTTGATTTTCCTTGTGCACGGCTGTCGAGTGCAATTACTTTGTATTGCCTGGAAAAATAAGGTATGATTGCGGCCATTGAAGCAATGCTTCCGCCATTGCCATGAAGCAACAATAAAGGCTTGCCACTTCCGTATTGTTCTGTGTATATGTTTATCCCACGGATCTTATAATACTTTCCTGCAGTCTTATTATTGCCATACTCTATTCTGTGCTGACAATTTGCTGATTTAGCAAGGCCACAAATAAGTAATAGAAAAAATGCTTTTTGCATCCTTAACTTTATGATAAGTGGGTAACACAACATTAGAACGGCATACCAACTGCCAAATTAAATATCAGGTTTTCCCTCCTCCAACTGTTGCTGCCGAAATCAATTTCATTTCCTACCCAGCGTTGTCCGTCAGGCAGCCAGGGTTTACGTAATGGAATGGCAAAATCGGTACGGATGGTCAGGATCGACAGATCGAAACGCAGGCCTATGCCCGCATCCACTGCGAGTTCTTTTAAAAATTGATTACTGAATTTCGCACCTGGTTTTAGAGTGTCAGTATTTTTCAGCCAGATATTACCGGCATCAACAAACACAGCACCACTTACTATACTGAATAATTTAAACCGCAATTCTGAGTTCATTTCGAGTTTTATATCACCTGTCTGGTCGGGCAAAAATCCATCAGGATCAACTACGGCACGATAAGTTCCCGGCCCAAGAGTGCGTGTCCTGAATCCACGAAGGCCATTGCTGCCGCCTGAATAAAATTGCTTTATAAAAGGCATTTGATTTGAGTTGCCATAGGGCAAGCCCAAACCAATATATAAGCGGTTCACCCATTGGTCATTTCGCTTGTTATTGCTTCCAAGTTTTAAGTAAGAGCGAATATCCTGCTCAGTTTTTATATACTGGCTGTATTGTACACCAAGCAGGCTTTTGCTGTTTCCTTTGTTGGCATCTGCTCCCTGTATTAAGCCAAGCAAATTGGCCGACAGATCGTACTTACTGTTGAAACGAATTGAATGTCTCTTATTTCTTCTGATGGAGTTGTCGAAAAGGTATGAATAGGTGGGGCCTACTATTAACTGTTTTTCAATAACCCTTGCCAATGTTGGGTCCTGCTTAATTTCCTCGAGGTATGCATCTGTTACATTACTGCTCTTTACAAAAGTTATGTTTAACGGGTTTAGTTCATGTTCTTCATTGGCACTTCCTTTCCATAAATATCCAAAAGAAGTACGGAATGTATTAAGTGTATAAAGTGTTTGCCGGTTTTGCCAATCATATCCAACAACAAGTTTTGTACGTGGCACATAAGCAGTGTTGGACTTAAACTTAATGGGTATAATTCGTGGCCATGTAAGGCTTACTTCGCTTCCGGCTGTATATACATTGTACCCTTTATTTTGCCCGGATATTTGAAAATCCAAACCTCCATAAATTTTAAACGTTAACAATTCTGCTCCCCGGAATATATTCCTGTTGCGCCAGTTTATTTCAATTTGACCGCCTGTAAAATCTGCTGTATTTGTTTTACCCGTCAACTCTGTGCGAAGCGATTTGCGTTTGAATGGCGTGAGATAATAATAAGCATCAAGCCAAAGCGAATCATTTGTGGCAGGCGCTTCTTCAAACCTGTTTTTTACAAACTTAAAAGTGCCAATATTTACCAACCTGTTCAATGAAAGGTTATGATTCGTACGGTTGTAATAATCTCCTTTTTTAAAAAGCAATGAACGGTCGAATACCTGTGGTTTAAAGCTATGCTTTGGATCGATAATGTAAAAATCTTTATAGCGGATGGCACTGCTATCGGCATTTAATGTGTCAAGTCCTATAGTATAATTAGGATAGATGAGTATCCTGTTGATATGATACTTGCTAAGTGCTTTAGATGGTGCATCGGGCTTTATCGTTGTGAAAATATCGACCTTATTTTCACCAACGGTGCTGTCAACACGCATCACTATATAATCTGGGCTGAAAAAATAATAACCTGTTTCTTTCAGCCGGCTATCAATTCTTTCCCGCTCTGCTTTAATAACATCGAGGTTATAGGGATCGCCAGGTTTAAGCAGTCCCCGATTTCCAGAACGTCTTCTGGATTGTCGCCTGGGCTGACTTCCGGGTCTTCTCATCATTGCTAATATTTCCGCAGGCAATTCAACCTTTCGTATAGTGTATTGTACTCCAGGTGTAGCAGTATAGTCAGCATGCACAGTTTTCTTTTTTGCTACAGTATCACCTGTTGCAACCGCCTGGAAATAGCCTTCGTTTTGTAAGCGGTTACTAAGAATATCAGCTGTCTTTTCAAGGTTTACAGAACTTGCCAGTACAGGGGGTTCACCAACTTTGTTTTTCAGCCAGTATTTAATTCCTTTTTCTTTTTTTGGTGTTCCAGCAACCTGGTACACCCAAAGCTTGAATTTTATACCCAGGATAGAACTGTTTGGCCTGGGGGTTATAAATGTTTTCAGATCGTCCTTTAACTGCTTTTTCTCTTTCTTTTTTAGATGATCTCCTTTTATTTTGACAGTTGCCCCTGTATATAATTTTTCACCTTCAGGCAAACGTTTGGTTACGTTGCATGCAGTGGCTATTGTTATAAATAATATTGCTGTAATAATTTTAGTCATAAAGACTTATGGCTTACTGATTTTTTCTTCTTCTTTTTTTGCCTCAGCTTTTTCTTCCTTCCGTTCCTTTCTTAATGCTTTCTTTTGTTTTGCACGTTCCAGTATTTCCCTGAATTCATCATAGTCAACCATTATAATAAATTTCAGGCCTGTCTCCACCACCTGGCCCTGCAATGCTACTTCATACTGGTCTTTGCGATATCCTCTTAATACGTATCTGCCATCTTTGCTTAGTTTATAATCAATTTGCACGTCACCAGCTATGTTGTTTGTCTTTTGATTGGATTGCGTTGGTCCTTCCAATTCAAAGTTGCTTCCTACAGAAACCTTGAGCCTGTCATTCAATAATTGTTTGCTTACACCAACAGTAAGATCGGTCCGGCTTTTCTGCTGGCCAGTAGTGTAATCATCCGTTGATTCTAAACCAAAGTTTATTTCCACACCAGCTATCAAGTCAGCAGCAAGACGGTTCAATTGTTCAGCCAATAATTTACTTACGCTTTGCTTGGCCATTGTAGAAACACTTGTAGAGCTGCCGCTTTGAAAAGGATTTTCTGCTATGAAGCGATTGAGCAATAAAAGGGCAAAAGCCTGTTTGTTCATTTCTGAAGGCTCCTGGCGTATTTGCGCAAGCTTTGTGTTGGATGCGTTTACAATATCAGTTGATACGTTATAATTTCCTTCAGGTAGTACAATGTCAAAGGTTATTACAGGTTTAAGAAGTTCACCGGTCATATTCAGCCATACTTCAAAAGGTAGTTTTTGGCGATAGGTATTTTTTACGGCATCGGTTACGTCGGTTAACTGTTGTTCGACAAGATCAATGGGTGCCGCATTTGTTTTGTAAATGGCTGTAATTTTTACATCTGCTGCTGTAGGTTCTCCCGTCCAGGTAATGGTACTGCCATCTTTTATATTAAATTTTCTTCTGAGAAAGTTGAACGACATCTCATAAGCGCCTTCATTTATTTCATAAGTCCCTGTAAGGGATGTTTTGCCACTTGGGTCAATACCTCCACTAAGACTTGCGCCACCTTTTATTTTTACAAAATCACCATTTGCTTCATCAATAATTAAACTAAAAGCAGCATTTTTATCAACTTCAATATTTGCTGAAATATCAAGTCCCTTTATTGCTGATGTCTTTAGCGAATCATAAGACCTCAACATCAGCATAGAATCTAATTCAGGGTGATCCTGGTCAAAAAAGACTACAATACCCTCTCTTGCCTGCGCCTGTGGATTATTTTGCGGAATAACGATCGTTACATCTGTTTTATCATTTACGGTTAAGTCGGCATTTATAACTGGCTTATCCATATCGCCCCTGATCTTTATGCCTGCATCAATAAGTAATTTACCGTAGTAAGGAGGATTATCTCTTTTCTTTGAATTCATCACCATAAAATCATCTGCATTGATATCCAGGTTAAAGCGATAACTGCGATAGTCAGTTGTATAAACCGCTCCGTCTATAATAGCCTGGTTACCTGCTGAATCGGTAATTGCAAACTGGTTAAAATGAATGCCATCATTTTCGAAATTTATTTGTTCGTCATCAAGGCGGTATAATGAATTGATCATGCTTACATTCATGGCTGCCTGTTTAAAAGCAAGATCACCATTGATCTTTGGCGCATTGGCATTACCACTGATCTTTAGCTTGCCTTCCATGTACCCACTCATTTGTCTCAGGTTACCAAACGTAAATGCTTCAATGCTCGCCAAATTTAGCTTTTGAAGATCCACGTCAAAATCAAAACTTCCATTGCCGGTGGTAACGTAATTGCCTGAGGCATTAATTGAGTTGCCATTGCCTGTAATGCTTACTTCAGCAGTATAAGTATTAGCGGTGCGGTTATTTACTTTAATAGCTATGTCTCCTAATGTATCTTTCTTATAATTAAATTGCCCGACAGTAAGATCAGCAACAAAGACAGGAGAAGTATTGATATCACTGATGGTGGCATTGCCATTGATTGTGCCGCCGAGATATAAAGAATCCTTACCGGCAATTTTTGTAATTGATTCAATTTTAAAATTGGCAAACTTTATATCAAGCGGTGCATTAAACGATTGGCTTGTACTTTGAACAGATATGCTTTGTCCCTGGTTGCTTATTTCAAATCCGTCGGCCCTGACACCACTTTTGCCAAACATGATCTTGTTTTGTGGGTTTACTGTCCAGCTTTCGTAGTCAAATTTTACACCATCGGGTAAAAGGCTCATTACATAATTCCCGTCTTGTTGTAAAAGATTTCCTGCAATAAGATAGCGTTCTTTTAATTTGTTATCTATAACACTAAGGTTATAATACAGGTTATTGTTTGCTACCCTTCCGCTTAACGTAGCAAAAGGAACTTTAAATGAAGGGCTGTTGAATTGGTCTATGTCAAGTTCATAAACAATGGCAGAATCAGAAGTGTTTACACGCAACACTCCTTTGCCAATTTGATTTGTTCCATATTTAAGCGAAGGAATATACCCGTTTAAAACAATCGAGCTTTCATTGCTATTCAAACGGCCATTGATAAAAATGGAATCTGAGAGATACAGATCGGGCATTATCTCTTTTAGAAACGCAGAACTGAATACAGTCACTTTAAATGCAGCATCCTGTGGTTGTATCGGAGGAGTTGTTGCCACAGCCCCGATATTATAATAGCGGTTTATGATCTGCTGTGCAGCAGTACCAAGGCCGCTAAATGTATATTTCCCTGTAATGCCTGCTGTAGCAATGGGAGAGGAGAGTGTTATTGAATTAATACTGTCTGTGCTGGTTGCAACAATACTGATGGTATCTGAAACAAAACGTTTCGTACCAGTGTTTACCAGCAGTTCCGTTGCTAAAATAGTTCCTTGTAAATGATCGATATCAAGAACAGGAATATCTGCGTCTATCTTTGTATGCAGCCTGATATTATCTGTAGTAAAATGCAATGGCTGCAAAGCGATGCTATCAACCATAATAGCTGCTTTCACAGCAGGCTTCTTTCCGTTAAGGTCAGCAGAAGCAGTGAGATTTAAACTGATATTCGGATCTTTTATATCAGCAGTTATATCATATAAGCCTTTTGATGCCTGGCCTTCGAAATTAAAATTATGATAAGTATATCCTTTTACTTCAGCGCTGCTGATAATGCCTTTTGCCGAAGCGCTCATTTTATCTGCGGTGTAGCCTTTGCCGATTACTGTTGCAAGCAGGCTTACTTTCCCAAGCTGTTCTTCATTGCTTAGCAGCTTACCAATATTAAAATCACCAAGGGCAACTGTCGCATTGTAAGTAGCATTGACCGAATCGGTTATATTGGTTACTACTGCATTTACACCGGCATTTCCCAAAGTGCTCCGCAGGGCGAGGTCTGTTGCCAACTTTTGCATATTGCCTTTAACTGTTCCCTTTAACGATAGCCGCGATGGCAATTGAATATTAGAAGGCATGCTGCCTTTTGGAACCAAAGCATAAATGTCTGAACTGGAGCTGCTGATATCACTGATAATTATATCCGCATAAGTTTTATTTACATCAGGTAAGCCTTTAAGCCGCCCGGCAATCTTTATGTGAGTATTTTGCAGAACAGATGTTTCAAATTTTTGCACCTGCAGATCAGCAACAGAACCTTTTACAATAAGATCAGCACGCAAGCTACCGTTTGGATTTTTTGCAAACAGCTCTTGCTTTGCAAGAGAAGGAACAAAATAGAGAATGTCTTTAAACCCAATTACAGTGCCTGTAAGATCAGCATCCATTTGCAGGGCGCCAATATTTTTCGAAAGAATTTCGATAGAAGGGTAGTGCAGAACAATAGACCGCTGAAGTTTTGTGCTGGGAGTTTTTAAATAAAGGTCTTTTAGATATGCCTGGTTACCGGTATACAAAAAATTTGTGTGCAGTTGATCTACCTGCACGCCACTTTTATCATTAAACCCAAGATCATTTATTTTTCCTGCAATGGAATCTGGTTGAAAATGAAAAGAGTTTGCTTTGAAATGAAGCCCTTTTATATCCAAATGGCTATAGTCGATGCCTTTGGCCAAAGGAGGGCTCATGTCATCATCAAACTGAAAGTTGTTATTGGCAAGTTCTATTTGCTTTGCAGAAAATATCCAGCCCTGCTGTTTTACTACTGATGCCACAGAATCGGAAATTTCTGCGATCTTTTTGGCAACCTTTTGAGCTTCCGCTTTTTTGCCTAGATGAATATTGGCGGTTGTATTCTTGAGCAGTAATTTATCAAGCGTTATTTTTTCACCTGTTATATCAATAATATCGGGTTCTACATTCAATTGCCCAAGTTGCAGCAAAGCAAATAGTGAATCAATTTGATTGTGATAGCCAAAATTGATGTTGGCAATATTGATAGAATTAAACTTAAGATCAAGTGGCTGAGCTGGAACTTCCTTAACCTGGACTACAGAGTCCGCCTGTGGAATCTTTTCCCCAAGCGGCTTAAACTGTTTTACAACAGATGTGATACCATCAAGGTTGATCTCTGGTATTTTGAAGCGGCGTTTGTCAAGATCAAAGGTTTTGATGTCTGTATCAAAATGCTTAAGGTTAAAAACCACATCATAGCCCATATAGTCATCATGGTACTTAAGGTTTATTTTGTCCAGCTCAATTTTCTCTATGGAAAATTTCATGGATGACGCCGTGGTGTCAGGTTCTTTTTCTTCACCGGCAAAGGCATCGATAATATAGTCAAAATTAAAAGTGCCGGCAGCATTTCGGCTTATGTGAGCAGTAATGCCGTCCAGCGCTACCTCGTTTAGCTCTACCGAACTTTTAAGTAATTTAAAAAGGCTGATATCAACCTTTAATTTATCGCCGGACAGTAAAGTGTCTTTTTGCTGATCTTCAAAATAAACACCTTCGAGTACTATAACTTTTGGGAAATCTATATCCAGGTGGGCTATGGCTACTTTCGTGCCTATCTTTTTTTCTAAAAAAGCCACAATTTTCTTGCGGCCATAATTTTGAACTGCCGGTATTTGTATCAGGATCCAAACAAGAATCAACAGCAGGATAATACTGGCTGTTATCCAGCCAAGAATCTTTAGAACTTTGCGGACAACTTTTTTACCACTGGATTTTGATTGCTCCAATTTTTACTGTTTCGTTTGTATTGAATAATATTTCTCATTCTCTGCACGCCGCGTTAAGCCGGCTCTTTTTCCTCTTTAGGTCCGGATAGAAGTCGTATAAAAAGATACGTAAAGCTGAGGGTGAAAATAAGAAATAAGGACTTTAGCATGATAGTAATTGCCGGTAATATAGCAAAGAAGCAAAGTATCTCATTTAAAATGCCGCAAATAACAGCACCCAGCAAGCAGTATCTCATTTCTTTGGTCATAACAGGTTGTTTTCAACTATAGTAAAAAAAGCTGTGCCAAACTATAAGAAAGAGAAAAAACCTCATTCGAACTACAGGTAAGTATAGAATGAGGTCCCTGAAATAATTAAGATAGGGTGGAAACCAGGATGAAGTTTACTCCTCCAAAGCAGATGAAACGATAAGATGAGAGATCCAGTAAGCCAGGCTTCCTTCTGCTCCCTGGTTCGGGCTGATTCCCTGTTTATGTAATCCATCTGCGCAGCCACCCGTTAAGGGATTGTACAAGGAGAGACTAAGATCATTCGACCCCAGAAACCACCTGTAGCTGTGATACATGCGGGATTTGTATTGTTTTTCCTGCGTAACCCAAAAGGCTTGCTGATAAAAAAGGACCATTGCCATTGCGTCTACACCCTGTTGATCAAATTCCGGGGATTTGCCACCGTATTTAAACGATGCTTTATTCCCAATTGGGCGTAAAATATTTGTATGAAAAACTTTTGACTCAAGAAAGAATATTGATTCAAGAGCAATAGATAAATAGCTTTCGTCTTGTGTGATCTCGTAGGCATTTAATAAAGCCAGCGGAAGTATGGCATTATCATAACTAAGAACATCCTCAAACCAATGCCAGTCATCTTTTTGATTCTTTTCGTATGCTGCTTTTAATTTATCACAAAGCTTTATTATCAGTTCTGTTTTTACATCATCGGGATAATTATGTTTTACATACTCACAAAGCCCGATAATAGAATAAGCCATTCCTCTTAAAGAACTTAGGTTCTCAATATGTTTGTATGCCTTATTGAAAATATCCGTTCCACCCCTTGCCAATAAATTGGTTGGTGCTTTATGAACAGTATAACCGAGGGCCATAATAGTTCTGCCAAACGAATCTTCATTTCCCATATCCTTTCCGGGATCTTTGGAATCATTCATTAATTTTTTGAATTCACCACTGCTGGTTTGCATACTTTGAATAAACTGTAAATAGATACCCATCAGGCGCATAGCGGTAGGGTTTTTCTTATCCTTACAGGCTAATACGGTGAAGAACAGTGCCCGTGCATTATCATCAATGCTATATTTTTCTTTTTGATCGTCTGATACAGCTTGTTGTAAAATTCCGGTATCATTCGTCAAATTAATGATATGCGAGAAATTTACTTCGGGTAATTGCTTTGCTTTAAAACGTGAAGGGGCTTTTGAAAATGCAAGATCTGTTTCCATAAATATTTGAGGCTTTTTCTTATTGTGTTTTAAAATTATTTGCTCTATTCAGTTATCTATTCTTTCTTAATCTTATCCTTTCTTAAACATGGTTTTAAGGCACATCGGTTGAAAGCCATAATAAACCATGGCCATACCGGTTGGTAACCTCTTTCAAAACAAAACAATAACGAAAATTTGCCTGTAAGAAGGATTATAAACAAGCAAACTGATAAAGGATAAATCTTCTGAAAGTAAATGAAGATAGCTTATTTGGCCGTTATTGGCTGTTAAATTCTGTTTTGGAAGAAACGCCTTCACAAAAAGAGAAAAATGGAATGATCTTCGAAAAAAGCTGGTGACAGTTCCTTTCTTAAAGCACGTTAACAGGAGCGTATAAGCCAGGAATGATCGGGAACTTAGGATTTTATGGGCGATTGTGGGGAAAAAGCAGCACCTTTGCATTCAATGGCCATTTGTGACCATTAAGAAATCGTAAGAGGCAACTGCTCAAAATATCTTCTTATGGAGCAGAAACAGGGCCAGCAGGCCTGAAATCAAGATGCCTTCCGCCGTGTAAAAGAGGAAACACATCGAAATTTTTAAAAATAAATAGTATGAACGAAGGAATGTTTTTGGCGCTTTGGACAAAATATTTGCCAGTAATACGCATTGTATTAAAAAAATCCGTCAATGAAGAGCAGCAGGTAACATTAAATAAAATGGAGTTCCAGGCTGTTGATAACCGTAAAAATGCCAACCATTCTTTTGATCTCTCCATCGTTAATGGAAAAGCAGAAAAAGGCGTAGGTTTCGCCGCAATTGGCAAGGATCTTTTTAATATCCTGAACAATGATTTGGCAGTCAACAATTTTATGGCGGATAAAACCATAACCATAAAAATGGGGAAGAGTAATCAATTAACCATTAAGTCTGACGTGATCGAACCTGTTATACTTGAAGAAGAAATAGCTTAACCGGATTGTCGTTATCTCTTTATGCTCTAAATAATCTACATGAGCCATCAGTTTAAACTGGTGGCTTTTTTAATTATTTCACTTATCCAGGTCAATAACAATTTTCGCATTTTTTTGTTCCGATGACGAAATAAATATGTCATAGCGCCTGTTCGTTGTATTAACCATCATCAGCGAAGTATTCGGCGGAATAGAACCGAGATTATCTGCAACCATTACCAATTCATGATGAGGATGATTTGCATTTAAGTTTATCCTGAAACTAACTGGTTTTTCGGAAAGTGCAGCATGCGAAACGATCAATTCATTATTATGGTAAATAGTCACCGTATCTCCATCTACCTGTCCATTATCGTAAAGATCAATAACCAATTCACCTGCAGCAATTTTTAACTGTTGCACAATTGGATTATCCCTTTTTGCAAGTGCAGCAGGTACCGGGATTGGGCCAGGTTTTACAGAAGGTTGTGAAACAGGCGGAGGAATATTGACATATTTCTTTGTGATAACAGCAACTGTGGTATCTTTCTTTATGCTTTGCTCTTTTTTTGTTTTTAGCGGAGCTGGATATGCAACTGGTTTAACAGGTTTCGGAGCAGGCTTTACTTTTGGCTTTTGAATAGCAGGTGGCTCTGGTATTACACATTCGCGTACTGTAATATCATCCATAACAAAATCATTACCACAGCCTCCCAGGGTTGTGTTTGTCATAGTTAAACCAAGTATGGTTTCATTAGCCGGGGTAGTGAAATAGGAAGAATATTTTTTCCACTCAGGTGATTCGCTTTGTACTAACCTGCCTGTTACAAACTCAGCAACTTTCTTTCCTGTAAAAGTTATTATTGAAACATGAATATTTGGGGGCAAAGGACTACAGCCACCGTTTATTCTGCATACGTTCATTAGCCATACAGCAAATTCGTACCTGGTGTTAGGTTTCAAATCCTTAATGATCATATTAAAAAAACTGCCTCCCTGCTCAGAAGCATTTACAACCATCATATTGCCATCGCTGTTAAGAGTATGGTCTCTTGAAAGTGCGAACCAATCGCCATTGAAACAATCACCTGTGTAAGATGAATAAGAGTAGTTCCCATCTGTTGGACACTCTGTAAATACCCGGCCGTAATTAGAATGCCTGGTAGCATTAAATTCAGGGATTGTTGATCCTGCGCCAAAATCAATATAGAGCAATGTGTCTTTAAGAATACAACGGGAAGACTGTCCTATGGCAGAGAACAGAGTTGAACATAGGATAAACAGGAGGGAAACGGGCCAGGATTGGGAGAATCTGTATTGCATGTGTGTGATTTTATCTCTAATGAAGTCTATCAGGCAGGACTACATTAGAACCGGGAGCAAATTACTTTATGAAATACACAGGTGGATTAATTTGGTATAAAAGGTTGTTTTTAAATTCAACCGGGAGATATTTTTTGTCAATGTGATTCTTCATGACGTTTTTAGCAGGATAAAGTTCTTTTTCGCCTTGCTTCAAAATTATTCTGTATTTTTTATTTTTAATTCTTGCATGTTTCACCACCGGCTCACTATCAGTTTTACGACAATATTTATTCCGTTAAGTATAATCGGCCAGCTATCTTCTCCGGCCAGGTTTAAAGACCTGGTATTTACTGATGTTGACAGGGAGAAAAACATTGCATACCAAACAGAAATAAAAGATGGTATAAAAAAGAAGTACTACCTGCTTGACCTTTACCAGCCAAATGGAGACTCCGTTACAAACAGACCATTAATAATTTGGATGCATGGGGGAGGATTTAAACTGGGAAATAAAAGATCAAGAGGCATTCCATTGTGGAGTAAAACTTTTGCACAACGCGGATATGTCTGCGCAGCCATCAATTACCGCCATAGCAAAAAGAGACCATTAAAAAGATTTACCGACCTGGCAGAAGGCTGTTATGATGCCATTGAAGACCTGCATCATGCAGTAGCATTTTTAAAAAAGAATGCATCACAATACAGGATCGACACCAGCCGTATTATTCTTGCAGGTAATTCCGCCGGTGGCATTATTGCCCTGCAGGCTGTTTATAGCAGCTTTGCAGAAATAGCACAACTTGTTCATGTTCCGGGTGCTGATACTGCTTCCCGTGAGCACAATCCTTTGCATATTGTAGCTGTTATTAATTACTGGGGCGCCCTGTTTGATCTTGACTGGCTAAAAAATTCAGAAGTACCAATCGTTAGTGTACACGGAAATAATGATGGTATTGTTCCTTATGATCACAAAGAAGACTCGCCCTTATATGGAAGCTTTGCTATTCACCAGCAGGCAGACTCATTGAGTATCCATAACAGATTAAAAACTTATGATGGCTATGCCCATGAACTGCAAAAACATTTTAATCCATTCTGGGCAGGAAGAAAAGCAAAACAACATTGGCGGGAAGCGGGACAGTTTGCAGCGGATTTTTTGTATGAGCAGTTATTTTCCAGCGAGTAAGAATTTTTGGTTGGTAAAGCAGAAAACAACTAAAAGCGTTCCATCAATTTTCTTTTGAAACTAAGTGTAAACTCGTAAAACTTATCTTTACATCACAAAACAAACCATTATGTCATTACTGAATAACAACAAAGGAAAAGACAAGAAGAAAGGCAGCCAGCAACTTGGTAAACCTGGGCTTGCAGGCATTAAAGGGAAAGGAAATACAAAAGCTGCCGGACCAGCTAAAAACACACGTATTGCCAGCAGGTCGCAGCGGGGTTCGTGAGAAATAACCGGGTTTTGAAAAAAATATAGTCAAATTGTTGGTGAAATAATCTCAACACCTATTTTTGCACTCCCTTAGAAAAAAGGATCGGTAGTTCAGTTGGTTAGAATGCCGCCCTGTCACGGCGGAGGTCGCGGGTTCGAGTCCCGTCCGGTCCGCAAAATAAGCTCCTAAACGGGGCTTTTTTGTTTATATAACTCCCTATCTTCACAACCCTTTCAAATTTACCTTACTCTCTAAAATTACCTCTATGCCATCTTTCGATATTGTTTCTAAAGTAGATATACAAACGCTTGACAATGCCGTTAATATTACTCACAAAGAGATCAGCAATCGTTTTGATTTTAAAGGAAGTCATGTGGTGATGGACTTAGATAAAAAAAGTTTTGTGCTGAAACTGGAGGCTGACAGTGATATGAAGATGACGCAGATGACTGATGTACTTATCAGCCGTAGCATAAAGCAGGGTCTTGATGGGCAGGTTTTCGATCTAAGTAAGGAAGGCTACCAAAGCGGAAAGGTCTGGAAGAAAGAAGTAACAGTACGCAATGGATTGAAACAGGAGGATGCAAAAAAGATCGTGAAAATGATAAAAGATAAAAACCTGAAAGTGCAGGCAGCCATTATGGATGATATTATAAGAATAACAGGCAAAAAAATTGATGATCTCCAGGAAGTTATAGCAGCCTGCCGAACTGGAAATTTTGGCATTCCACTACAGTATATCAATATGAAAAGTTGATATGAATTGTTATCAAATAAATAAAAAAGGTCTTCACGAGACCTTTTTTATTTAAACAAGTAATCTGCACAACAAACTTCTCATTACATTTTTTTGTCCGGAGCAGTAGGGGCTTTTTTAGGTGTTGTTGATTTTTTAGGTGTTGTTGTTTTTTTCTTTGCCGTGTCAGCCGCTGCTTTTGGCTTAGGTGCAGGTGCTGTTTTTGTTACGGGAGCTTTCTTTTTGGTAGTATCAGCAGCAGGCTTATGTTGGCCGTAAGTGACAGCGCAAATACTCATAATTGCAAGGGCGGTAAGTGTTAACCGTTTCATGATTTTCTTTTTTAGTTGAATAATTTTTTAATCAACTTAAAAATACTTTTCTCTATTAGCTACATATTTCAACTTTCGATGAAAAGGCCGCAATTATCGCCGGATAATTTTATTATACCGGTATTGCTCCATTGGCAGTACTAATACTCTTAACATGTCCTGTGCGCTTTAGCACTCCCCATCCCTGGCTTTCGCCTTTGATGGCTTTACGTATGGCTTTAAACAATACTACATACATAATTTGCCGGTAAGCAAATCGCTGGGGGATAAGCCAAACCAGCTTGCCGATCTTTTGTTTTTCAAATGAAAATGCAAATACAGAAACTAATACATCAACCAGCAAAAACACGAAATAATATAAGAGGATCTTTGATAGATTTTCGGGACTGCTTTTGCTAAAGAATAAACTTATGATAAGCATAAGATCAGCAAAAGGTGCAAGTATGGGAAGTATGATCTGGAATAAGAGTATATTGGGTAACGCCAATAAGCCAAGACCTTTATAACGGGGATTAAAGCATGCCTCCTTATGTTTAAAGAAACTCTGCATGATACCATAGCTCCAGCGGAAGCGTTGCTTCATGAATTGCTGTAGTGTTTCAGGGGCTTCTGTTATTGCAACTGCTTCAGAGCAGTTGCGGATAATATAACCGGCTTTTAATATCCGGATGGTAAGATCGCAATCTTCCGCCAGGGTATCAGTTGTAAAACCTCCAACTTCTTCGATCACATCTTTGCGGAAGGCACCAATGGCACCTGGTACCACAGTAATACCGTTTATCAGGTCAAATGCTTTTCTGTCGAAATTTTGTGAAGTGGCATATTCAATAGATTGCCATTTGGTAAGCAGGTTGCGTTCATTGCCTACTCTTACATTGCCAGCAACGGCAGCAACCATTCCATGATTGCCGGAGACCTGTTGCAATGAAAAATATTTCATCAGTTTTGCAACAGCGTCCTGTTGTAATTGAGTATCAGCATCGATGCAGATAACATAGTCAGTTGTGGCTACATTGATACCTGCATTGAGTGCAGAAGCTTTGCCACCATTATTTTTTCCGAGAATTGTTACACGATTTTCATTTTTAAAGGCATTCACAACTGTCTCATAAGTATTATCCTTTGAGCCATCATCGACAAAAATGATTTGTAAACAGGGATAATTTTGTAATAGTAAATTATGGATCGTATTCACTGCATTTATTTCTTCATTGTAGGCAGGTACAATAATACTTACTGGCGGCTGGTCAGTTACAGTTGTAAGCAATGCTTTTTCTTTCTTACAGCGCTTATTTTGTATGAATGCCATAATGCCAAGCATGAAAACCCGTAGCAGCCCGAGTATTATGGCCAACGTAAAAGCACTTGTAAAGATTTTTTCTACCCAGTAAAGCGTACCTGCAACTTCTCCATTCAACTGTACGAGTGGACCATGCACCGAAGGCATTACCTCCGCCTTTGTTTTGTGAAGCAGGTTTGCCACGGTAGTAAATTGAACACCGTTTTGCTTAAAGTATTTAATGATTCGTGGCAGGGCATCTACAGTTGCCTGGCGTTCACCACCAGCATCATGGAATAAAATGATACCTTTTTCCGGGTTTCTCTCATATTCACTAATGGTACGTTCATATATGCTATCGGCAGTTGCGCCTGGCTCCCAATCATTTGGGTCGATGCTTTCGCCAACTGTATAATAACTGTTATTGCGGCTAAGTGCCACTGGTTTTAACTCCTCCGCATGTGTTGGCTCTGAGTCGGCATTATAAGGAGCCCTGAATAAGATCGTGCTATGGCCAGTTACAGATTCGATCAGGAGACGGGTCGCATCCATTTCATTCATGGCTCTTTCATTACTTACTGTTGCCATGTTTGGATGTGTGAATGTGTGATTGCCTATTTCGTGGCCTTCATTATAAATACGGCGAAGCAGTGGCAAGTTCGATTCGGCATTCATGCCTATTACAAAAAAAGTAGCGGGTACTTTCTCTTTTTTTAAAATATCCAGCACCTGCGGTGTGTACTCCGGATCGGGACCATCATCAAACGTAAGTACAACCTGCTTATTTACATTGCCGTATTTTTTTATTACATATCGGGTAGGTAATTGGATGTACTTCTCTTCACTTATCAGATTCTCTACTGTATCAACATCCAGTTGCATTTTACCTGGATCTGGTGTGCTCATCACGTTTAAAATTTCGCCACTTCCAATATAATCAGGTTTGCTGGTTGTGATATTGATATTGTTCAATCCTGAAAAGTCAAAACGTTGCTGTTGCAAAGCAGCCTGATTTAAACTGCGATCATAAAATTTCCAAAGTCTTTCATCTTCACTTCCTAATCTCCATAAAGCAGTGCCCGCTGTGCCATATTCGTCGGCAAAGCGCATGGTATTAAAATTGCCTGCTGCATCTACAAAATATACTTCGTGATGCACACTGTCTGCATCCGTATAGGTATAATGGCAATTGTAAGAATCGTTATCAAACTCAATAGTCGCATTGTTTTCCTTTGCATTCGCCAATGCCTGCTGGTATGTTACTGTAGCTGCTTCATTAGAGGGTGTCCAGTCATATCCATAACCAGCAACACAAAGTATGATCTTATCTGACGGTATATCTTGTGCTGTTTCATCAAGTACCTTTTCTATCCAGCGCTGCTCACTCACAGGACCCGGCACGCTGGTACTGAAGTGCTGGTCATAGGCCATTAAGAAAAGATAATCGTTGTATTTATTGAGTTCTTTAAAATTAAAATCATCATCATTGGGCATTACATCCTGGGTTACGAGTAAGCCAGCTTTGTGTATTTTTTCGTACAGCTCTTTTTGAAAAGCAATGATCGGTTCATCGCTGTTTTCTTTGAACTCTTCAAAGTCTATATTGATGCCCTGCAACTGGTACTGTTTTAAATACTTCAGTATATCATTAATAAGCCTTTCTTTTTTTGCTGTATTATGAAGGATACGGCGGAGCACGGCTCCATCAAAATCGCCGTTGTGTTTATCATTAATATTATTTATAATCGGTACAATACTTACATGATTTTTCTTCATTATTGCCAGTCCGTCTGCATCTACCTTAGGCTGTAGCGTATCGGTTTTAGGATCAATAAAAAACCACTCAGGCATCACCATATTTAGCCTGCTGATGTTTGCCTGGAGAGAATATAATGCCTGTGGATCCCAATCCACATAAAATGCTGCTCTAATGCGTTGGTTGAATTTTTCTTTATCATGGTTGATGAGTTGTGCATTTCGAATGCGGGCTTGCAGGTAAGTGTTGAAGCCCTTATACTTAATTTCTTCTCCCGGTTTGAAAGAAGCGGGCTGCACCAATTTTCCAATTGCATTTAATGTATCTCCTTCATTTACTAAAAGAGGTAATACTGGCTTCGACGTATATTTTAAGGCCAGCCACACAGCTGGTATCATTAGTATAAAACCTGTGAGCAATAACCGGCCGGTCCAAATGAAAGTTTTCCAGCGCCACCTGGAATTTGTTTCAAAAATCTGTTGCGATGATTCCATACAATTATTACAGCACAAAAATATTTTAGCGGGGTGGGCTGTTGAGACGCAATCGCTGAAAAGGTTTAAACTGTCGGTGAGATGAAAGGGGAGAAGGCGTATTTAACAGGTCGTTAGATATTACGATCAAAATGATTCGAATTTTTAAACTTTCTATGCTGTATGTAGAAATGATCTGGCTTCTTCTACAGCATTTATACAAACTGATGATACTGTCTCTATATGGGTTTTTATCTGTTCATCAGGTGCAAAAGATTCATTTCTTTTTTGCAGTTGTTCAAGGTCAGAGGAAAGCCGGTGGCTAAGCCCCAAAAAAGAAACGGTGGTTGTGAGATTATGCGCTGTATTTTTTAATTGCTGCCAGTTTTTATCATCATAAGCCTGCTGTAATAAATTCAATTCGGCAGGTACCTGTTCAATAAATTGCTGCATTATACTCTTTTCAAATTCTTTATTACCTCCGGATAATTCATTGAGATAAGTAAGATCAATAGTAGGGAAAAGCAAATTGACACTTTTGTCAACAGGCTGGTCAGAAACGTATTCATTTAATCCTGTAAATTCTCCGATCATCCGGTAAAGATCATTTTCCTTTACTGGTTTCGAGATGTATTCGTTCATACCATAGCTGATGCATTTTTCTCTTTCTCCGGCAAACGCATGAGCGGTCATGGCAATAATAGGCGTGTCTAACTTCAAATCTCTGCGTATAAGTTGCGTGGCAGTATATCCATCCATCTCTGGCATCTGGATATCCATTAAAATAAGATCGTATGTTTTTTTCTTCAGCACTTCGATTGCGTCCCTGCCATTGCCTGCAATATCATAATTTAATTTCCACTCGTTAAACAGGTGTTGCATCAAATACTGGTTCATTGGGTTATCCTCCACTACAAGAATGCTTCTTTGATTTATTTGCGTTAATGATCCTGGAGTTTGATGTGGAGAAACATTTTGCAATAACTCTTCTTTTGCAATTTCAAAAGGCAATTCAATTGTAAAGCAAGAACCTTTGTCCGGTTCACTGATCAACGAAACTTTTCCATTTAGCAGATCCACGAGCTGCTGCACTATAGATAAACCCAAACCTGTGCCGCCATAGCGTCTTGTGGTATTTTCTTCTGCTTGTGTAAATCTTTCAAATACATGTGCTATCTGGTCTTTTGCAATTCCGATCCCTGTATCTGCAACAGTTATTTGCAATAATACCTTTTCAGTATCCTGCTCTTTTGCAGATATATTTATACTTACCGAACCCTTGTTTGTAAACTTAATGGCATTATTGACCAGGTTTACCAATACCTGTGTAATGCGTACTGCATCACCAGTTAATGTATCAGGTATAGTATCATCAACCTTGCCCGATAACTGTAGTTTTTTTTCTTCTGCTTTTGATAAGAACATTGCAAGTACCGAATGCAATAAACTCCTGATGCTAAAGGGTGACTTTTCGATGCGCATCATACCAGATTCGATCTTTGACAGATCAAGCACATCATTGATAATCTTGAGTAGATTTTCGCTGCTGCTTTCTATAGCCTGCACATATTTTTTAGGAACATTTTCTAAGGGTTGTTTCATCAAGAGATTGGTAAAGCCAAGGATTGCGTTCATAGGGGTACGTATCTCGTGGCTCATATTGGCAATAAAGTGCTCTTTTATTTTAGCTGCCTCCCTGACTTTTCTTTCAGATTCATTTAGCTGTGTTATAAATTGTTGCTGCTGTCTCACTTTATTTATAATATACCAAAAGGTAAATAAAAAGATAGCTATTGCAATTAAAGCCATTACCAGCCCAAATCGTTTTGCCTGCAGGCTATTTGCATCGGTTTCCTTTATGAGCTGAGTCAGGTAATTCTGGCGGGCATTATCTAACCGGGTTGAAATGGCTTCGATGGCTTTGCTCAGTTGCGCACCTTTGTTGGTTTTAATGAGATCCTCGGCAGACTGTTTACCATTGACCGATAAAGTGTCAAGTACTTTATAGCTAAACTTGATCTTCTCTTCAGCCAAGAAATTTAATTCGTCCCATAACCTCCGGCTGCTGTCTGTTTCGAGTAATTCGCCTAGCTCTTTTACACTTGCCTTTACCCTTGCAACTTCTTCTTCTATGCCAGCCAGCCTGGAGGGATCATTACTTATAATACTGCTTCTTACATTGTTGTCAATGGAAAGCAGGTCATTCTGCAATCCTTGCAGGCGGGTTTTCATACTGATTTCTGTCAGCAGGCTTTCGTTACCAGCTACAAGTTCATCAATGTTTTTATTGGCATTGTATTGCAATACGACTACCAGTACAATGGTGGAAAGAAATATCAGCAGCAGGGAAATTTGAAATCTTCTGCTTATCATAAATAACAGGTGCTATGAAAGCATCTGGGTTTTGCCAGAATTGCCCTTATGTAAAGTTAAGGTGATGTACTTATTGTAAAGCCACACCAACAGGGCTGCTGTTACGATCAAACCGATGACCAATGCAATGATCAATAATTTTTTCCCATGATGATCTGCGTAAAAAAGGATAAAATAGAGTAACGCACAAAATGCGATCGTCGTGAGAATAAATAATATCGTAATTCCTTTTTTCATTTTTTAAAAAGGGCTGCTATTGAAATAGCAGCCGTACGCCTAAAACCTGTCGCTCATGAAAATTGCTTTTCATACAGAGGCATAAAGCCTGCGTTGATCAGCATCTTTCATCAAAAATATTTTTCAGAAACTTCTTTCCAAGACAGTTTAAGCCCTTTGGTCGCTTATTGTCGGTAAACAGGTAAAAACCTTCGGTGAGCAAGTTTGGTGAGCAAAATCACTCTATAATAAGTTCAGGCGGCTGTTAAGCACAGAGCGGTAAGCATCAGCAACCGGGATACCCGTTTTGTTGATTTGAATAACGCCATCTGTAATGGTATCAATTTTATTAAGGGCAACAATATACGAGCGGTGGACCCGCAGAAATTTTGATGCCGGCAGTTTCTCTTCAAGACTTTTAAGGGTTGTGTGTATCGCATGGAATTTTTGCTGAGTAAAGATCTTTACATAATCACCCATTGCTTCAGCGTATAAAATATCATCGATATTAATACGCATTAAGATGCCGTTATCACGTATAAACACAAATTCTTTTTCACCCACCTGCACCTCTGTTTTATTGCTGTTGAAAATTTCTTTTGCTTTTTCAATTGCCTGTACAAAACGGGCTGGGGTTACCGGTTTTACAAGATAGTCGGCCACATTAAGTTCAAAAGCTTCCACAGCATATTCCTTATTAGCTGTAGTAAAAATGATAATCGGTTTGTGCGGTCCAAGCAGCCGGGTAAGTTCAATGCCAGTCATTCCAGGCATTTCAATATCCAGTAAAAGAAGGTCAGCAGGTTTTTCCTGCATCAGGTTGTAGGCTTCCATTGCATCGGCACATTCCCGGGTTATTTCCAGGTCTTTTACCTGCAGGGCCAGCTGTTTCATGGCCATCCTGGCTAATTTATTGTCGTCGATAATAAGGGTATTCATAAGGCATTTTGCTTTCGCAGAACCATTTGGAGTTCAAAAAACGGTAAAACATCAATGCAAAGGCAGAAGGAAAAGCAAAATTATTTGCTCAGAAACTCTCACAAGCCTACTTTTGCGCCTCAAATTTAGATAATCTGTGCCCGGTTGCAGTCGGGCCGTAAAACAAAAAGACATGAAAAAAGAGATTCATCCTAAATCTTACCGCCTCGTGGTATTTAAGGATATGAGCAATGGCACCTCATTTTTGAGCCGTTCCACTGCCCGCAGCAGCGAAACTACTAAATGGGAAGATGGTAACGAATACCCCCTGATCAAACTTGAAATTTCAAATACCAGCCATCCATTTTACACTGGCAAGAATGTTCGTGTAGATACTGCCGGCCGTATTGACAAATTCAACAAGCGCTACGCAAAAAAAGCATAATACAAGGTCTAGTATAAAATTTTACTCCCTGGTCTTTGGCCGGGGAGTTTTTATTTGTCCATACCGCAATTTTAAAAGATTTTTGATGGAGTCACTAAGCTATGATCATTCTCTTCGATACACCCTTATCAAGGTCCGCACTTTACCCCCTTTCTCTCACCCGCCCGGTTTGCGATATCCGTCACGGCATACTCACTATGAGGGAATACTGGCAATTAAAGACGAGCCAGAACGTATATGCATTGACAGAATCATACCTGCAGGAGCAATTGCCGGAAGACTCAACCTTTATTTGCATAGATGCCACGGTAAGTTGCAGCGATGACTGCTTTGAAAAAATAATGGCCTTACAACCGGGTGAAATGCTGGAAGACAATAATGGATTGATTGCTTACGCTACCGGTCAATTGCCTCTTTATAACCAATTTCCTGTTTGGATAGAAACTTCCATAAAGATTGAAACACAAAAAAGAATAAAGCACGCTTCTTTCCTGTTTCAAACAAACGAAGAGAGGATAAGAGAGCATTATATCTTACTCGCAAATGGCAAAGAATCTCAAATGCCGGCTCCATCCAATATTATTATTGGCTCAGGAAATCTTTTTTTGGAAGAAGGTGTACAAATGCGGGCATGCATTATCAATGCTTCTGATGGACCTGTATACATTGGCAAGAACGCAAAAGTGATGGAAGGTGCTCTTATTCATGGGCCTGTGGCAATTTGTGAGAATGCTGTCGTGAAAATGGGCGCCAAACTATATCCCGGCACTACGATTGGGCCGTATTGTACAGCAGGAGGGGAGATCAAGAATTCAATACTTACAGGCTTTAGTAATAAAGCACATGATGGATACCTTGGCGATTCCGTAATAGGGGAATGGTGCAATTTAGGTGCAGGAACCAGCAATAGTAATGTAAAGAATACCGGAAGCCTGGTTAAAATGTGGGATCAGTCATCAAGGGATTTTATTCCTGTTGGTAATAAGGCCGGTCTTATTATGGGCGATTATTCCCGCTGTGCTATTAATTCCTCAATTAATACCGGAACAACAGTAGGAGTGTGCTGCAATATATTTGATGGCACTTATCCTGATAAACATCTTCCATCTTTTTCGTGGGGTAACCATGAACAGTATGATTTTAATAAGGCCTGCAGCGATGCCGCTAACTGGAAAAAAATGAAGAACAAAGATTTTACTGAAGCTGACAGGCTTATTTTGCAACATCTTTTTAATACAGTTCATGGTTGATGGTTCATAGTTTATAGCCGTGACCGTTAATCATAAATTGCATTTACCATGAACCATCAACTATTAACCATCAACTAATAAACAATGAGAAAACAAATAGCCGCCGCCAACTGGAAAATGAATTGCACTTTATCACAAGCTAATGCATTACTCGATGAACTTTTGAGTACACCTCATCAATTGAATGAAAATCGCATCGCAGTTTTTGGCATACCCTTTCCATATCTTATGCTGGCAAAAGAAAAACTGGCCGGCAAGGCAAATATGTTTGTATCAGCTCAAAACTGTTACAATAAAAAGAGCGGTGCATATACCGGCGAAACATCAGCAGAGATGTTGCAGTCAATCGGAGTGGAATATGTAATTATCGGTCACAGTGAACGCCGGGAATATTTTAATGAAAGCAATCAAATGCTTGCAGAAAAACTCGATCTCGCATTAGAATATGGAATAACACCGATCTTTTGTTGCGGCGAAGCATTAGACATACGCGAAGCAGGTACGCAGAATGAATTTGTGGCACAGCAACTTAAAGAAAGTCTCTATCATCTTTCTCCAGAACAACTCAAAAAACTTGTGATCGCCTACGAACCAATCTGGGCTATCGGCACGGGTAAAACTGCTACCAGCGAACAGGCACAGGAAATGCATGCTCATCTGCGTAATGAATTGTCTAAACAATATGGCGCCGAAACTGCTGGTGAAATTTCTATTTTATATGGCGGCAGTGTAAAAGCTAATAATGCTACAGAAATATTTGACCAGCCCGATGTTGATGGCGGATTGGTAGGAGGTGCTTCTTTAGTTGCAAAAGATTTTGCCATTGTTATAGATGGATTGAAGAAATAGATAGTTTACATCTCCGCCAACTTCTTCAAAAAATCATCTTTTCTCCTTGTTGATACTTCTATTTCCGAATTGTCAATCATGGAAACGAAACCACCTTTGCCCTTGTTGTAACTTTTTATGTAGTTGAGATTGATAAGATGCGAATTATGTACCCGGAAGAAATTGTACTCGGTTAATAATTCTTCAAACTCTTTTAATGTTTTTGCCACCATCAGCTTCTGTTTGTCTTTTGTATAAATGGTTGTATAGTTTATATCACTCTGGCAACGGATAATATCATTCACCTGCAAAAAAACAAGACCGTTAATAACAGGAACACAGATGCGTTTTGAAGCTCCCTGTATATTTTTAAGGTTGTGAAAGAGTGTATCGAACTTGCCCGATGTTTCTTCTTTGGACATTTTTAAAGTAAGCTTGTCAATGGCCCGTTTCAGGTCATCAGGATCAACAGGTTTTAGTAAATAATCAATAGCACTAAACTTAAATGCCTGTACAGCATATTTTTCAAAGGCGGTAGCAAAGATCACCTCGAAGTTTATTTCATCAAGTTGCTTCAGCAGGTCGAAGCCAGTTTTATCATGTATCTGCACATCAAGAAAAACCAGCGCAGGTTGCAGCTTTTTAATTGCAACTATGCCTTCCTCAACTGTTTGATAAGCTCCCATTAGGTGAACAGTTTCAATACAATAATCTGCCAGCAGGGTTTGCAGGCGGTTAATGCAATGCTGCTCATCGTCAATTATAATCGCTTTGATCATAGGTAATTTTTAAAAACTTAGTTCCAGGGGCAATTTTAATTCAACACGCATTCCTTCATCCAGGTCAATCAGTTCAACACCTGCATTTGTCTTTTTGATCCTGTTTAAAATATCAATACGTGCTTTTGTGATCTTCATTCCCAACGATTTTTTTTCTTCCTTTTGTATTGCAGTAGATTCCGCTTCAGATCTTATTCTTCCAATGCCATTATCCTCGACAATGCAATTGATCATTTCGCCTCCCTTTTTTATGCGGATCAGTATTTTCCCTTCACCCTGTTTTTTTGCAATGCCATGCCAGATGCTGTTCTCTACAAATGGCTGCAACAGGAGAGGAGGTATCACAGTTTCTTCGGTATTGATGTTTTCATCCACATCTATTTCGTAAGTAAACTTATTGTTCATCCGCATTGCTTCGAGCTGCATATAAAGTTCCAGTGCTTTCAGGTCATCTGCCACGCTCACTTCCTTCTTTTCAGAATTTTCGAGTATCATCCGCATAAGCTTTGCAAACTTAACCGTGTAATAAGAAGCTGTGCGGGCATCCTGCTTATCAATATAATCTGCAATTGAGTTAAGCGAATTAAAGATAAAATGCGGGTTCATCTGCGAACGCAGCGCTTTCATTTCCGTATCTGTTACTTCGGCTTTTAGCTCGGCTTCTTTTTGCTGTTCTACTGCATCACGTTTTCTCTTGTAAAATATAAAACTGAAAATAGATGCCAGCCCTAATATTCCAGCACCGGCGATCGTGGTATTTTTTACAAGCCGCTGTCTTTTTATTTCAGCCGCAGCAAGAGCCTGCTTATTATCTGCTTCTTCCTTGGCTATTGCTTCTTTCTTATCAAACTCGTACTGCATGCTCAGCCGGGTTATGTCCTCTTTCTTTTCATCATTAGAAATGCTGTCTTTCAGAAGTGTAAATTGCTTATATGCATCCAGCGATTGCCTGAAATCTTTTTGAGCTTCGTATGCATTTGCAAGACTTGACCATATATCTTGCTGCTGTGCAAGGTCTCCTATTTCAACAGCAACTTTAAGGCTGCGCCGGTTGTATTCAATAGCTTTGTTATACCGGTTTGAAGAGGAAATGCCCCATGATCTTAAAACGGAATCGGGAGCTTTAAAATAAATTTCACCTATATAATTCAGTGATACGGCTATTCCTGTTTTATTACCTGTCTGTTCATAAATTTCAACAGATCTTTTCAGGTTGTCCATTGCTTCCGGGTACATTGATAAAGCAATATAGGAGATAGCAATATTTGTTAATGCACCTGCTATGCGTTGTTTATTTCCAAGAGTTTCATTTAATGCCAGCCCCTTTTTATAATACTCCAATGCCAGTCCTGGTTTCAGTGAATTATCATAGACAATTCCAATATTGCCATAAGCGTTGGCCATGCCCTGTTTATTTCCCAGTTGTTCATACATAGCCAGGCTCTTTTGGTGATATTCCAGGGCTTTTGAATATTTATCGAGGCGGTTATATACAATCCCGATGTTAGTCAGCGATGCCGCCGTAACCTCTTTGTCACCGGTTTGTTCAGAAATTTGAAGTGATCTTAAATAACAGTCTAAAGCTTTGGGATAATTGGCGAGGTACAAATAGTTTACCCCCATTGAGTTGGCTGCTTTGCCAATGCCTTTTTTGTTGCCTGTCTTTTCAAAAAGTTGCAGTTCTTTTTGATGATATTCCAGTGAAGTATAATATTCCGATCTGCTGTTGTAAAAAAGACCAATACAATGATAAGAGTTTGCCAAACCATTCCTGTCCCCTGATTGTTCATACAACTTTCCTGCCTGTCTGAACATTTCCAGTGCGGCAGAGTCTTCTCCGTTAGCATCATAATTAAATCCTTTATTAATGAAAGCTTCGGCGAGTTTGGGTTTGTTGCCAAGCTTTTGTGCGAGCACTATAGCTTCACCAGATGTCTCCAGTCCTTTGGTATAATCAATATCGGAATAGATATAAGAAATGCTATTTAGCAGGTTAAGTCTTGTAGTATCTTCTGACGGATGGCTTTTTAAAATAGCCAAAAGAGAGTCCAGTTTTTTCTGCTGGGCAAAACAGTTTAAACAAAACAGGATTAAAAAAAGGACAATTCTTGTTTTCATGGAAGTGAGGAGCGTGTTCAGGGAATCAGGGACAAAATACTAACAATCATGTTCTCCGCAAAAAACTGCTGATTTCCCGCTAATAATAAATGAGTCCCTGCAAAAAATAAACGGTGTTTGCCAACGGAGCCAGGCAGGAGTATTTTCCGTTTTTAAAAGATGGTTCTTACTAATTTATTATTCAATCACTTATCCTCACCAAAATCTAAAAATTAATGAAACCAAAGCTTTTCTTTTCCCTGGCAGCTATGATGGCTGCTGTTAGTTTTCAGCAGGTAAAGGCTACTGTTCACACGGTATGCAACTATCCGCTAAATGTGGCAGAGTATAATACACTTCAGTTGGCAGCAAATGCCAGCAGTTCCGGAGATACCTTACTCGTGCAGGGAAGCAATGTAGCCTATGAAGCCCTTGCCATCACCGATAAAAAACTTATCATCATTGGACCTGGCTGGGCTCCTGCAAGAAATATACCCGCATGGAAGGCAAAGATGACTTCAATATCCCTCAATGGAACTGCATCCAGCGGAACAGAAATACAGGGTCTCTACTTTGTTTCTGGAGCTTTCCTTTCTATACAGGCTAATGTTTCTATTAATAATATACGGCTCATTAGAAATTATTTTGAAGAAGCGCCGGTTTATGTTGGTATAGGCAATTCAACTACCTACAGCGACTATACGATAGAAGGAAATTATTTTCAAGGCGCCTACAATGGAAGTACTTCGATGAGCGCATCAAATGCCAATTCTTACAACAACTTTATTATTAGAAATAATGTCTTCAGCCATTATGGTGTGGCAGAATTTGCAAACTGCTTCAATTTTATTCTCGATCATAACTTATTTTATTCCAACTCAAGCCAAATTTTTAATCCTTTTTGGGGGAGTGCCGGTAACACTACCAATTTCACTTTTCAAAACAATATTTTTTGCAGTGCCGAACCCGTTGCAAATAATACAACTACAATCAATTGCACCTTTAAGAACAATATAACCTTCAATTGCCTTACAGATGCTGCCCCATGGACGAAGAATGGAAATAGCAACGAGGGAGGAAATGTATGGAATGCTGATCCGCAAATGGCTGACCAGTCCGCCGTAAATGCAGGCACAGTCGATCCTTTTTTAAATTTCACTATTGCTTCAGGGCCGGCCAATAACAGTGGCAGCGACGGCAAGGATATGGGAGTTCTATTTGACGCGGCCGGTCGGTTCAATTGGAATAACAGCCGTACGAGCCGACTTCCCTACATATTCAATCTCAATATTGCCAACAACACTATCGAACCCAATACCAATCTTAATGTTTCCCTGGAAGCCAGGCGAAACAATTGATCCTATACTTTGAAAAACAATTTATTCTCCAAATTTTAAACAAAACCAAATATGAAAAAGAGTTTACTCTTCGCCGCTGTTATTGCTATAACCATAAGCTATATACAGCCTGCACATGCCACTGTTCGTACCGTATGTAGCTATCCAATGGACATTGCACAATACGATACACTGCAAACAGCCATAAATGCCAGCACTACAGGCGATACGATACTTGTTCAGGGAAGCACAGTAAGTTATGGAACCTCTACTATACAGGATAAGAAGCTAACCATTATTGGACCAGGCTGGAGTCCTCTAAGACAAAACCCCGCATTAAAAGCAATGGTTGATTTAATCATTATTAATGGTGCAGCTTCAAGCGGTACTGAATTACAGGGACTGTATTTTACCGGAGGTTGTTGTGGAAGTGTGATTGGCCTCCAGATAGAGGCAAATATTCCTATTGTTAATATCAGGCTGATCAGGAATTATTTTGACAACAATGACCTGTGGTTCGGCGTAACTCCAGGCAGTCCGTCGGGCAATAACACACTCTATACTGGTTATATAATCGAGGGTAACTATTTTTATTTATCCCAAATCGAATTCGAAACCGGTAACCGCTTTGAAGATGCATTGATACAGAACAACGTATTTGCAGGCTCACCTATCTACAACTTTTACCTCTGTAAAAATGTGGTCATCAACCATAATCTTTTTTACGGCAGCCCCCTGTTCAACCAGTTTGCTTATTGCCAGGGCCTTACTATCCAAAACAATATTTTTTCTAAAGCCGAGCCGGGCGGAACGAACGTAACGGCTAATTGCATTTTTAAAAATAACATCACTTTCAACACAAGTGCTTCTGCCCCCTGGACGTTGAATGGTAATACTGAGATGGGTGGGAATATCTTAAACCAGGATCCACAAATGGCCGACCAGTCAGCAATAAATTCGGGTACCAATAATGCTTTACTGAATTTTACTATATCCGGAGGCCCCGCCAATAACAGTGCCACCGATGGAAAAGACATGGGCCTTTTGTATGATGCCGCCCCAGGAAGATATAACTGGGATATCGGCCGCATGCCCCGCAATCCTTACGTGTATAGCGTAAATATTGCCAATAATACTATTGAGCCAAACACTACTCTTAATGTTTCTATAGAGGCAAGAAAAAATAATTGATTCTTCCTCTTAAACAAATAAAATTTATTGAGCCATGAAAAAATGGATTACAATACTGTGCTGCTTATGTCTTTACTATGCCATAACAGCACAACCGGTAAAGCAAATGGAGTATTTCTTTGATAAAGACCCTGGCATCGGTAAAGGAAAACCAATACCCATCGCAACAGCAGATACGATCAGGATCAATGTGCCGGATTTATCTACCACCGGCCTTTCGGAAGGCATGCATGCTTTGTATGTACGTTCAAAAAATGATAGCGGCTGGAGCCACTTTGAAAGTTTTCCGTTCTATGTAAAATCTATTCAAAATGGGCCATCTTTAAGCAGTGCAGAATATTTTTTTGATAAAGACCCGGGCGTTGGTAAAGCAACTGCAATTAATACGGGCCTGGCAACAGACACCGTACGGTTAGATACTATCATATCTGCCGCAGGCCTTACGCAGGGAATGCATGCACTGTATGTAAGAAGTAAAGATGCGGCAGGTGCTTTCAGTCATTTTGAATCTTTTCCTTTTTATGTAGTAAGCACAGCAAACATGCCAAAGATTTCGGCTGCTGAATATTTCTACAAAACCGATCCGGGGCCCGGTAAAGCTGCAGCATTGAATATTTCTCCTTCAGCGGATACAATTACCAAGTCCTTTCATATACCCATTCCATGCCTCGATGCAGACAGTACTTACAACCTGTATATAAGGGTAAAAGACGAACAGGGCAACTGGAGTCATTTTGAAACAGACACTTTCAAAGTACGGGGAGCAAACACAGTTATTACGGTTAAAGCCGGCCTTTGGAGCGATGCATCTACGTGGAGTAATAATAAAGTACCTGATGCAAATACTGAGATCATTCTAAACCATAGTATAACTGTAGATATCAATGCTACCTGTAAATATTTATATACGTTTTGCCATGCCGTAAATGTAAATAATGGAAAAACCTTAATTGTAACAGGTACATTAAAGTAATCGTGGCAGATGCATAACTCTATAAACTTAAATTAATGAAACAGTCATCAGCAACAGTCACCTTGATACTCACCAACGCCAAAGGCTCTTATGCTTTTGCACCCGAGCAGATCATAAGACTGAAAGCAAAAAGTAACTACACTTTTATTTTTCCTGTTGATCACAAGCCATTTGTTGTACCAAGAGTTTTAAAGGATTACCAGTTAATGCTGGAGCCTTATGGATTCATACGGACTCATCGTTCTCATATAGTCAATACAAACCTTATCCAGTCTGTCGATAGCGAAACCATCACAATGCAGGATGCTTCGGTAGCCGAAATATCAAGACGCCAAAAAACAAAGGTGATGAAGATGCTTTGCAGGAGGGCATAATAGGGGAGCCTTAATAGGCGCTCTTTTATTCTTTTCTAACAGACCGGCAACAACACGGAGCAGTTTTAAATGAAGCATTCACCAGTTCTTTTTATATTTAGACAGACTTTGTCAAAGCCAATATTGAGTTAGTGATTTTTTTTAAAAGCTAAAACTGTAATTTATGAAAGCATCAAGGATCTTTTTTATCAGCTTCCTTACCTGTTTAAACAGCAGTTTTGTAACCGCCCAACAATCAAAACCCGGCGATGTTGCTCCCAATGCAAAAACGATAGAGGCAGATAACATTTTCCCGTTTTATATGGGAGCAGCGGTGATACAAAAAGGGAATTCGTATGCATTGATCGACAAGGACGGAAATTTTATCGTGCCATATAAACCTGGTGTAATAGTTCATTTGGGCGGCCCTTATGGTAAAGAAACCAATGGCGGTTTATTTACTGTAAATGGCCTGAATGATATCATCAACTCAAAGGGAAAATTAATTACAGAAGGGCTTAAAGGTTCGTGGGGCCCGTCTGAAGATGGGAAATTAATTGTGACTAACTTATTATGCATCGATGAAAATGGTCAAAAATATACGGTGAAAGAAGGGTTTGGCTATATTGTTGACGGAATCGGGATCTTTAGAGAACCGTCAAGTAATAAAATTGGTTACAAATCCATTAAGGATGAATGGATCGTTAAGCCTGTTTATGATGAAGCTGAACCATTTTCAGATGGCATGGCCTGTGTTGGAAAGAAGAATGAATTCGGAGAGATGAAATATGGCTTTATTGATAAAACCGGCAAAGAGGTAATACCGTTAATGTACAGCAGGAAACCGGAGAATTTTTATGGCGGACTGGCAAGGGTGGAGCCCAAGGTTGTTACTGATTTTAGAGAGGCTTATATTGATAAAAGTGGCTCCGTTGTAAAAAAATTCAGCCAGCTTAGCAACTTTGTTTATTTCGGAAATGGCTTATATTCTCAGAACATGAAATATACAGATGTAATGGATTCAACAGGTTCCATTATATCAAAAGATGAATTCTTACAAAGATTTGGTGTTTCACCGTTAGCAAATGAAAATCTTGTATTCAGGTTTGGGGCGAAACAACCCATGTACAATAGTGACAAAATCTATTATCTCCGCAACAAAAAAGGAGAAGCCCAGAAATTTGGTTTTATCGACTTAAAAACCAAAGCAGTTGTGGAAGGCACATTTGAAACTTACATCACGGCTGTATTTAATTTTTCAGATCCGGTTTCAAAATTATCCCGTGCACAATTTAATATCTCAGGAAAGCAATTTGAAAAAACGGCGATAAGAAAAGGCTACATCAATGAACAGGGAATTTTTGTAATAGTGGTAAAAGGCGCAAATTCTGAATGGTAGAATAAAAATCAACTTAAAAAAGACCGTCATGAAAAAAAATATCTTAACCCCGTTGTTTTTTATTGTAACGCTATCTCTTTGTATTATAACAAACACGGTCCAGGCGCAATCAATAAATAAAATAACAATTTCTGTGAAAGAGATCAAATATGATGATCCCAATTTTACGGCATTGCGTGAATCGCTTAAAAAGAACCCAAAAGTAAAATCCGTAAAGCCTTCCTATGCAGATGGCGTGGCAATTTTATCTTTTACGTATACAGGCGAAGCTCCTCAATTGTGGGAGGAAATTCCAAAGACCTCTAAGAGGTTCTTTGACCTGGCTGGAATAAGCAATGATGCCATATCACTTAATTATGTAAACCCCCAGAAAAATGGGGCCAATTCGACTGCTGAGACAAGTGCTGCTCAAACAAAAAACATTAATAAAAAAGACTGCTTTGACTGTGACTATTTTCCTATGTGTAAGTATGATGATACTAAGAAGTATGATGGTGGGCACATTTATAGAGGCGTACGGGAATCTGATGTATCTATTGCGTATTATAATTGTGAAAATGGGGTTGTTACAGAAAAATGGGTAACTTCTTCTAATGAGCAATATAAGGCAGTGGATTACAATCCCTTTACTGATAGGGAGACGGTAATTTATTACGAAGGCAAGCCGGTGTACACTACGCATACCCAGATTATTTTGAAAACCAATGCAGCTATTGATGAGGAATGGAAGTCGGAAGATGACATTTATAGAAAAATAATTACGAAAAATGCTTCTGTGTTGATAGATGAGGTGAAATATGACAATGTTATTGTTGTTTGTAAAAGGTCGAATGTATTTAATTATGCTTTGGGATGGGTTGATGCATATTCTTATATCTATTATATTAAAGGGATCGGGGATGCTTTTGTAGAGAGCAGCATGCAACCGGAGCCGAAAACCAAATTAAGCATACTCCAGGAATTTAAGGCAGGTCTTAATGCAGGCAGGATAGATACGAGTTTAGTCGGGTCATGGTCTGTCTTCGCTGAACCCGATCCTGACGGCAGGTTTAAATCATTTTACAAAATTAACGCAGACGGCTCTTACACGTACACAAACGAATTCCGTAAAATAGAGGATAGGATTGAAAAAGGATCCTGGCGGGTAATTAATGATACATTGAAATTTTTTCATAAAGGTGGTATTAATAAACAGAAAATTGATAAAATAAACAATCAGCAGACTGGTAAGCCTTCTATTGTTATGCACGATGTCGCCTTGAAATTAGCTTTTCCTAACAACTCGCCTAACTATGATCCTAAAACTGAGTATCATAATATTGACAATAAAGGCCCCTGGAAAGAAGTTCCGTAAGGCAACCTGAATGCTGGAATAGCGTACTAACTTAAAAGTGTTGAAATGATTAACCTAAATTCCCCGGTATAAATGTCAGCGATGAGTTGGGTTTTTGAACTCCAAAAAGTAGGAAATGAAAACAGGGAGGCAATTTTAAAAGTAAGTAGCAGGAACAGGCAAATATCATACATGGATACATTACTGATTTAGATGGGAATTAGGAATCAATGCCCATCGCTCATGATATAATGACTTCGATTTTATTTGTAACACATTTATAAAACCTAAAAAAGCATTGTGTGTATTTATAACCTAAGCACCTGTATCCTTGTTTCTCTTTTAATAAACAGTGCTGCTGCACAAACAAAGCCTAATCCGAATGTGCCTGGCAACGGCGGGTTTATACAGTTCACCAGTGATGGCAAGGATTATAGCATGAACCAAAGCAATAATGCTGCAATAAAAATAAACACTGAATTAAAATATGCCGGTTCTACACCACAACTGCTGGCAGCCATTTACAGCAATACTACTTCAAGAGATACAATTGTTATTTATGCTTATGACGATAAAGGATTGACAACTGCAAATGCAACCATGTTTTCAAAAAATGCAAAGCTCATTTTTGTTTACAAGTTATACGGAAAGGGTACTATCATTAAATCTCTTGACAATGCAAAAGGAGAAATAAACAGCAGTGATTACGTAAAGTTTACAAAGCTGGAAAACAAACCCGGCGGAACGATAGAAGGCCAATTTAATTTTACAGATATTCCATTCAAAGATCTTACAGGAAAAGTGACAGCAAGATTAAAAGGCATAAGCAACGGCAGCTTTAGAACAGCGATCACGCAGTACAACGAGATATTAAAGCGAGAGCCAGAGGTATCCGCAGAAGGATTATCTGAAGTAGCAAGACTCTTATTTAAAGATGTGAAATGCAAACTCCCTGATTTTGAAAAAAATCAGATCGCAGATTCAACTGGTTTTGTTTTATCCGGCAACAAAGAGGAGCCGTTTGCTATGGATAAGGAAAGTTTAGATTATCCATACAATGCGCAGGTTACTATTACTGATATGAACAAAGATGGTATAGAAGAAGTGTTTATACAATTTGGTAACTCATATACTTCCGGAATGACAGGTTCCAGCATTGTACTTTTTATAAAAAGCAAACAGGGAGTTTACAGAACTAACCTTGGCTTTCCGGGAGTAGAACCAGAACAATTAAAGACCGGTTATGGCGGTTACCCCGATCTGCTGATCGGTGGACCGGGTTTTGAATTTCCGATATGGCGCTGGAATGGGAAAGAATATGTGTTTTATAAAACACAGAAGCAGTAATTCTTTAACCCATTGCATGCTGGTTGGGGAAATGCCCAGTCTCTGTGTTGTGCCTGTTCTTCTTGCTTTCTTTTCGTTTTTTGTTATACAGATAAACTGCAATAATACCCAGGGTGGCAAGTAAAGTACCGGGTATGATCAAATTCTTTTTCATAGTGATTTTTTTTCTAAGAATAAATATTCATGCCAGCGCTTTTGAAAGAATAGCTACCGCCTCAGTTTTTCCTGCTCAACATCAACATCATTGGTGGAACCTGTTGTTTGTATAAACTTGCTAGAATGGATAATTATTCATATCGATACAAAAATCTGTGATCCATGTACCTGCTACATCCACATATAAGATATTGGGTTTGTTTACTTTTGTAATTGTTCCATCCCCCAGCCATTCATAAATCTTTAGTGGCAGACTCTTTGCTCCCTCAAAAGCAAGATCCATGATCGTCTTGTGCTTGTTAATGGTATTGATCAGCAATATAGCGCCGTCTACTATCGGATTCGACTTTCCAGACTGAAAATCATTGCATATAAAAGCAGCTTCTTTGCCGGCTTCAGTAAGTTGCCAATCGAGACGTACCAGGTCGTTCTTATATATTTTCTCTTTCTGAAAGAAATTTTTTTCAGCCACTATTAAAGAATCCAAAGAGCGGGTTGCAGCGTATCTTCTTTTATAATTAAAAAATGCTCCTGAACTATCTGTCATTGTATTAGCTTCAATACCAAGTTCGGGAAATGAAAATCCTTCAAAACTAATAATCACTTTGCCTGCAAGTTCTTTTAGCGCAACTGTGTTTAATTGCCTGCCATTAGCATGAAAAATAAGTTTGCTGCCAAGAAGCCCGGCTATATTTTCAGCTTGTTGCTGAATAGTCATGTGCTTATTACAAAAATGGGAAAAGCTAAGTATCACTATTTCCCTGCTGTTTGCCATCAGGAATTTTTTGACTGCTTTTAGCACATCCCCCAGTTTTTCACCATAGCCCCCCGCTACTGCATCTTCCATACAATCAGATGGAGAATGCTTTGTATAAAGTTCTCCTTTATACAGCCCTACCCGAAGGTCAAACATGCGGATGCCGGCATTGAGCTGTTGCTCTATATTATAGACCTGTGTAAGCGTATTACATTCATTAATAAGCCCCGTGGCGCTTCCGCCTGTACCTGTAAGTACCGACATACCTGCGTCGTGAGAACCTGGTATCACTATATCTTTTAATGAATAGTTTTCTTTTGCAGGAAAGAAAGTTTGTTCCATCCATTTTGCGGGATTATAAGTAGATGCAGTGCTCAGGTAAAATTTATTATCGGTTCCTGTATATGCTAGCAAGAAATTATTGTAATCAACATTGCAAAATGCAGGAGGATTGGACGTGGAGAAGAAAGCAGGCAGGTATGTGCTTGTATAGATCTCACCGTTGGCTACTGCTACTTTATATTGTAACCTGTTTTCCTTGCCAGCAGTTTTCCATAGATATAAAGATTTTCCATCCCCCGGCAGATCATATATACTTGCCATATTTTCAGCAGGTGCATCGTCTAATATAGTTGGAGTAGTTACTGCTGAAGTTGTTGCTTCGTAGTCGGCATAATATGTTTGGCTTTCTTTATAGCCGGGCCATACAATTCTTGCTGTATCCTCACTAATAACTGATATATATGGATAGCCGGATGTTTTAAATTTTTTTATGAAAACAGTAGTGTCATTATTCAGGAGTCCATTTTCACGAATGCTGGCTATTGTTAGAAATGGCTTATCCTTTGTTTGTGAAGCGATCAGCAGTTTGTTTCCGGAATAGCATGCGGTAATGCCTTTATTGAGGGCTACCGGGTTCTTTACAGAAAGAATAAATACTTCCTGCTTTGCAGGGATGTTGTCTGTTAAGATAGTATAGTTTATTTCCTGCGTGTTACTGATCCAGAATAAATAAAGTGCCTTAGGGGTGGCGCAAAAAAAAGGAGCGAAAGAAGTGCCGGTGCCTTCTATGGTGTACACCTTTTTCCTGCTGTATTGCTCGTCTGAATCTAAAAGACAAATATTGATACCGGCGTTGTTACCGGGATCTTTCCATGCAACAAAATAATCCTGGTCAAACTTTGCCATTGTCAAGCTCTTATCAGACCGGGCAGTGTCAAGAAAAACCGAGGGATAAGTAAACGTAAGATTTTGCGCAACGCACAGGAAGGGGGAAAAAATCAGTAAGAGAACTCCTTTTATCATATAAAATAAGATAGCCGATAGAGGCAAGATACACATTGTGTGAGTTTCTTACCCGTGAAGCACTGCTGGTAATACTTATTTTTATACAAATATGCAGCTATGAAATCTGTTATTACGTTGTCGCTTTTTATTATGTATTTATTTGTGCAGCAGGGAAAAGGACAGGATGTAAATTACTGGCAAAGCCCATATAACCCCGGCGGAATGCTAACGCCGGGTGCGGTGATAGCTTATGATGGCGACAGCGGTCTGTATTATTTCAACCCGGCATTGTTAGCAATAAAACCCAAAAGCAGCATCTCTGTTTCAGCGGATATTTACGATTTCCATTCTTTGAAAATAAAAAATGGAGTGGGGACAAGTAAAAATCTAAAAAGCTCCGGGTTTGCTATAAATCCACTGATGGTAGCCGGCACTCTTTCTTTCAAAATGAACAAAACAATTTCGCTTGGATACGCCCTTATACAGGATCCACTGTTCAGCTTTGAGAGTACACAACGGGAGGATACAAAAAAACAGGTACTTGATGATTCGTATAGCCCGGGAACAGAGTACCTCGTTGCCAATTTTTGGGGCAGCAATATTGTGCGGCGTACAGTTGCATCGGGTTCGGTTGCTGTAAGACTGAATAAAAAATTATGCATAGGACTAACTATCGAAGGACGTTTCCGCAACCAATACATGGGTGAGCAATATATTGTCAGGGCCCTTATCAATACGCCAGATACTTCCCGCTATATCTATCCCATGACAAGCGTGGGTTCTTCTTACAGTATAAGTTACTGGCATGCAGCGATGAGGTTTAAGGGTGGCGTTTCATATGACGAGGACAAGCATCACATAGGACTGATCGTAACTTCTCCTTTGTTGTCGGTAAAAGGAAAGGCTACTCTCACTAGTGAAGTGGCAGTTAGTGACCTGCATGTGCTGGATGGTAGCAATACAGTTTACAACTTGCTTGCCAGTGGACGGCAGGAAAAGTTGCCCGTAAAATATAAGATCCCTTTGAGTATAGGTGCGGGCTATGCTTACGATTATGATAAAGGACAGTTCTATGTATCTGGAGAGTATTTCTTGCCTGTGCGGGCATATAATATTGTTACGCCACGTAATGAATCTTTTATACGTCCTGATACTGGCGGTGTCAGGTTGCTTACTTCCAGCCTCCTGCAATTTTGGAGCAGCAACAATAGCTTATTTAACTGGTCGGTTGGTATGAGCTACAAGGTTAATGATGTTATTAAGTCTTATATAAGTCTTAGCAGCGATTATAATTATGCAGGTAAAGATGCTCCTGAAGCTAATGCGGGGGTGAATTCAAATACTTCCACCTGGGATCTATACCATTGCCAGTTAGGGGCTAATATCAAACGCAGGAAAGCGAATTTGCATGCAGGTGTCGTGCTGACTTATGGAGCAGGGTCTAATTATTATCAACCTGTAAATTTTGACAATCCAAATGAAAGTAATATCCTCCGCGGCGAGATCCTTGCAGTAAAGGGTTCGTTTTTTTCCGCAGGGTTATTACTCTCTTATATACACAACTTATAGACTAAGAAAGATATCCTGTTTTAAAAGAGAACAATGTAAAGCTGTCCCAAGACAAGTAAATTAAAAGCAACCTCTCGGATTTCAACTACCTTTTTACGCCAAAGGCGTAACCTCTTTGTACAACCAGGGAATTCAAAAAAACAAGAATTGCTCCAGAGGAGCAACCTATTATTTATAAAAGCATTTTCTACAGGTTGCTCCCCTGGAGCAAAGAAGCAGCGTTCTAAAAAAATCTTTCTACAAATAGGCTGCCCCGCTGGGGCATGTAGTAGGTGAAATTTCTAATGGTATAATTATTTTTCTATCCAGATCACGGAGTTGCCGTTTCCATATTCATTTTGTTCCCACTGTTTATTACCGGGGTCGAGTATCCAGTTGCCGTCGACGATAAACTTGTATTTGTGTTTGCCAATAGACAGGTGTACACTGTAAGTCCATTCATCTCCTTCATGTTTCATGGGCAAACTGTTTGGGCTCCAGTTATTAAAATCACCTGCCAGGAAAACTTTTTTTGCATTGCTTTTGCCTTTCAGGCGAAAAGTATAATTAGCCCCAATGATGAGGTAGGAGTTAATAATATTATCGGCACTGGTGACGGTGAGCGGGTTGGCAGGATCGGGTATCCATTTACCATCAACAATGAATTTGTATTCATGATTGCCCGGTCCAAGTGTGTAGGGTAGTTCCCAACCGCCGCCAGTTTTTTTCATTAGCAATTCATCTGGCCGCCAATCATTGAAAGATCCGGATAGTATTACCTGTTTTGCATTTGTGTATCCTTTTAATTTGAATACATAGGGTTTGCCAATTCTTATCACAGAATTATAGCCACCATGACTATCAGGTAACCGTTCTGTGTTTTTAACGTCAGCGATCCAATTATTATCAACAACAAATTTGTATGTATGGGTTCCTTCAGCGAGGTAAACAGGTAATATCCATCCATCGCTGGTTTTACTCATTTGCAGTTCATGGGGCCGCCAGTGATTAAAGCTGCCTGCTACATAAACTTTATTTGCACCGCTGTTCCCATCCAGTTTAAATGTCTTGCTTTCCCTGTAAAAAACTGAATTGATATTACCAATACCATCATTTTCTCTAAGAAGGTTGTCGGAATCGTACATCCATTCTCCATCGGCAACAAATTTGTACCAATACTTACCTGGTTCAAGTTTTACATCGGCTATCCAGCCACTGTCTGTTTTGGTCATGGGCAAATTATCTGGTGACCAATTGTTGAAGCTTCCCGCAAGCATTACCTTTTTTGCAGCAAGATTCTTTTTCATGAAGAACCTTACACTGGAATTAGTAGTGAAAAAAGGAGATTTGTTTTTGAATTTGTTGTATCCATACACAATATCATCGCTTACCGCCGGAAATAATTCTGCAATGGTTGGATGTTTTTCTGTGTTGATAATGCCATTAACCGGGTTACTCAGATCGCTTGCGCCAAACAGTGGCCTTGTTATGATAAGCTTTTCTTTAGTATTCGACTGGATCTTCCATCCCAATTTTTTTAAGGTATCAACCCGGTTTTTTTCGATCACATTGGTCAGGTCAAGATCGCCAAGGTCATACTTAATGATAAAGTTTTTTAGAGCGATGGTGTTGATGTTTTTGTTCACCTCTATATAAAATTCACCATCCTTAAAATCGCATCTTCCGGCTGATACTGTTGGCTGGGCATAAATATTTGCCTGTGCAATCACAAGAAGTGCAAATACCAAATAGCTTAGTCTCCATTTTTTTATGGGGAGCTTCATTTCCATATGTACATCTCCTCTTTTACAAAGTTAAATCCAATTTTATGCAGCGATAAAAAATCAAATCCAAGCATGCCATCTATACAGCACAGCGGCGAGATACAAGCATTTTCAAGATTGGTGATAAGCACAGGCAAAGATGTAATATCCTGGTTGCCTATCTTCATATTCTTCAGATCGCCATACAGGGCATCCATTTTTTTATTCCCTGCACCAATTACACTGGTGCGGCGGGAGATAATCACATTCTCAAAAACTTTATTGGGAAGGCGGCTGTCCAGCACATTGCTCTCTGCGCCTGTATCAATAAAGAATTTCATCTTCCTTGTGCCCATTCTCGTGGTTGCAACTATTTTATTCTCTACCACTTCGATCGGTACTGTTGAAAAATCTGAAGTGTCAGCCAGCATCTTGTTTTTATAAGTATCATTCTTTTTAGTTTGTCGCAGGTAGATAATACTTTTTTCATAATCGATCATCATTTCAGACTGTTTTAAAAAAGATACACCTATCAGGCCAAGGATCTTAACACCTCTTCTGTCCTCTATATGACCAAGGCTTATAAGATCGGCATCTGTGTTTTCAAAATGCTGTCCTCCAAAAGAAAAATCTTTTACATGGGTTTGAAGAGCAGTTGTAACAGCGCCAGTAATGCCACTTCGTTCTTCTGAACCTGAAGAAGAATAATGGCGGAAGTAAGTGATATTCAGCACGAGACCCGGGGCACCTGTATCAAGGATAAAGTTGCCTTCTAATGTATCGGCTTTTCCCTGGATCAATATCAGGTTGCCGGCACGGTTAAAAGGAATGATCGAAACAGAAGAATCATTATCCAGGGTTGGATCCTGGCCAGGCGGCGTGCCTCCGAAAACATTTTTATTACAGGTAAGTAAAAAAAGGAAGATGATTATACAGTGTGCGGTGCGCATTGTTAGTGCAGGGAATAAATTATTAGGAAGCAATTTATTCAGTATTTTGCCTGTACAGCAATCTTTGCCGGTTTATTATTTAAATGAGTCATTTTAAGGATGGTTGATCTTAATTGCGATATGGGTGAAGGCTCGCCTGATGATAAATCATTAATGCCTTTCATTTCGTCGGCCAATATTGCCTGCGGTGCACATGCAGGAAATGAAACGAGCATAAGGGAGACTATTGCATTGTGCATGCTGCATAATGTAGCTGTTGGTGCCCATCCTTCTTTTTATGACAGGGAAAATTTTGGCCGTACCGAACTAAAGCTGGATGATACCGAATTATATAATTTGATAATTGATCAGTTGCGGTTATTTACATCCATTGCAACAGAAATGGGAGCCACAGTCCATCATATAAAACCACACGGTGCTTTATACAATATGGCTGCCCGGGAGAAGAGTATCGCTGCATCAATAACAAAAGCTGTATATGGTTTTGATAAAAGCCTGGTGCTGTATGGTCTTGCGGGAAGCTATTTGATTACAGAAGGAGAGAGGACTGGCCTGAAAACTGCTTCAGAGGTATTTGCTGACCGTACCTACCAGCCCGATGGATCACTAACACCACGCAGCCAGCCAAACGCATTAATAGAAGATGAAGAACGATCGGTACAGCAGGTATTACAAATGATACAGCAGCAAACGGTGACTGCGGTTGATGGAACTATTATTCCTATAAAAGCTGAAACTATTTGCATTCATGGTGATGGCAGGCATGCCGTGGCTTTTACAAAGCGTATCAGCGAAAGTTTGAAAGCAAATGGAATTGAGATACGATGGAATTAAAGGAACAGGAATATTTGAATGCTGATTGCCTTAAGACACCCCTAATGCTCTTGTATTTTCAATTGCTCAAGCAATCTTTTCTTTTGGCTGTCTGAAATTAAAACTTTGGACCAGGAAATAATAATTGCGTCGTAACCGTTAGAATTTTTTTTCTCTTCAGCTGATAGAATCAGCAGATTCAAAGGAGTCTGTATTTGCCGCAAGTCGTATTTATTTAAGGTTGCAAAGAATTCGGCTTTAGTAATAAACTTATTGGCAGAACTGCCTGTAACAAAGGCAAGTTTTTTTTGTTTAAATTCAAAATTGCCCCGCTTATTTGCCAACAACGAATCTAAAATCGTTACTTCTGCTGCAGTTAATTGATCAGGATCATTTTTATCCAAATTATTTGACTGGCATAATCCGGTTTTTGTAAGGCAGACCAACACTAATATTTTTACGAGAGTCTTCATGAATGGTGAATTTAGTTCTTTGAATGCCGGGTAGCCTCTAAAATTTTATTTACAATAAATTCCGCGTCATCATTTATTCCAAAAATTATAGAAGACTTTTTTTTCCGTAACCAGGACAGCCCGATAAAATAAAGCCCTTTGATTTCCGAAATTCCATTGTGATGCTTTGGCATTTTTTCTTCATTGAGAACTGGAAGTTTAAGGTAGTTAAAGTCACCGCTAAATCCTGTAGTCCAAATGATGGATTTAATATTATTATCCTCCAGGTTAAGTTTGGTTATGTCAGACGCACAAGATGCTTTCTTATCAGGAATATCATCCGGATCAATTTCAGGTAAAGGAGCAGGTAAATTATTTTTTTGAATGTAATCGTCAATCAGCATTTTGACTTTTAAGGAATATTCATCAGCATACCTGACATGTGAGGGGGCGTTGGGTTGGAAAAAAATATTTTCTGCATCAGCATTATCAGCTCTTCCGAGTATCACAACCCCTCCTCTTGCCAATGATTGTAAGCTTGAAGTTTTTCCCTGTTTTCCGGCTCCCGAAACCTGGGGCGGTTTTATTTTCAAAGAAGAAGGGTCATTCACTTCATCGGTATAGACATCATAAAACCCTGCTTCAATAAGCCAATCGAAAATATCTTTTCCCCTGTATCTTCTTGGAATCCTGCCAACCTTTCCTGTAGAGAGAAAGACTTTTTTGTTTGTGCTTATTAGATCTTCTGCAATTTGGGTTCCGGACTGCGCACTTCCTACTACAAGCACATTGCCGCCAGGAAGTTGACCCGGGTTTCTTTCCAGCACAGTGGGATCCGAAGCTTGGAATTCACGTGACTTGAAGTCGCGGC
>JADMIO011011067.1_pt1 | contig 99202 bp, 110 predicted proteins | sample 8958161 | NCBI WGS metagenome assembly JADMIO01 (sample SAMN16585339, study PRJNA669376) | soil metagenome | isolation source: Crop rotation soil | place: USA: Cullars Rotation, Alabama | collected 2011
GCGACAACTTGTCCACGTGGAATTCTAAGCTTAGGATCCCAATGTGCTGGAAAGGGGCAATCGCTTCGGCGCCGTCACCGGCTGTCAGCACTCGGTAATTGAAAGCTTCGAGCGTAGTGCTTGCGATTTGCCGGATGGACGGTTCGTCGTCTACAACCAGGATCAATTCACCATTGCCGCGTGGCAATAGGGCAGGCGGGGCCGCCGTCATATTTAATTGCGCGGATTCCTGCGCGGGCAGATAAATGCGAAATTCCGAACCCCTGCCCGGTTCACTATAGACGTTGATGAACCCTTGATGCCCTTTGACGATGCCGAGCACAGTCGAAAGGCCCAGGCCGGTACCGTGCCCGACTTCTTTGGTGGTAAAGAAGGGATCAAAAATGCGCGTTAGATTTTCGGGCCGAATGCCGGTGCCATTGTCGGTGACTTTGATGCGCACATAGCGACCTGGTTGGGCATCCGCAGTCATCTCGGCGTAAGTTTCATCAACCACGCAATTTTCTGCAACGAGTGACAAGGCGCCACCAGCGGGCATCGCATCGCGGGCGTTGATGCAAAGATTCATTAATACCTGATGCAATTGAGTGGCGTCACCGTTGATGAGCCAGAGTTCATCGGGAATCTTGAACTGAATCTCGATGGAGCGTGGCAAGGTTTCTTTGAGAATTTTGGCGATCTCTTTGATCAGATGCTTGAGTTGCACCGAGACGCGCTGACCGCTGACACCACGTGCAAAAGAGAGGATTTGTTTGATCATCTCGCTGCCGCGTTCGGCGTTGGTTTGCAGAATCTCCAGCATTTTCAAAGAAGCTTCATCCGCGGTTTTGAGCTGTAATATCTGCACCGCCAGCATGATTGGCGAGAGGATGTTGTTCAGGTCGTGCGCAATGCCGCCTGCCAGGGTGCCGATGCTCTCCATACGCTGGGCGCGCAAGAATTGTGCTTCGAGCTTTTTCTTTTCGGTGATGTCGGTGTTGGTAATCAGAATGGACTTGGGTTCACCTTGAGTGTCTCGTACCAGCTTCCAACGCCCTTCGACGACAAAGGCTTTGCCCTCGCGGTTTTTCTGGTGTAATTCGCCGCGCCATTCGCCTGTCTCGAGGACAGTTTGCGTGGCCTTTTGCAGCTCGTCAGCGTTGGCCTGGAACACCAGGTCGCAGATGTCCTGGCTGAGCACTTCTGCTTTGCTCCAGCCGTAAAACTTTTCGGCGCTACGATTCCAAAAGAGGATGCGTTGATTTAAGTCGCGCACGACAATGGCATCTTGGGCGTGGTCTAACAAGGCGGCTTGTTCTTGCAATTGTTCTTCGTCAGCGCGTCGTTGGGTAATGTCACGCAAGATGACCGTATAAAACTTTTCGCCGCCGGTCTGGATTTGGGAGATCGAGGCTTCCACAGGGAACTCTTCACCATTACTGCGCAAGCCGAAAACTTCGCCAAGTGCCCGCATTGAACGGCGTGTGACACTGGTTTTGCCAAATCCCTCGATATGCTGCTGATGCGTAGCGCGGTAACGTTCGGGCAGAAACCGGTCGAGTGACTGGCCGATAGCCGCGCTGGCCGGATAGCCAAACATCTTCTCGGCGGCAACGTTGAAGATGGTGATTTGTTGCGAGGAATTTACGGTGATGATGGCATCCATCGCCGAGGCGATGATCGCAGACAACTGCTCTTGTTGTTCTCGCAATAATGTTTCTGTTTGGCGCCGTTGGACAAGCTCGCTTTGCAACGCTGAACGAGCCTGGACCCGTTCGGCGCTCTCCGCCTGATTGTTCTTGTTGGGGTGTTCCATAAAAGCAAAACTAAATTGAGCTGGCTCCGCGCGTTTGGCGTACCGTTGAAAGTTGCTTAGGCAAGTGAATTCTAAAACGTGATACTAAAGATTGAAAAAGGTTTAGCGCAACGGCGCGCTTAGCTTCGACTGAGTGTGTGTATTTGGTTGTCCATCACATCTGCAAAGACGCTCAGTTCTGGTAACAGTCCGTCGAGCTGATCCCAATAATCATCAGTGATTGCGGGGCTATATTTTTCAGGCACCCCGGCGCGCGTGGCAGTAATCTGTAAGCCCAGATGCATCAATTCGCGTCCGTGCGGCAAATGATAAAGGATGTTGGCGACGGCCAGATGGCGTGCATGGTTAAAACCAGGTAAACGTCCGGCCAAAAATAATGTCAGGACAGGTTCATAGCGTTGTTCAATTTCTTGTGAACTCATGATGTGGTGTCTCCTAAAGGAAAAAGCCGCCCGGCAAGTGGATTGCCAGGCGGCTGGTACTCTGTACAAATGAAAATCCGTCCGGGTGGCTCAACTGATGCAAGCTGCCCGAACGGACAGGCAGAGTGTACGTGTTGGACTAGCAGCGCGCAAGAGTTTTGTTAAGAGCTGGGTAAGCTGAACAATATATTGACACTCTGTAAAAGCGTGTAGTAGCTTTGCCTTGCATTAAGATTCCCCCTTGGCAACTTCAACCGGCGCAACCGGCAAGCTGTAAATCAACTGTGAACTGCCCAACGGTGGTTCACCCAGACCGGAGCGAGAACTACCCTGCGAAGCGTCAAAATTTCCATTCCTGAACGCGGCCTCGAAGCCCTTTTTGGCCCTCACGATCAGAACATTAAGTATCTGGAATCCTTGCTGAGCGTGCGTGTCGGCGGGCGCGGCAACGAACTCACCGTCGAAGGCGATGAGTCTGACGTGCCTATCGTCGAGCGCATCCTCAAAGATTACGGACAGTTGTTCGCCGAGGGGAAAACGCCGCCCACTGATGTCGAGTTGCGCGATGCGTTCCGGCAAATTGCCGATGATCGTACGGCTTCGTTGCGCGATGTGGTTTCCAAACAAAAGCGCATCAACCCCGCCGGGCGCAAACAAGTCGCCGCGCGCAGCGCCAACCAACGCAAATATATGGAAGCCATCGAAACACACGACATCGTGTTTGGCGTTGGCGTAGCGGGCACCGGCAAGACCTATCTAGCCGTGGCCATGGCGGTGCAATACCTCATGCAAAAGCGCGTCAATCGCATTGTGCTGGCGCGCCCGGCAGTTGAAGCGGGCGAAAAACTGGGCTTTCTGCCGGGCGATTTACAGGACAAGGTTGACCCGTATTTGCGCCCCCTGTACGACTCGCTCTTTGATCTGATTGATTACGAACGTGCGACCAAACTGTTGGAAAAGCGGGTGATCGAAGTCGCGCCACTGGCTTTTATGCGGGGGCGGACCCTGGCGGATGCTTTTATCATTCTGGACGAAGCACAGAACACGACCTCGGAGCAGATGAAGATGTTTCTGACGCGCATTGGCTTCGGCTCCAAAGCCGTCATTACAGGTGACGTGACGCAAATTGATTTGCCGTCGGGTCGCAAATCCGGCTTGGTCGAAGCGCAGCGTGTGGTGAGCAATATCGAGGGTATTGCCTTTATTCAATTCACCGAGCAAGACGTTGTGCGCCATCATCTCGTACAGATGATTATCAAGGCTTACGATGAGCACACGCGCAAGATCAGCATCTAACCTAGGCACCCGCAAAAGGTCAGCCGTGGACTTGGTTGCCGGGCCGCTGATCGAGGTCATCAATCGCCAACGCTCCAAAGGTGTGGACAAAAAGCGCGCAGCCCAGGTGGCACGGGCCGTCTTAAACAAAATCGGCGAGGCTGAAGCGACACTCACGATCAGTTTTATTCGTGACCGCCAGATGCGACAGTTAAACCGCCAATATCGTGGCCTGGATGAACCAACCGATGTGCTTTCCTTCGCTTATCACGAAGCGGATGACGCGTTGCGAGCCGCCGAAAGCCCCCAACATTTAGGTGATTTGGTAATCTCGGTCGAGACGGCCGAACGCTATGCTGGCGAACTCGCGTTAAGTTTTGCGCGTGAGATTGAGCATCTGGTGATTCACGGTACCTTGCATTTGGCCGGGTATGACCACGAGACCGACCAGGGCGAGATGAACCGCTTGGAACATCGGTTACGTAAACAATTGCTCAGCACCTGAAGTCTGCGGTTAAAAGTCTGAAGTCTGAGGTCTGGGGTTTGTAAATGGAATTTGAAATAGCTTTGACCGGCGTCTTGGTTTTGGCGCTGGTCTTATTTGCCACCGCCAAAAGCGCTCTTGATGAATTAAGCGATGTTTCGCTGCGCCGTCTGGCCAGCGAGAGCAGTGGCACCCGTCACGCCGCCTTCTGGCAGGAAATCATTGAGCATCATCATCAACTCAACTTCACACTTACTTCGGGTATTCATTTCTCGATTGCTGCCATCGCCATTTTACTGACTTCGATTGCCCACCAACTCTGGCCCACCTTCTTTTTGTTGTTTGCGTTTGCCGCGATGCTGGTGACCCTGGTCATTTTTCGCCAGGTCGTACCGCTTTTGCTTACCCAGAACAATCCTGAAGGCACATTGTTGCGCTTACGCTGGCCGTTGCGTGGGATCTGGCGGACGCTGGGCCTTTTTACCTGGCCCATCTATCGCAGCTTGCGTGCACTCAAACGTGAACACAAAGAAGAACAGACGGCTGCCGAGGAAAGCGAAGATTCCGAAAGCGAGTTACAAGCCCTGATCGATGTTGGCGAAGAAGAAGGCATCATCGAAGAGAGTGAAGGCGTGATGATTCAATCCATCATCCGCTTTGGTGATCGCACCGTCGTCGAGGTCATGACCCCGCGCCCCAGTATCGTTGCTATCGAAGCTCGGGCCACTTTGCAGGAAGTGCGTGACTTAATTGTGCAATCAAAATACTCACGCCTGCCTGTCTATCGTGATCAACTCGATGACATCTTTGGCGTGATTTATGTGCGTGATTTGCTGAGTTATTGGGCCAGCGGCGGTTCTGACAATCTGAAGCTCAAACGCGCCGGCGAAATTGCGCGCAAAAATCTTTACGAAGTGCCCGAAACCAAGCCCATTGACGAACTCTTACGCGAGATGCAAAAAGCCAAAGCGCAAATGGCTGTTGTGATTGACGAATTTGGGGGGGTGGCAGGTTTGGTTACGCTCGAAGATTTGCTGGAAGAAATCGTCGGTGAAATCGAAGACGAAGATGAACCCGAACCGCAAGCCACGGAAGTCGAGATTGTCACCGAACCGGATGGCAGTTATATCGTGCGCGGCCAGGTCGAAGTCGGTAAAGTCGAACGCGTCTTTGAGACTGAACTCGCCGCCGATGATTTCACAACGGTTGCCGGATTGGTCATCAATCAACTTGGCCACTTACCCGAAGTCGGTGAACTCCTCGAATTTCGCGGCCTCAATTTTGAAGTGCTAGAGGCCGATGAACGCCGTGTCTCACGCGTACGGATTCGTCGTCCGGTTGTTGAACCAGCGCCCGAAGCACGCGCTGCCGAGGCCAACGGTTCCCCTCAAAAGGCCGAAAAATAGCGTGTTGGATTGCCGGTCGCCTGGTTTCAAAGGCGCACTGACGCTGGTATCATGCCCAACATTGTGCGCAGTATTTCTGAACAACGGATTTAAGACAAAGGAGCCGATGCAATGACGATACGCAAATATTTTGTGATGCTTTGCCTGGTAGCGTTAACTGGCAGCGCTTTTGCTCAATCTTCGAAACCAAAACCTGCCGATGACAGCTCAGCTAAAGGCACTGAACAAATGGCTGTGCCGACAGGGCAACCTGTGCTCTGGCGTAATCCTGGAGCAGTCGAGACCCTGGACCTGGTCGGCGGCGCCGCGGGCCGTGCCGGTGCGCCCAAACCGCCTTTTACTTTTATCGAAGAGAGCATGTCGGGCAGTAATCCCAAAGTGAAAATCGTAGACGCCAACAAGGTGCAATGGACAATGAAGTTTGGCTCTGAGGTGAATGCCGAAGTCTTTGCTTCGCGCCTGGCCTGGGCGGTCGGTTATTTTGTCGAGCCCGCGTTTTATGTAGCGAGCGGCAAGGTTGAGGGCGTCAACGGCGCCTCATTCAAGCGCGTCAAGAAAGACATGCTTGATCCCGCGACCGGCCAGTTTACGGCCGCGCGCTTCGAACGGCAAAAAGACAAAGGCACGAAAAAATTTGAAGACGCCGAGAGCTGGGCTTTCGCAGACAATCCTTTTGTGAAAACGCCCGAAGGCATGCATCAACTCAATGGCCTGAAAATCATGATGATGCTGGTCTCAAATTGGGACAATAAAGACGTGCGCGATGCCGGACGCGGTTCCAACACGGCATTATTCCAGTATCCGGGTGAACTGCGCTACCTCGTCACCGATTGGGGTGGTTCGATGGGTAAATGGGGTGGCGTGATGAGCCGCGAGAAATGGGATTGCAAAGGTTTTGCCAGTCAGACCAAGGATTTCGTCAAGGATGTGCGCAATGGTGAAGTGCGCTTCGGCTATTCGGGCCAACACACCACCACCTTTGTCAAAGGCATTGTGCCCGCTGACGTGAAATGGCTTATGACTTATCTGGGCCGCGTCACCGATACCCAAATTAGCGAGGCACTCAAGGCCAGCGGCGCTACGCCTGATGAGGTCTCTTGCTACACGACCTCACTACGCGACCGCATTAATCAATTGCGGCAGGTGGCACAGTAGCGACAAATTGCTAAATCAACTGAAAGGGGCGCGGAGAACATTTGTTTTCCGCGCCCTGCTACTTTTCGGCCTCAGAATTTCTGGAATAGTTCTACATAGGCGAAATGTCCAACGGGATTGGCGCCGCCCAAGGGGTAAATCCCAGCTTGCACATTGCTGCCACGCATCCCACCAAAATAAAACGTCAGTGTTGTACGTGAGCTGACGGTCACCTCGGTACTCGCATCAAAGAGCCAGCCCAAGCCCGGCTGGCCGTTGGTCGAACGCCCGACAAAGCCGAAGCTGCGTTTCTGAAATGCGCCGCCACCGACATACCACAAATCATGCTTGTTGCTCAGCCGCAGATGATGCGCATCAAAGCGTGCCGCGAGTTTCGCATGGGGCTTGATGCGCAATTGGGCGAAGACATCTTCGTTGTTCATCGAATTGAAATACGGCGTGCGCGCGTAAATGCGCGGCGTCGGCAGCAACTGGAAAAACGTCGTGTGCTTGCCATCCGTCGCGTTACCATCGCCAGTGCTGCGGAAGTAACCGCCACGCAGCCAAGGCTTCAACTTGTTGGCGAATTTGGTGCCCGTGAATGAATAACCAGCTTCGGCGGCAAGCGCACCGGCGCGTTGATCCTGATTGCCCCAGGCGCCGAATTGGCCTGCGCCCCAGAGCAGCCAATCGGCTTTGCCTTGGCCCGCTTTACGCACGCCGATGTAATGCCCGCCAACCGTCGTGATGCGAATGTTTTCCTTGTCCAGTGTACGCAGGGCCGCGCTGCGATTGTCGGTTTTAAGCACAGGGCGGCCATCGTGATAATGCGTGACGAAAGTACGGACTTCGCTTTCACCCGCTTTGGCTTTGATGGGTTTGGTAAACGCCGTGTACCAGATGTCCACGTCGAGTTCGTCATTGCCATTCAATTGGAAAACGCCTTCAGTGGGGCGCGCGCCAAAGAAGGTCAAATTACCGGCCTTGAAGTTGCGCCCGAATTGCACGCCGTCAAAGCTGCGTCCGACGTGCGTGAACCCAAACGCGCCGATCAGCCGTTGCGAAATATGATCGCGTTTGACCGTCGCCAGCGTGGCGTCGGTCGGCAGCACTTCCAGACCGTCGTTAAATTCAAAGCGGCCCAATTTCAAGCTGCTGGCCTTGTCGCCAAACAAGCCTTTAAGGCGTATGAAGCCTTGTTTGAAGACCAGGCTCGCGTTCTGTTCACCGCTGCCCGCAAAATAAGTCGCACCCAAGCCGAGTTGGCCTTGTGGCGCGGCGGCAATCGAACGTGTCGGTACATTCATCAGCACCGGCACTTCGCCTTCCAATTGCCACTCATAGCTTTCCTTGCTTTGGCTAAAACCGAAACGCAATTGCGCCGCGCCAAACGTGTAAGACGGATCGGCTTTGTCAGTCTCGAACCAAGCCCAGTTTTCGGCACGCACACGCAAACTGCCGGAGAAAGTCACGCTGCCCAATTTAATCGGCGTAGGAGCCGCAGGCGGTTTAGGGGCCGTGCTGGGAGATGGGGTAGGCGTAGCCTTGGCGACCGGTGTCGCTGCTACATTGGCTTGTTGTGCCAGCCCGGCCAATTGGCTGAACGCCACAAGCGAGAGCGTGCTGACAAGGTAAAAGAGTTTTTTGGTTGCGTACATGGTTTCATCCTCCTGAAAGATGCAGCTCACGCCGGGGCCTGCGTTGGGCGCAGTCCCGCCGTGTGCCGGGTTGTATCTAGAAAACTGGCGCTTTGAGGTCTCAGTGCAAATCTTTTAGCCCCGTGGACTCAGAGCTGTATGGCTCAAGGCGCCGCACAACTTTGGTTGATTGATCATCGTCCCGCATTTAAAGCGGGTTGCATGGGCGCGTCGGATTTGTCGTCCTGGCCTAAATGGTTTGGCCCACCGAGCTGACAGAAGCCTTGATGCGTTGCATGTTGGCAGTCGCCGCAGTCAGGGTGCGTTGGCCCAGTTGCGCTGCGTTGCTAGCTGCTGTTGTCAAATCTGCCAGTTGGTTGACGTGTTCGGCGATGCCCCGCAGCGAGGTAGCCATTTGCGTCACAGATGCGGAGGGTTCTGCCGCGACCGGTTGTCAAAGATTTTAGCCATGCGCGGGCGACCTCGTTCAGGCAGCACAATTCGCCGTAGTGCGGCGCGGACACCGTTTCAGGCCGCCACGCGTTTATGTACGGCAAACGCCTCCATCAGCAGATACAACAGACGGTCATGTACCTCGACATACTCTTTTAAATGTACGATGGAGCGTTTATTGCGCGGGCGAGGGAGGTTGACATCAATCACTTCGCCGATGGTGGCAGCGGGGCCGTTGGTCATCACCACGATCTTGTCGGAAAGAAAGATGGCTTCTTCAATATCGTGCGTGACGATCAACACGGTATCGGTTTGGTTTTCGAGCGCCAACAGCGTGACCAGTTCTTCGTGCAGTGAAGATTTAGTCAAAGCGTCGAGCGCACCGAACGGTTCATCCAGCAACAAAACTTCAGGTTGAATGGCGAAGGCGCGAGCGATGGCGACGCGCTGTTTCATCCCGCCCGACAGTTGCGCCGGGCGCTTGTCGCGGTGCTCCCACAAATTGACCTTTTGCAAGAAATTCTCAACTGTCGCCGCTTTGTCACGTTTGCTCAATTCGGTGCGCACCGAATCCACTGCTTCAAAGATGTTTTGATAGACGGTCAGCCACGGCAAGAGTGAATAGTTTTGAAAGACGATGCCGCGATCCGGCCCCGGCGCGTCTAGGGTAACGCCACCCAGTACGATTTCGCCTGCACTCGGCTTGACTAAGCCACCGATGGCATTCAGCAACGTGGACTTGCCGCAGCCTGAATGCCCAATCAGCGCTACTGTCTGGCCACGTGCAATCGTTAGGTTGATATTTTTGACTGCCGTAAATTTACCGTGTGACGTATCAAAACTGATCGTTAAATCACGTGCTTGCAAATACTCAGTCGTATGCACAGGAGAAGGTGGTCTATACATAATTGAGAATTGAGAATTGAGAATTGCGCGCCAACGCGATAATTTTGCGTCAACATCACGATAATCGTCAGAATCCTATTTTGACCTAATCAAAAAGAAAAGGGGCACGATGGCCCCCTTTTATTTCCCGGTTGTCCCCGATCTATGCCACAGCCTCATTAAAATGCAGGCACCAGTTATACAAGCTGTTTCCGTACAGTGAAGTGCGATTATCTGAGTCCCTTAGATTACCCCTTGGCCCGGCGCTCCCCCCCGACGAACCACTGGCATACGCATACCGCATTCTCTTGTTTGCGCCTGTCGGCGTAGTGTTTAGTGTTACTTGCACCTGCGTTGGCCCGGTAATGGCCACGCTTGATACGCTGGCCGAACTCGAATCGTCAGTGTAGCTAAACCCTTTGTTACCGGGATCAGTGACCAAAGTGGTATCGAAAACCAGTGGCGCAACTGGAACGTGGAAATCAATTGTAACAACCGCCCCGCTACGGCTTACGGTGGCCGGACTAACTGGCCGCCAGGTCAAGCCCTGAAAGATTGCCGCCTCATAGGCTTTTGCAAAATACTCGCCCAGCCAGCGATACGCCGCCGCGTTATGATGCAAGTCATCAACGTAAGGCAAAAAGTACCTTGGACAAGCAATTAAGATTCCTGTCGGATTCGCTACGGCAGCGGCTAATTGAGCGTGGGGTACGCCTGTTTGCTGGAAAGGTTGTAGTTGCGCCTGGATCAGGAGCACGGTCTGGACCTGGCCGCTGATGGTTTTGCAATCCAGATTATAGTCAGCCTGAAATTCCGTCATGTTGGCCTGATACGTTGCACCAAGGTTCGCAATTGCGTCTGACTCGCCGTGGATCACACAGACTGCGCCCACACGGTATCGCCGCCGCAACGCTTGAACACGCGCCTTGCCCGCGACCACCTGAGCCTGACCATTCGTATAGGGCGATTGCCCTTTCTTTATGCCACTGTAAGGGGTTCCGTCAGCCCCGTGGTTAGACACAAGGAATTGCTTGGCAGGGTTGCGGAAAGTCAGGGTATTTGCCATTCCGCTGGCAATTGTTTCACCGTAGGTGCCGCCCCCGGCGATGTCCTCAATCAAATCCACAAGCGAAGCAAGATTGCTGCCCCCGCCGCCTGGCCGTGTGCCGCCAGTGAATTTCTTATTGCTATACGGCTGTGACGTACTCAGCAGGGGCGTGCCATACGCCCCTACTGAGTTGCTTTGCCCGGTCACGAGTATGTGTTGAATCTCGCGCTTGTTTTGCAAAATTGCAGGAATCATTAAGGAGTTGTACCTCCTGATTCTTTCGGAAAATAGAACTTGCCGCTTTCGTTGGAGGCACCCAACTGGAAAAGCTGCACATACACATACAGATCGCCACTCACACTTGAAAACGTGTGAATCGTTGTCCAGCTTGCGCCAGCCGTAGTGGACTTTTCTAAAGCTAAACTGGTGCCTGTCCGCTTCCAGCGCAACAGGTTGCCATCTGCTACCGTAATGCCAGTATCAGTCCCGGAGCCATTTTGGAAGCGATACACGTTCACACCGCTGCCGCCGTTGTTATTACCGTAATCTGAGTCGTTATAGGTCACGATGGCGTTGGTAGCATCCAGACCTACAAACGCAGAGATTCCTGAACCAAACGAATGCTCCCATTGCAGAATGAAGTCACCTGCAAATTTTTTCGCGCCGCGCATCCGAGCGACCGTGGGGAAAGCAACAGTTCCGGTAAAGGTGTTATCCCCGTTATCAGTGATATTCACCAGATCAGTCATTGCCAAATTGTTCAATGGCTGCTGGATATTATTCGTCACTGCTTGACTACTGAGATTCGCGGCGTCATTTCCGGCCACATCCTGAATCGGGCTGCCACCCGCCGTGTAACTGATGGTGATGGTGTCGCCGTATGCGTAAGCTGTGTTGACTGTGACAGTGACGGCTGAGCCGCTCACCGCAACGTTCGTCACCGACTTTCCGCCGCTCACTGAAAATGCCCCGGTCGCGGGTACGCTGCCGGTGTCCAGAGCTTCGTTATAGGTCAACACGATCTGGGTTGGGGTCGCATCCGCGACCACGGCGTTGCTGAGCGTTGGCGGTGTCGAGTCAGGCGGATTGATATTATTAGTCACTGATTGGCTACTGAGATTCGCGGCATCGTTGCCCGCCACATCCTGAATTGGCGAGCCGCCCGCTGTGTAACTAATGGTGATGGTGTCACCGTATGCATAGTCGCTGTTGACGTTTACATTGACCGTTGTACCCGAAACCGTGACACTCGAAACTGTCTTGCCGCCCGAAACCGTAAAGGCTCCGATTGCGGGCACGCTGCCACTATCTAAGGCTTCGTTATAGGTCAATACAATCCGGTTCTTCACTGAATTGCTGACTATGGCGCTGCTAAGCGTGGGCGCAACGATGTCGGTGGGTATGGCGTTCAGTTCCTGGAAAATCGTGATCCAGTAATCGGCTCCATCAAAAAAGAACGTGAGCACATTGACGATGCCGCTGCGGTTGTCGTAGCCAGCCGACCCAATTGTCTCTTTGAACTGACTATAGGTGATCGTGTGAGAACCGTTCGCCATCAGACGAACTGCCGCTTGCGCGCCAGGGAAAGCGCCTGTCGTGTCTTTGGTAAAAGTTAGATTGCTCGCAATAGTTTGCTGACCTAAGTAGGTAAAAAGGCGATTAAAAGGAATTGCAGTAGAGAACGCCACGGACGCGCTGTTCACGCTGATCGTGCGATCAGCGGCCAAGCTACCGCAGCCGGTCAACCCAGTGCCGCAATTGATAGCCCGCGTATTTGGCACGGCTGTAAAACCTAGCAGTGGCTCTTTGGCCGCCAGATCACTGGTGAGATTCGCAATCTTGCTTTGCGCGATCCCTGCCCCTGCCGCAATTTGACTGTCAGCTAGCCCTCCTACAACCAGCGTGCGATCTGCGCTAAGGTCGCCGCAACCGCTCAACCCTGCGCCGCAAATAATTGCACGCAAACTCGGCACGGCATCCAAAATTCCATAGCCCGCAAGAGTGGTTGGCTTACTCCCGATTTGCGCGAAGGAGTAATCGCCCGATTGCGGGGTCACTGCACCCGTGCGGCCCGCAAAGCTCTGCATCGTGGCCAGGCCATCAACATACCCTTTAGTGGCCGCGTGATTGGCTAAGGTTGGCGCACCAGATAAAGTCAACGCGCCGGTCATGGTATCGCCCACTTTATTGACCGGCGTATAGCCAAGCGCGGCTGTCAGAGTGGCGCATTTCGTGCCCAGCGCCTGCGCAGCCTCCCAAACCAGAATTTGCCCCTCAGGACAGGGCGTGAACTGGCTGGCGATCCCATTTACCCCGCCGATCAGCAGCGCGCCCTTTTGCTTGATCGTGGCGAGTTGCCAAGTTAGTTCCTCTAGGTTCGCTGTACTCTTATTTGGCACCTGGTATTGGGTGCCTGCATTCGGGTTCGCGGCCAGGTTAGGTAGTTGAGCATTCGCTCCGCTGTAGAGCTTGACGATTGCGCCTTGGGGCAGATCAACGCCAATGGTTACGCCGTCAGCGCCGAGCAAGCGCCCTTGCGAGTCTGTTTTGAACACGGCCCGGCCCGTCGAGTAGGCAGGCACGCCCACGCCGCCCAGACGGATTTCAAAGAGCGTGACCGTGGCAAACCGATCTGGCTGGCCAGCCAGTGTGTAAAACGTCTTTGTCACGCGGCACTGCGCCGGAGCTTGCCCCAGCGCAGCGACCGCCGCGATTACCAATAGAATCAGAACCTGAATTGCTTTACGCATTTGAACACCTGTCAACTATCAACTAACTCTTGCCGTCTTGTTTGGATTCCGGTTTCGCGTCTTTCCCTGGCTCTGGCGCAGGCGGCTTTGGTTTGGGTACGAATCCCCAAGTCTCACCGCGTTCATCAAGCGGCTTTAGCTCAGGTTCGTATTCATCAGGGTTCACACCGAGGGCCCAGGCGAATTCGCGCGTCAATGCCCGGTGTTGCGCCTCATACTTCGCCGCCTCTTGTGCCGCCGCCCTTGCCTGCGTTTGCACGATGGTCAGTTGCTGCATTTGCACAATCGAAAGCGGTTTCACCGCTGGCGGCGTTGGAGTCGGGGTTGGCGCGGGCTTCTTATCACCCGCGAATGCGCTGGCCGTCAGCACGGCAGCCAAAAGAATCATTGCAACTAAGTTTTTCACTTTGCCTCCTTCTCGAAAACACGTTTTTCAAACTCTTCAAACGTCATGGTTGTTTTGCGCCCATTGATCTCGATCTTCACATCAATGGCTTCGCCGGTAGCTTTGCTCGCCAGTTGGCGAAAGCGAGTAACGAACCCATTGTCATACTGAATCAAAATCCCATAGGCATTCGTGACACGATCAAGGCCAACTGCGGCCCCGACTTGCGCCTTTTGCGCCCAAGCCAAACTTGAAAGCACCAAGGCGACTACAAGCAATACAAGTGAACCTCGCTTCATCCTGCCTCCTCCTGTCGGAGCTATTGTTTTACGTCTGTTAGATACGAACACCAGAGAGTGGAACCAGAGGCCGTGCAAAGCGCCACGTCCGCCGCATTCGCGGCTGTGGTATTGATCCCGGCGAACCAACCCCCTGGCACCTTGATGTTCGCGCCCAGGCTGGCAATCGTGCGTGTGCCAGTCCCGTTTTGCTTGAAAAAGATTGTGTAGTTTTCGCCGTCGCGGACGTTCGCGACCGTCACTGTCGTGACGTTGCCCGTCAGCGTGACTTCCAGCACCTGGCCCGCAGCGAAATCCAGCGCACAAGTGCCGGTGCAATTCTGCGTAAAGCGATTGCGCGTCAAATCGTAGTAATTGCCGGAACTCTCGCTGACTCGAAACCGATTCACCGAGGAATTGAAATAGAGCCGACCGTAGTTGGTCGGTGCCGTGGTTGGCACGTTGCCGGTTGTCACGCCGCGCAGTTCAATGGCCCCGCCGTGGCTGATGAGCGTCGAAGGTTCGCCACTTGGCCCCTGATCCGTCCAAAAGGAATAGCGGTTGGTGCCTTGGTTCAAATACGGCACCGAAACGCCGATGTTGGTCGTCAGCGTGCCAGCGCCGAAGCGTTGATAGTCGAGCACCTCAAACCCAACGTGTGTGTTTACATTTGAAGCGATGCTGTAACCGTGCGCCTGGAAGGCTGCCGAACGGGTCACATTGCCCGCCTCGCTGTGAACTGAACCATACGCACCCACCAGCAGCGCCGCTGTGCCGCCGCTGGTTGAAAGATGCCGTGCGTAATGCGTTGAACCGGCCAGCCGCCCCGTGTGCGCCAAGCTGCTGGTAGTGCCGACCGTCAGCGTGGATTGTTTCGCCACGTAGATTTGCCCAGCGTTGGCGCTGTTGTTGAGCGTGAATTCGCTGATGTCCAGCGTCTGGCCGTTGAAGACGTTGTTGGGTGTGTTGGCTACCTTCCACGTCCATTCATCTGCGCCTGTGATTCCTTGATTCCCGACCGCCCCGGCAACGTGTTGAAACCCATAATCGGCAAAGAACCCTTTGGTAGTGCCGCCGCTGTTTGCGATGAGCAAGGTGCCAGGGGCTTGCACCGTGATTCCGTCCACGAAGGTTTTACGTCCGCCAACACTTTGCGTCGTGTTGGACATCCCGCCCCAAGTATTGCTCACGCCTGCGAAGGGCAACTTCAGGGTGTGAACGTTGCCCGCGCTATCCCAGGCAGGCGCAGTCACACCCGTATTGCTGATGCCAAAGGTTTGCGTTGTGCCGGTCTGCCCATTGAGCGTAAACGACGCGCCCGGCCCGACAATGGCCAACTGCCCAGGCGTGCTAGTGCAAGTAATCCCAGCGGAACAAGCCACCGACTTCCATTCCATCCCATTGCCCGCCGCGTTGGCCGTCCATAATTTGTGCGCACCGCTAAAGGCAAAGCCGCCGACCACAGAATTTGAAGAGTAATAGGCTGGCCGTCCACCCGTGCTACTAGCCAGACTGCCACCGCTGCAAGACGCGCAATTGATCGTCACGTTCGCGATGCCTGAACCGATGGAGACGCTTGAGGTCATGCCACTGCCGGGGATGATATTCAGCACACTGGCCTGACCGGCTGAGACGCCGTTGTCTTGCACTTCCCACGTTCTGGCCTGCGCGAGTAGTGCATCCACGCTGGCGCGCGTGGCCAATGATAAACGCGCCTGGCCAGCAGCTTCAGTGAGCCTGCAATTGCACGTACCTAAATCAATCGTGCCAGTGCTGGCCGGGATGTCGTATTGCCCGACAATCTCTTGCTGGCCGGTTGTCGTGTTGATGTAAACCAGGTTGTAAATCGAGTAAGGCGATAGCCCCACGCTCGGATAAACGCTGGTCGTAAATCTACCCGTGCCATCGAGCGTTGCCGTTATGCCCCGCGTGCGTGGGATCAGCGTGCCGCCCGGCGAATCTGTCACTTGCGCCAGAATCAAAACGACCTTACCCGAAACTGCGTTGACACCCAGGTCAGTCAGCCGCGCGGTTACAGTCGTCAGCGCATTGGTCACAATCACGTTGATGGCCGTCTGCGCCGAGTCCAGCGTATTAGCACCCGTCGCACGCACCATAAAGGTGAAGCTGTCCGTACCAATGAAACCCGTGTTCGGACGGTAGACAAACGCACCCGTATTGGCGTTGAAACTGGTGATCGTGCCGTTCGCGGGCGCTTGGCACCCGCCGCAGTTATAAGTCGGCATCAGGTAGGTTTTGCTGCAACCTGCCGTCACATCGCCGGAAAGCTCACTCGACGTGCCACCGTTGGCCGTGCCAGTACTGACCGTCGAGGCCGCGAAATTTTTGGGCATGGCTGTGGGCGTCGCACAGGTTGTTTGTGCTTGGGCGCTGAAGCTCAATAACAACGCCAGCGCACACGCCAGCATCACTCTCAATCCGTACATAATTCCCCCTCTTTCTCTCTGCCTTTTTGATTAGGCTTCTTCGTAAAGTCCGCGCGGATAGGCCCACACGGTTAGCTTCGTTTGCAAGTTTTCGTCGCGTTCTTTTGACACGACTCTGAAGTGTTCAAAGCGCGGCCCCGTGCCGTCATAGTTCGGCCCCGGCTCGCGCAAATAGTCGTAAGCATCAGCCAGCACGCGCGTCAGTGCCCACGGGTGCAGGTTGAGCACCATTGGGTCAATGCCTTTGGCGACCAATTCAAAGCCGCAATTGTTGCGCGTGCCGCCCTGCTGGAATGATCCGACTTCAAGCAATGAAACGGCCTGCTGTTTGGCATGGCCTTCGTTGGTGATGCCGATCCCCGCCGCCTCTTTTTCGGGCGGGGGCCAGCTCATATTGGAACCGCGAAAATCCTGCTCAATGAGCTTGGCAGCTTCCGCCGTAACCACCCGGTCATAGACCTCATTCAGATCATCATCAAAGGTCAACAACACTCGACGCGGAATCTCATTGGCGCTCTTTTGCAGCGGACGGATCGCCGCGATCCCCTTGAACTCGCCCGGCATCCCCGACAGATTTGAACCATCGAAGGCCAGGATGTTTACCTGTTCGCCCTGCGCATAAAACGTCGGCAAGTTGTCGGTGATGGTCTCCTCGCCTAAATGGAGGAAGCGCAATTTGCCGCCATGCCAGAAAGGCAGACTCTTACCCATTGAATCGCAGATTTGTTCAATCACCTTGTCGGCTGGCCCACCCTGTAAGTAATGATTGAACTCGATGCCATTGGCCGTGTCTTTCTCGGCGCTCGCTACCCAATCTGAATTGACAAAAAACTGCGGATGAATGCGTAGCCCAAAGCGCGGGTGCTCTAGCAGCGTGCGAATGATCCACGTAGGCGACTGACTGTACTGGTCGGTGAAGCTGCCATCGGCGTTGTAATGGCGCACTTCGGTGAAGCCTTCGCCTTCCGCTTCGGCCTGCACCTGGTCGAAGGTGATTTCAGCCGACTTGACCGGGTTTTCATTCAGCGAACAGTGGGCGATCAGCGAGTAGTTGCCCGCGTCCGTACCGGTGTTGTCATAGAAATTAGTGAGCGGCGCTTGCAAATAAGTACCCAGCCGCACTTCTGAACCTTGCGGCGTCTTGCCGCGCAGTTTGAAGTTACTGGCTGACTTGATCGGCCCGTGCGAAATCAGCCAGCGCGTGAGCAATGTGCCTGTTGGCGAAAGCGGGTCTTGCCTAGCGACTTGCACCAGTTGCAACGGAAACTTCTTGCGATAGCCGAACAAAATGCCCAGCGGATTCTTGGCGCGGCTTTCCAGATTGTAGGTATTCGTGACCGTCTTCCCGTGACCACGCTGGCCTAAGTAAGACTGGTCGAACACCTTATCGCTGCCGCCGAAGTGTTTCTTCTTATCCTCTGGCGAAGTGCCCATCACTTCATCGCAAGTTTGCCGGTTGTCGCGCTTACAAAACGTGCGTGGCGCATTCGTCGTCGGGTCAAGCGTGCCCAAGGTGCCCCAGCGATGGCGGTTGTAGCGGCAACCATTGCGCGCCAACACCGCAGCATCGTGAATCTGTCCGCCAAACACCCACTGACAGCCATTCCAACCCAAGCGAAAATCAGGCAGTTGCAACTGCTTTGACTTGAAGCCGGAAACCAAGGTCGCAGGCGTGTAAAACTGATTGCCTTTATCGGGCAAACGAAAGTGCCCGACGAACTCCGAACAGAGCAGATCGATGGCGGGAAAATAGAGAAAGACCTCGCCTCTGATATTTTCGCCGTGCTGCGCAAAGAGCTTCCGCACACAAGTGTCGAATTGCGGCCCTTCATTCCATTCCACGTTGAGCGTGTTGTCATTGATGTCCGCTGTCACGAAGATGCGAAAGAAAGGTTTCGCCGAACCGGGCAAGCGCAGTCGCGCTTCAATCAGCCCCAACTCTGCCCGTTCCTTAATGGGCTGATACGCGCCTTCCGCAAAAGCATCGCTGAATAGATAACTGCGCGCTTGATCCGGCCAACACACCGTCAACACCTGACAGACCAAGGGCGGCTGGTCGGGCAACAACCCAGCTAGGTAGTTGCTCAACTGTTCGCTTTGTGTTGGTGTCAGGGCGTCTAAGTTCATCGCTTAAATTTTGAATTGGTTCTCGCCGCTCAGGCCATCACTCCATTGCGTGCCACGGCTCCGCGCTTGCACCAGCCGCACGCCGCCCGAATACAACGCACACGAAACAAGCTCCAAGGTCAGTTCATCAGCTTCAAACCGCATTTGAAATTCACGCTCATAGATTGGGCCTGTGCCCGGCGCCGTCGCCTTGACCGTGATGGGCTTATCGCCGCCCAACTTGCAGCGTTCCCATAGCCGCCAAAGGTAATCGGCGCGCGTTTGTGGTCCGCCATACTGTTCACCTGGATCAACCAACAGAGATGGCCCATTGGATTGCGGCAGGGGGTTGTAACGTAGTTCCAAGGCCCAATCACCGTCAGGATTTCCCACGTTGATGGCCGGATCGGCGTAACCGCCTGGATAGCCGAACTTCACCAATTGCACCGAGCGTGTCCAGCGCAAACCAAAGTTGCCGATCCAAAGCAATTGTTCGTACTCGCTTGCCATCGTTTAACCGCGTGCTGCGTTGTATGCCAGGTCATTGGCCAGCTTGTAATCCGCCTCAAAACCACTGCGTGTCACCGCCGCGTGTGTGCGCGCATCCGCCGCCATCAACACATCGTTGGGAGACTGCGGCGTCCATTGACTGCGCATGGCCTTTATCTCGGCAACCAGACCGGCAATCACAATTGCCATTTCGCCGCCGCCGCCGAGGCCCGCTCCATTGTTCAGTGCATTTACCCCACTCGCACCCAAGCGCCGTGTGGCATTGGCGTTCAACACCGCTTCACCGCCATCGAGCAATGCGGGTACATAATCACGGCCCAATGTTGCACCGGGAATAATGCCGCCCGCTTTCCTGCGCACAATGTTGATGCTGTCGTATCTGTCTTGCAGTCTGGCGCGACTGACCAAACTGGTTTTTTGGCCGGTGTTTTCGGCGTAGTTGGCCAACAGTTCGCGCACGGTCGGCAAGGCCACGGTTTCAGGCAGTCGGTTGTCGTATTCTTTGCCGAAGGTGCTCTTGCCGATTTCGCGGATACTTTTCAGCGTGGACTCGTCTTTCACGTCCACGCCGTATTGGCCGCGCGCCAACTCGCGCAGCTTTTTCAAATCACGGTTAGTCAGAAGCTTGCGCGCCAAAAAGAAGCCGCCAATCCCTGCCGCAATCCCAATCGTGAAAGGATTGGTCAGCAATGCTCCCAAACTCGCCAGTGACGCGCCACCACCAGCGCCCGCCGCTCCTGCCGCGCTACCTGCACCGCTTGCGCCCAAACCCAACGCCGCTTTAGCTGCACTTACTGCGCCCGATGCGACGTGTGTGGCGCCACCGCCACCGCCCAGGCCAAAGAGCTTACCCAGCGCTCCGACGCCCTTGCTGGCTAACCCCCCAAGCAAGCCATTGCCGCCGCCTGCAAGCTGATTCAGAAATCCGCCGCCCGCTGGGTTGAATGGTGCAGTGCCGCCCGGCCCAATGGCTCCGGTTAGGCGTCCCGTGATCGCGTTGCCGAATGTGCCTAGCAGCCCGCCGCCGCCGCTACCGCCGCCTAAATTGAACCCGCCGCCCGCGCCGCCCTTATTCCCCAGCAGTAAGTTGGTCAGAGTTGAAGACGCGAAGTTCTTGGCCAAGCTTTTGAGTTGCTCAAAAAATCGCTTTGGCGAATCCAACAGCGAATCGAACAGACTCTCGACGGTCGCGCGGAAGCGCTCATTCGCGCGGGCGCTTTCCTCGACGGCCTCGGCATATTTTTTCTGCTCATCAACCGCGCGCGCGATGCCCAGCGCGCCTTGCTCCCGTTCTCCCGTCAAATCCGCGCCCGCTTTACGCAGTTGTCGCCGCAGACTCAATTCGGCACTGCGCCCATCGCCGCCTGACTGCAAATCTTCAAGCTGCTCGCGTAGCGATTCTTCTGTCTGGCTTAATAATTCGCTGATGCGAATTTGTTTTTTAGCGGCCTCTTCTTTTTCCTTCAGATCGTCCAACACTACCTGGGGCGTTGAGGTAGCTAATTTCACCTCAGCGTTACGCGCACTTTGCTCACGAAAGGCTTTTAGACCGCGTAATTGTTCAAGATTGCCAGGTTGTCCAAATTCATTGCGGAGCCGCAACAATTCTTCTAGGTCATTGCGCGCCTGCTGGGCCGATTCAAGCTTGACCTTCAGCCGGTATTCTTGCTGAGAGCTATCCCGGAGCGTTGCGATCTCATTGTTTACATCATTCAGCTGCCTGGTTAGCGCAGCGAATCCTGGACGTTCGTCCTCGGCCTCTTTGATGAAATCTGTAACGGCTGATTGGGAGCGACCACCGCCTTTTTTATCAGATAACCCTGTAGCCACGTTCTTTGGCTTCGGCTTCACACCTGGACGGCTACCATCTTCATTCAGCGGACTGAAACCCAGGTCTGTGCCTTTAATCTTGCTACCAGCCGTCAGTGCCGGATTGATAGTATTGTCACGACCAGGTAATAAATTGACACGAGTACCATCAGCGAGGGTTACTTCGCGCGACTCTTCCCCGTTAAGTAATTTGACTGCACCACGGGCGCGCCGCGCCGCCTGTTCAATTTGCCCGGCTGCCTCTTCTGTCTGGCGGGCGTAGGTGTACCAAGCAGCCCCAGCCGCTGCTAAAACACCTACCACAGCCAACCCCACCGGATTTATTGCTGCCAGCGCTCCTAACACCCCAGTACCAGCACTTGCTGAACCGATCACTGCTGTGGTGCCAGTTATGGCCACCTTGAGATTCCCCAAAGCGCCAACCATCGCGCCTGCCCCATAAATCACCGGCCCTGCCGCCGCTGCGAACCCGCCCAAATACACGACCGCCGTCTGCGTTTCCGGCGAGAGAGCGGCGAACTGATTACCCAACTTCTCGATGGCTGGTGTCAGCCGCTCGATAGCCGGGACCGCAATCCGTAGCGTCGCGTTGCCGATCTTGGTCATGGCCTGATCGTAAGCATCAGCTAAGTTCTCAGTGGCGTTCTGTGCGCCGCCCTGGACCTTCGGCAACCGTTCAAGCTGGGCCACTAGCGTATCCAATACTTGTTTGCTAGTGATACCGGCCTTTTTGAGCTTCTCGGTGTCCACCGTGCCGAAGGCTTCTTTCAACAGCTTCGTGACTTGGGGCACCTGCTCGCGTAATTGGTTGAGTTCATCGCCCTGTAAAAACTCATTGTTGGCGATTTGCGTGAGCGCTAGATTAACCAGATCAAGCTCATTCTTACCCTTGCCTACGGTCGCCAGCGCATTACCAAAGGCACCCAACGCGCGCTCGGCAAACTGGGCGCTAATTCCCGCTGCTTGCAGGCTGATTGATCCTTGGATCGCCTCTTTGAAGCCGAGGCCCGGCAACTTGGCGATTTCTTTGAGACGGCCCAGTTGTTTTTCAGCTTCGGCACTTGAGCCAGCCACGGCGGTCAAACCTCGCGTAAGCGAGTCCATCTGTTTGGCCGAATTGAACGAGGAGACGCCCAGCGCAACGATTGGCGCGGTTACGCTCAGGCTGAGCGTGGTGCCGAGCGGCTGAAGCTTTTGCACCAGTTCGCCCGCGCCTTGGGCGAAGCGGCGCACGTCCGCCGTTGCGCCGTTGAATTGGCCGCGCAAAGCTTCCACTTGGGCTTTGCTATTGCCCAAATTCAGCAAAACCGAAATTGTGACGTTTTTGCCCGGCATTACTTTCTCGGCGCGGCTAACAGCAAAAATAAGGATAGCTGTTGCTCTTGTTGCGCCATCTCTCGATGACGCCCCCACAAGATCAGCAATTCATAATGCAAAGGCTCAAGGTCTTTGGCCTTGAGCCGGAATCCTGCGGCCTGGGTATCGGCCAGATATTCAACCTCTTGTAAGACCTCGGCGACCTCTGCGCTCGCGGCCTCAGCGCGTTCCCTGGCTGGCTTCGTGGGCAACATTTCGCAACCCATACAAACGTGATTGCGCCCGATCCGTTGCCCCTGAGCGTCTAACTCGTCAATGTCCGCCGCGTCGCGCCAGAGGTTGCACCGGCTTTCCCCAGGGCAACGCGGCCCAGCTTTGCCGCAATAACGCTCCTGCACCCGCGCGGCTAGGCTGGCGGCGCAGGCGTTAATTTTCCCACTAACACCTCTTCATGCGAGGTGAAGTGCTGAACAACCACGGCCAGCTTGTGATTGACGGGCACCTTACTGCCATCTACATAGCCCGTGGTCGCGACCTTGAGCCGATCATAGAGACGGCAGAGTTCGCGCCCGACAAAGCGATTCAACGTAAAGAGCTTGAAATACTCTTGTCGCTCCTCATTGGTCGGGCGGCGCAACCGGTGCGTGGTCGCAACCTGCTCGCCGTTGAATTTCACTGCCAGCGGCCAGGTTGAATAACGCTCGCCCTTGAATAACTTCAGCCGCTTGCCTTCGGCCTTGGGCAAGGGCAGAAACTCAGAGCCGAGCAACCCGTCCTCGATGGCCTTGCGCAGGGTCGAAGCCTCCAACAGTTCGCACAAATCCTCATTGCTGAGCAGTGTGTCATCTTCGCCTTCGACGTTATGACTGTTCAGCAATGCGCCAAAGAGCGCCCGCGTACTGGTCGCATCGTCGTCATCTTTTTCAGCCAGGTATTCCAAAAGCTGCTCATTGGTGAACGGCTTGAATTGAAACTCGACTTCAAAGACTTCCTGCTCGCCTGGTACATTGAGCCGTAATACTTGCGACGCATCCACGTCATACAAGACGGCCTTCTTCGTTTCCTCGCTCATTACTGTTTTACCTCCTCAAAAAATTACATCAGCGGTTAGCTGTAACTCGCAACGTCGTTAATGCAATAAGACTGAAAAACGTTCCCTGATGCGTCTTGCAGTACCTTCGGCGAGATGTCCACCACCAATAGGCCATTTTCAAAGCCCGCTTTGACCGCGCTGTACTTGGTCAAGAACGCCTTGTTTTGGTAGGTGTGCTTGTCAGTGCCTCCGGCAAGTGTCGCACCAGCAAAGATGTTTTCGATCACGAGCGGGCGTTGATCCAAAAGGGCTGGGTAATAGTGCGCGCCGAGCGCCGTCAAATAGGCTTTATACCGCAGCGTGATCTCGCGCCCGCCGAGCAGCAACTCGCTACGGATTGCGCCTGTGGTCGGGTTGCCAGTTGTTTGGTATTGCGCACAACCAGGCAGGTAGCCCGCTTCCAACAACGGGTTGTTATTAACGGTGACTTCCCATTCCAGATAATCACACCCGATATTGATCGGCGTCCCATTGTCTGTGACCACCAAAGAGGCTTGGCTGTTAAAAAAGTATTGCAGGTTTTGCGGGTAAAAAACGTGCTGCGCCGTGGCATGCTCAAAGTTCACCGTCTGACCGGCATCGCGTTTACCACTGCCGCGAAGCGTGACTTCGGCTTCCAGAAAGCCCAGCGTATTACCGCGAATCGTGCAGCGTTCAATGATGCAACTGGGCCAAAACGCCTTGTAGACAGTGGCGACAACTTCTTCAATGAAGGTGAAGGCGGGCAACTGCTGATTGACGCGCTTATCTATTGGCGTGCTGGTGTGTTTTTTGGCATTTGTTGAACCACCCGGCCCCGCAATCGTGGTCGTTTGCCCAAAGAGAAAGAAGTTGATCCAGCCCGCCCAATAACTCGACAAGCGAATCTTGCGCGTAATGCTGTTGTCATGACTGATGAGAAATTGCTCAGTGGCGAAATCAGTTCCGTTTGCTGCGCCTTTGTCATCCAGCGTCTCTGGCGCATAGTCCATAAAGTTGACTTCACCAGGCGCAGCCGGGAAGAACAGAAACGGCGCAGATGTGGCGGGCGGCGCGGCCCCGGCCCCGATCACGGTCGCCGTTTGATAATTCGTTTGGCTGGCTTTACTGACCGCTGCGCGGCGTGACTCTTGTGATGCCTTCATTTGTTTCTCCCTGAATTACGTGCACAACCTGTGCGTTTAACTGATTCACCGGCCTCGGCAATTCGCTTATTGCTTGCGTGTCTTTCGCCCAGCGCCTTTAGCCGCTTGCTCAGTTACTTGCTCAGTCGTTTGCCCAGGAGCCTGCTCGGCCCCTTGGTCAGCCTCTTGCTCCGCCTCTTGATCGGTCGCCTGATCGGTCCCCTGTTCGGCCTCTTGGCCTGTCGGTTGCTCAGCCTCTTGGCCGGTCGTTTGGGCAGGGACTGGCCCTGCAACTTCCTCGTGGCGCACGAACTCAAACGCATCAAGTTCGACCAGCTTGCGTGCCGCTCCCTCACCTTCGTACTGGTCAATTTTGATCTTGCCCAAGCTCAGCCAATCGCTGTCCGTCGTCTCGAATTCACCCGTGCCTGTCAGTTCGTAGACCTTGTGGTTGAAAGATTGGATCAACTCTTTGTTGGCGACTGCCGGATTGAATTTGAAAATAACCTTGCTCATAAACTCCTCCAATTAGCACGGGCATTCGCCGATGCTCAGTGTCATGGTCAGTACTGCGTAGGCATTGCTGTTATAACTATGATCCACGCGCGCGAATGGCACCGGCATTTGCCAGAAATAAAGCTTCTGAGTGTCCAAGCCCTCATTGTTCAAATACAGCAACAAGGTGTCAGCGATAGCGTTGGCGCGCTGAAACGCCTCTTCGCGTGCCGTGCCGTCGTCTTGCAAATCTTTCACGAGGCAATAAATCAGCACTGGCACGGCGCATTCACCCTCAACAACTTTGTCAGCACCAGGCCCAATGCCTTTATCGCCTTCAGGCCGTGCGACACGAATGCCATCCGGCTTGGCGTCAATGTCAATGGCCCGCCAAACGTGATCGTGAACAAACAAGCCCGCCAAATTACGATCAGACGCGCCCACATCTTGGTTAGCCGCTAATGCCTCATCAACAGCTTTCACCTTGGCGTTAATCACTTCGTATAGCTTCGTTTCAATCACGAGGTTGTCAGCCCTGCCTTTTGCAATTGCGCTTCGACAATCGGCACAGCGTCTCTGGCCAATTGCTGCAAAGCCCGCTCGTCATACGGATTCGCCCGTGTGCCTTTCGCTCTGCGCCGCACAATGAATGTTTGCCCGCCGCTGGTGATATAGGCTTCGCCAACGGGCGGATTACTGACCGGGATCAGGAGCGCCTGTCCACGTTTAGGTGCAATGGCCTTGCGGCCCCGCGCAACGACTTCGGCATAGTCATAAGCCGGTTGGTCTTTCAGCGTAATAGCCTTGGTTGCGCCGCTGGGGTAATACACCGTGGCAGGGCGAGCGCCTCGCCGCCCGGCACGCGCGCTCACGATCAATTCGGCCTTGTACACACCGGGCGCGATCTCGACATCACTGGACACACCTTGGCGCAGATTGCTGGTGACTTTAGGCGCTTCCTTACGCAATAACTGCTCGCCGCGTTCGGCTATACGCCGAATGGAGACTTGCCCTGCGCGATCCAATAAGACCGTCAAATCCTCGATGGCGCGCGCGTCCACGTTAACCGACGCATCAGCCATCGCAGTCCTCAGCAATGTCGGCAAACTCAAACGAGCTTTCGACGGTAGTCGCCAAATAAGGCCGCGCCATTTCTTCGGCCTGGCGTAAGTATTCAGCGATCACATCCTGGGTGCGCTGAAAATTCATTAGCCTGATGATCGTGCCGCCTTCCGAGAGCTTTTCCTCTTCGATTAAGCCTTGCGCACGGACCTGAGTGCTAAGGCCCAGGATGGCAAAGTGCATTGCCAGATAGCCTTCGGCGTCTTGCAGATCAGTCACCCGATCAACTTCGTCTGGCGTCAGACTGCTTTTATCGGGCAGGTTCTGGGCGAGCACCGTCGTGTACAGCGAGGCACCCACCCATTGACGCAACCGGCGCGAGGCCGCCCGAATGCACGGCTGCAAGCGCTCCGGCTTCACCGAGGGGTGAATGTCAAAGCGCGCTCGCAATTCGGTTACGTCAATGAGTTGGGTTGCCATGACTACTCTTCAGCCGGTTAGGCTTGCGGTTCGGCTTGCACCTCGGCTTCGACCTCGATGATCTTGCCCTTTTCTTTGAGCGCGCGCGTGAACGCGCCCGGATTCTCCGGCCAGGGCTTTACTTCATCGCGTGTGAGCGTCCAGCCCGTTTGCGGGTCAACAAAACTCACGTCAGTGTCTTTGAGTTGCACCAGCAATCCACCTTCGACCGGCGCTTTCGCTTTGGCTTTTGCCATCATTCCCCCTCTTCAAGTTTGCGGCAGGAGCAGTTGGGATCGGCCTTGATCTGCGCAAACAGATACTTGCCCTTGCTCTCCGCCTGGTTTAGCCCAGCCCACTTCTCAGGCGACACGTTCTCGTATTGATAGCGCCCGCCGTTATGAAAGTTGACCTGTAAGGTTTGACTGGCGGCGTCATACCCGATAGCAGCCACGTTGCTGCTATTGGCCACCGCCTTCACTTCAATTGCAGCCATAGACGTGCCTCCTCGTTTGGCCACACCACAGGCCAAGCCTATGCCCGTAGGCACAGGCCCAGCCTCTCTTTACGTTGAACCGGGATTAGTCTTCGAGCGGCTCCATAAACGCCGGGAACTGGTTGCCCGAATACAAAATGGATTGATCCACGATCACGCTGGCATCGCGGCGGAACTTCACGAAGCCCGACCATTCGGTCATATAGCTTTCAAAGATGTCCGTCGTGATGTCTTCACGGCTTTGCAGCGTAAGCGCCTGTTCGTAGGCTTCGATCAGCGACCACTGCGAATCTTGGAAGATGAGCTTATTCGCAGGTACTTTCGAGGTGGTATACAGATTGAAGTTCGTCGGGATTGGCGTTGCGGGATTAACCTGTACCAGCTTCCCGCCCGCGTTCTGGTTGTTTTTGATTTCCGTGATGTTCAGCAACTTCACGGCCATCGCCTTGCCCGCCAAAATGTCCTGGGCGCTGAAGCCCAGATCAGCCATATACACCAACACGCGAATCAAATCGTAATAGGTAAAACCAGGCGTGGTGTCTTCCACACCGATTACCGCAGCGGCATAGGCCAGGTCCGCCGTGTCACCATTGATGAGCGTGGTCGCCAGGTTGCCGTTTTTCTTCGCCATATGGCGACGGCCCGCATCTTCAAAGAAGAGCGACAACCAGTTGATGGAGACGCGCCGGACGGTTTCAAAGGTCACGCCCAGGCCCGTCGAGTACTTGCTCAACTCCACTTGTTTGCTGGACGCCGAGACTTTGCCTTTTGGCTTCGTCTCGCCTTCCGCGATGATGCGCGTTTGCGCGGCGGCGATGTCAATGAATGGCACCTTGGGGGACTGCGTATTGACCGACTCTTTGCGGATGATCAGGTCTTCATAATAGGCGCGCTTGATGGCCCCCGTGCGCTGGGCTTCCAGGAATTGCTCCGGCACCAACCAACGATCCGTGGCCGTGGTCGGACGGTTGCTGGTGATGGTATTGAGCATGACCTCGATGTCACGCTTGCGGCGCTGATATTCGCCCTCGCTCAAGCGCGAGAGTGACTGGCCGCGCTTGAAACCCGCGCGAATGATTTCAGGAAAGAGGTGCTTGGCATCGCCCTTTTCCCAAACGTCTTCGACCAGGCTGGCCTCCTCAATCTCAAAGTCCTGGTAAATCTGACTGAGCTTCGCACCCTTGAACTTACCCTTGGTCTTTTTGAGATAGTCCGACAGGCTGATGTCCTGCGGTCGTTTCCGGCCACCAGGATTGAGCGGAGCCGCGCCGCTGCGCACAGCGTTCAAGTGACTCACCAACTCACGCAGCCCGCCCGTTTTGAATCCATATAGATTGCTCATTCGTTTTCTCCTGCTTGATCCGTTGCTATCGTTATTTATGCGCCGTCGTGAGTGCGGCTAGGGAATCAGAATCTTGGCTTTATTGCCGGTGGTCGCGCCTTTGAAATAGATGCCGAGCTTGCGCTCTTCAGCATCCGTGCCGGGCACGAACTTGGCGAAGCGCGGTTCGCCGCCTGAATCCGCCGCGCGCTTGGCGAACTCACCCGCGACAACGTTTTCCGTGACCACGCAATCTTCAAGCAATTCCTCGTAGCGAATCAGTTCGACCACGCCCTTGTTGTTGCCATCACGCTTGGTCAGAACGTGCCCCACAACGTGATCGTTGGCGGCAGCGGCCTGGGCGAAAGTTTCATCCGCGCTGATTTTGACCTGTGCATTCGGGTCTAAATCTGCCGCGAACGTGCCGCCCAGATTGAAGCGGCGTCCATAGTACGGTCTGGTTACTGGCATAATCGTTTCTCCCTCTTCTGGTTTGTCTTTAGTACAACGTGCGCGCAACCGCACTAGATCAATGTGATGGCGTAATCGTCATCTGCCGACAAGTCGGCTTCCTGCTCTGGGGCGTTGGTGTCCACGCTGCTGCGCAGGCTGGTGACTTTGGTCCCGCACTTTTGACAAGTGGCGCTTAGCCCCGCCGTCGCTTGCTCTTCATAGTGCTTTTTGAGCGTCGCCAGTTCAGCGGCGTCCGCCTTGTCAATTAGCAGCTTGTCGCGCACATCCAAGGTTGGCTCTCCTTCGCCTTTGTGCGAAAGCGCTGCCACACGCAACGCGCTAGCGGCGACCTCTGCACGCAAGCTGGTCAGCAACTGCGCGCCCAACTCTGCCCGCGCGACCAGACCCGGCAAGGCCCCTTGCAACGCCGTCTCGGCAAAGTCGGTGGATTCATCGCCCTGCAAGCCGAGGGCTGCAATCATTCCCTGTTTTAGCTTCACTGTCGTTTCTCCCTTCGGTTCTTGCGAGGCAGACATCCCCGCTTTGGTTTTACGGTGGCCGGTGGCAGCCGCCCCCTCAACGGCAACTTCCTCTGCCACCTCATCATCGGGCAGGCGACGGTTGTAAATATCCGCGCCCGTTCCCACGAAACTTAATTCGCCGAACCTGACGATTTCGGTCACAATCAAGCGCACGATGGAGCCATCCACTTCCTCTCCCATCATCCGCCAGAACATGCCTTGCTCAACCAGGTGAACGTGCGAGTAATCGAACTTAAAAAAGACTTTGACGGACACTGCATTGATCGGCGACGGCTTCATTAACAAACCGCGCGCGATGCGCGGTGCCAGCCGCTTGTCCACTTCCAGCCGTACATTGATGCCGGGCACACCTTCGACATCCGTCCCGGTCGCATCAAACTCCGACTGACTGACGACACCGATAAAATCTTCGACATCCCAGGCCCAGTGATTCTTATGCACGGGCACGCTGTAGAGCAGAGCGGTGGCGGCTTCGAGCAGCCCCGGCGCACTAAAGTCAACGACCAGCCCTTCCATTGAAGGGCGCGTCACAGCAGCGCTCAGCGCCCGAAAGCGCACGCGCATAAAGTCACTGGCTTGCGGCGTCACTTCGGCGGCATTCGCCAAAGGCTCATCACCCCTAAGCGAGACACCGGTTTCACCGGCCCGCAAAGCGGCATCAACAAGCGGCACGGGCGCAATCGTCTCCCCGTCAATCTCAGCGCGAAAAGCCGAGGTGGCATTCAGGCCCACGCGCAAGCACAGGCTGGCACGGTTCTCGCCTAATAAAGCAAAGATTGGTTCGTTTCGTTGTTTGCTCATTTCGTCTTCTTCAACCGTGCGATTTCATAAATCAGGTCGAACATTTCAGGATCGTGTTGCGCCAATCGCCACGGATCGCGGGCAAATTGCTCTAGCCCCATCGAGACGATTTCGGTGGCGCGAATCCTGCCGCGTCCATCCCGATACACTTTGCCCATATAAGCGTGGAAGAAATCATCTTTCTTCGTCCGCTCATCACGCCGATAACTATGCGTAGGAAAGACGCTGGCTAACGACTGTTCTTTTTCGTCTTTGGTGCGCCGTTCATAAAAGTCCGTAATCCGCTCTAAAATCTCAGTGGAGCTTTGTTCCAACCAGTGGCCGATCTCATGCACCACCGTAGCCGCATCGTTGCGCGGCGTAATCGCGATCACGCCGCCTGAATGATAGGCTCGGCTGCCGATATGCTTGACCGAGAGCTTGCGGCCCGTTAGAAAATCGCCCCCCACCAATCGTTGAAAGAGCGCCACCCCCTCTTGCACAACCGCTTTGACGTTGCGTCCCACGCGCTTCTGAAACTCCACCTCAAAGCTACTCGGCGCATTGACCGCCACGGTGTCATGCATCTCTTTTAGACGCGCTTGGGCCAGTTCCGCGCGTTCGTTGCGCAAGCGTGCGATTTCCTCTAGCAGCACTTCTGCGCGTGGCCCGGTTACGCCATAAGCCCGCAGACTGGCCTTGGCTAAGGCACTGTCTGCTGTTTCCAACCTCTCGGCGTAACTTGCCTGCAACCCCGCCAGCTTCGCGCGGGCATCCGCAGCGCTTAGTTCCTGTGTGTCAGGCTCTGGCGCATCCGGCGCGGGGGTTGGTTCGACCCCGCCGTCTTCCAACTCTTCAAAGACCCCTTCCATCCGCGTGCGGCAGAGAATGTGCAGCGGCGGCAAGCCAATGTTCTGTTTCAGCGCATCGTCATCAACGATGTTGTTGGTGGTGCGCTTTTCAATCCAGGCGACCGGGTTCTTTTGGTATTCGCGCGCCGCCGTGGATTCATACAGTTCCAGGGCGAATTCACCTGGCTCCAACTTCGTCAACTCGGTAATGCGCTGTTGGGCCGTGCCCACCCGTATCATCTTTCCATCTATATGGCGGCAGATTTCGGTGGTTCTTGCATCCAACACCGCGACATACCGCGCGAGTTCAAACTCCGCCTGGTGCATCGAGCCGACATGCGCCCAGTTGCGAATCCGCGCGACCGAACCTGAGACAATCCGCTTGATTTGAAAATCGGTGAGGTTCTTGAGCTTCTCACCAGCAGCCTGCCTGAAATCATCCAGGCTCTCTGGCGTCTCGCGCCCAAAGAGAGCCGCACCTTTTTCAAGGTACTCTTCGCGTAGAAACTTGCGCAGCGGCCTGGCCGCGTCGTCATTGCGCATAAATTTCGAGAAATACCACTTGTCTACACTGTCAAAGAACCGGATGGCGCGCTTGTCGGGCGCACCGAACTTCAATTGCACTGGCGAGCCGGTCTCGCCAAAGGGTGTTTCGTCTTTCAAGCGAAAGAAACCGTAGCTCGCTTTGGTCGCGTTCTTGATGGCCTTCGCCGCGTCTTTCTCAAACGTAGTGCGAAACGCCGTCTCAATGACCTGGTAGAGCGCATCGGCAAAATCCTCGGCGTCGGTAAAATCGCGCGGCTCGGTGCCACGCAGAAATTCTCTGATTTCGCCCAGCGCCTGGCCTTGCGCCGCTTTGGCGTGCGGCCCCAGCACGCGGATGTATTTATCAATGAGCTTGTCTAAAAGCTGATCAACCTCAGCCTCGGTTAAGAGGTGCGCTTGCGCGCTCGCACTTTTTTTTTACCTGTCCAAAAATCCAGTAAGTTCCCATCAGCCAGACCGGCGCTGCTCACTTCGATGCGAGAAGACATGAACCGATAGCGACGCGAGGGCCGGTCATAGCTGAACTCTGCCAGGTCGGCCCGGCGCAAACCTGCCTCGCTCGGCACGTCGCCTGATCCAGTGGCGCGCTCAGGATCAAAGGCCGCTTCGTAGCCCCGCTGCTGCGCGGCCTGATCGGGTGAGATAAAGCCCGCTTCCAAATCGCTGAGCACAATATCTTGGCGGGCTTTTTCCGCTTGTGCTTGTGACAATTCACTGCGGTTGCGGATCGGATTGAATTGATAATGCACGCCCTGCGCTTCAATCCCGGCCAGACCCAGTTCCAAGGTTGCCGTGCGTTTTAGGCTGAGCGCCGTGATCTGCTGTACGTCCGCTGCCTGGGCTACCAGAAAGAAGAAAGCGACATCCGCGAAAGTTTCAGTTGTCGTGTAATTGCGTCCGTGCGCCCAGGCCCCGGTATTCAAACCCGAAAAGACTTGCTCCTCATTCAGGTTCCACAGATCGCTGGCACCCCGCGCATCGCCGACCGAGGGCGTCACTTCCACCTTTTGATCACGCGCCGTCACAAAGAGGTTTTGCAGCGTCGAGCCGTTCATGGCTTTTTCAAAGGACTCGCGCACCGCGCTCAAATACGTTTTGACCCGCGACAAGTACTCTTGATCGGTCTCTTGCGCCGTCTTTTGTTTGGGCGGGACCACTTGCACCGACATCAGTCCAAACAGGCCAAACTTTTGCACCACCTTGCGCAGATTGGCCTGCATATCCGCCTGCACCCGCAAGAGCGGCTCTAGCGCCGCCGTAAAGGGCGGCTTGGCATAGGGGCTGTCATCCACGCGCTGCCAGGCCAGGTAGCGGTAAGTGCTCGGATGCAACTCAACCAGGCCGAATTCAGAGATGGCGCTGCGTTGCGCCCCCCATAAACTGGTGCGCGGTTGCTGGTATGGTTGCCACTGGCCGTCTTTGGCCCGAAAGCGAATCTGATCGGGTGGCACCAAAGCAACTTGCCGCACGCGCCGCGCCGCCAGGTCAATCACATCCTCGCGCGAGATCGCGCCCGACCAAGCCAGTTGCGCCATCTGGGCGCGCACGCTGGCATCCAGATCAATCCGTTGCGCCAATTCGTTGAGCCGTGTGACGGCGGCTTGCACACGGCGCGAACCTTGCGCCTCAATCACCAACTTGTGACCCGTGTTGGCGAGGGCGCAGAGATTGCTGACCGCTTGCGCTAAATCCGGGTTGAACAACCAGAGGTTGCGCAAGCAGGCCAGCACTTCAAAATTCAAGCCGGGCGCTAACTCGTCGTATCCGGCCAGAAACGCGCTCACACGGTTGAGCAGCGTTTCATCAACCGAGGAGCGCCCGGCATCCGGCACCGGCAACCCGCCGATTGTCCCCAACGATGCCCACCAATTTTTGACTTTGGTCCACGGATTCACTCAACCAACCTTGTCTCAACACGAAAATCAGGGTTACGCCCGCTCAAATTTCGGCCCGCTTTTGCGTAAAAATCGTCCCAGTGCTGTCCCAGGACACTCACGCGAGGCATTACACCCTTGAAATCAACCTGGGGCTTCTAAACGCAAAATCCAAAACTCAGCCGACCTGCCCAAATTCGGGCAGCGCCCCCACAAAACCGCGACTCATCCCTTGCTCATAAAGCAGGGCGAAATACACCAGCGCCAAGGCAATCACCAGGTCATCGTGATAGCCGCTTTGGGCTTCCCACGATTTGTTATCTTTCCAGGCCACGGTTTTGCACTGCTCGCAAAATCGCTCACTCGACAAACCCAGCGCTTCCGTACGAATGCCTTGTTCAAGCGCGACGCCCAGCAAGCTTTTGGTTTCAGCAGTGGTCGGGAAACCGAATTGCGCTTCCTCAACCGCGTCGTAAAAGTCCTTGCGCCCGTCTTCAATCGCCCGGCGCGTTTTGGCGTCGAGGTATTTGTAAAGCTGGCCTTCATAGCCAAGCTCCACCAGCTTGTTGAGCGTGGCGATCCCGGTGTTGTTGCGTTCGACCACCAGCGTTGCGCCATTCCAATGATCAGCAAGCTCAGCCAGCCGGTAGGCCAGCATGTCAGGCGGCAGCTTGCATTCTTCCTCAAAGACCTGCTTGCCGTTTGTCAGATCAACAATCTGAATGGCTGCCGGGTCGCCGCTTTCCAGACCGAGCGACGTATCAGCGCCGATGCCGTAAGCGCGCCCAGGCACCGGCTCACTAAGCGCGCGGCAGGTGACTTTCAAAAACTCCGCCGATACCAACGGACGGCCTGATTGTTCAAAGCACTCCCGATCATTTTCGGGATAGTCCACCTTGAATTGGCGGGGGCCATCTTCGGCAATCTTGTCGCGCCGCCAAGCCAGATATTCAGCCACTTCGTTGCACAGCCAATCCGTGCCCTTGCCGACGTACTTGTATTTGCGCAGATGGCGAAAAATCACTTTCGCCAATTTCGTTTCGTGCTTCGTAAGCGGTTCTGACTTATCGTTCCAATTCAGGCTCAGCGGTTCTGCCAATCCGAACCACGCGCCAGGCACGCGGTAATTGCGATTCCACCACCAGCCGAAGAAAAGCGCCTTCCAACCGTTCTTACCTTCCTTGGCTTGGATATAAAGCCGATGGTGCAACTCCAAGCCGTTGGCGGTTGATTCACTGACCACGTTGCCGCTGCGCACTGCGCCCATCAGCGAGGTAAACGCCTTGCGCTGGTTGCAACGCCAGAACGGCATTTCGGTCAGCACTAAATCCGTGATCGTCTGCCCGCGTCCTTTACCTTCGTGACCAGGGGGCACGCTCAGCGTCGTGATCCGCGAATCCATTACACCCTTTTCCGGGTCGTGAAAGTGGATCAACTCCTTCGAGTAATACCGCGTCGCTGGGCGCAGATGGTCGGGCAGGTTCTCATAGAAAATCTTCAGATCGTTGAACAGTTCGTCTTCCGTATCTGGCGCTTGCGGCACGATGCGTAAGGCGCGTCCACTGAGCACCACGCAATCAGAAAAACGACGCGCCAGCCAGTAACGCGACGACATTGCACCGCGCCCTTTGGTGATGGCTGTGCGCGACGTACTTTCGTAGTGGAGTTCGCGTTGCAAATCGGTCAGCACGAACGGCACCAAGGTGTTTTCATCAAAGGCCGCGCGTATCTTGATAAACTTTTCAATGAACCGTTGCTGAACTTTCAGATCAGACCAACGCTCGCGCCAGTATTTGGGTGGCGCAAAATCCTCATAACCCGGATCGCTTGCGTTCACCTTGGAAAAGGAGCCGCGCCGCAACGCATCCGTCGCGCCGTTAAACCGCGCCAGCATGGCTTCGTCATCAGTCCGCTTCTTTGGTGGCATTGAAGAAACTCTGCGCGCGTTGATAAATCTCCGGCGCAATCGCAACCAACTCACGCGCCGCCTTGGGCGAAATCTCCGGCACCGTCTTGCTGAGCCACTCCCAGACCGAGACGAACACTTCCAACCCGCCGCGCTCGGCTTCCAAGCGCGCCAGCGCGTTGATCGAGAGCGAACAGAAATCGCGGTACAGCTTCAGCGTGTCTTCGTCCAGCGCGCCGTGCGCCTGCACCTGGTTTTTCAAAAGCTCGCGCGTATGCTCGATGTCGCGGTAGAGTTTTTGGGCGTTGGTCCAGCCCGACCGTTCAAGCTCGGCTTCCAGCTTTTTCGTGAGCAGCAAGTCCCACTGGTACTTTTTGGCCCAGGCCGCTATGCGCTCAGCCTTGAACCCAGCCCAGCGCCGATTCATTTCCTCGGCAATCTTTTCGTGATGCTGGCCGTTATAGCGCAGGTAAAGAACCTTGCACTCATCCACGCAATCCTGTTGGTACTTTTGCGGCATCTGATGACCTATCTAGCAGCACCTTCATCGGGCCGCTCGGCGTGCAGATTGCCTACGTAGTGCTCGTGTGCCTGCAACGCGGCTTCACGCTTGCGCAGCGCTCGCTCGCGCCGCAAGAACCGATATTCGTTGTAGAGCGCCTTGCCCAGCCAGCCGCAAAAGCTAAAGATCGCGCTAACCACTTCCGGGTGTGAAAGCAGTCGCAGCAGCCAGCCGCCAAAGCCCAACACCAGGGCGCTCAGGCCAATCAGCAGATCGCCCATGTATTCTTTCGTAAGCAGCCTCATCGTAAAAACCTTGCGACGCCGCGCCGTGCTACCCGTAATGGCCGTGTGTCTTTCGCAACTCACCCAAGCTTCCAGGAGATAGGCAGCGGAAGGGGCGCGGCGTCACACTCAATTAGTCAGTGCGCTTTTCGAGTCGCGCGATGTCATCTGCCAGGCGTTGCCCCACAGCCGGGAACTCCGCATCGAGCGCGGCGATCAACTCTGCGCGCGTCATCTGACGGCGTACAGCTTCACGGTCTAGCTCCTTATTCGCGGCATTGATGGCAATTGTGAGCGGCTTGCCAATCTCAGGCGGCAGAAAGGCTGAACCAATATCAGCACCCAGCCGCACCAAGCGCAGGATCGCGGCCCAATCAATTGGTTTCTGCGTGGCTATTGCGCGAGGCATACGGCAAGCTCCCTTTCCGCCACTTGCAGCGCGGCATATTGATCGTTGAATTGTTTGAGTTGTGTGCGCGTCAGATTGAATTGTATTGCGCCCGCGCGCTTGTAGGTTTTGGCCTTCGTTAAACCGTTGACCAACTCTTGCACCGACTCGCGTAAGGGCGCAGTTACAGCGACCCAGCGCGCACCGCCTGCACCGATGACTTCAGGCAGGGCGTTGGCGCTATCGGTAACACCGAGAGCCAATGCTTCAACCTTGGCGCGGTTCTCAGGCGTGAGCACCAATTGCGCTTCTTCCTGATTCAAACCCACCCGAATAAGTTCATAAATCTGTGCGTGCGAGGCATGCAGCTTTTGCAGCGCGCGCAAACCGGCCAGTGACTGTTCACGCGAGACCTGATGTGTCGGACATTCTTCGCAATACAGATCAAGTAACACCTGACGTGCGGTATCGGTATAACCGACCACACGATGCGACCAGAGCAAGACTTCGTCGGCATTGCCACCGCCGAGACCTAGAAAACACGCTTGCGAAAAGATCGCGCTCCATAAGAGCAGCGCCAAAGCCCGACTATTGAGAAAGCGGAAGAATCTCGACTGCATCGTTGCCCCCTTGTTTCAATTGGCCATCACGCAACGCCAGTTCGGCGCGTAGCGCGGCATTTTCGTTTTCCAGCCCAATGGCCCGGCGCTTTTCTTCTTCAAGAAGTTGTTTGTAAAGCGCACCTTCACGGACCTGGACGCCATGCCCAAGCGGCTCGGCCTGGTTTGGTCTATCCGATGACGGCGGCATCCGTAAGCGGCCCTCTTGCGCCGCACGCACGATAATTTGATCTGGCGGATGTGGTAGCCGCATTAGCTGCTGCGCGACTTTGAAGGCAATCTCGCCGATGCCTGGGAAAGACTCATTGAGGAAGCGGAGCAGCAAGCCGATCCCCACGGCAATTGCAATCATGCGCCAATCGGCATAGCCATCTTCGTGCAGTTCCCACGCGATCACCGCGAGGGCGTACAGCAAGCCAACCAGCGATGACGCTTTATCTCGGCCCAGCAAAGCTTGAAATAGTTTTTGATAAGCGTTCATCGCAGTTTCCTTTTCCTTAATTCAGCTTTGAATGCTGAGGGCTTTCGGCGCGGGGATTTCACAAAGGTTCCTAACGTCTATCCCGCCAACCGACACTCACAACGGAGTGGATAACACTGGATTTCACGAACGTTCCAAGCGTCTATCAGTGTTACTAAAAGCCCTCAGCGCTGCCTATGCTCATTAAGGGTATGTCGTCTACACCGCCAACACGGCGGCAATTGCCTGCGCCACGCTCACGCGCCGCGACAGATAGTTTTTGAGCGCTTCAGGATTGGAGATAAACTCCACCTCGATAATCCCGCCGCCCGCTTCACAAAACGCTAGCCGATGGTGAGCGCCTGCATTCGGCGCTTTCCAACCGTGCTCACCGCGTAAAGGCGATTGCGTTACTGTCGAAATGGCCCGCGCGATCAGCTTGGCCCGCGTTTTCAAATTCACTGGCGCTAACACTTCGACACCGCAGGCACCGAGCGGCCCTGCGTTGAAATGGATTTCCCAGGCTTCGACACCAGGATTCGCTTTGAGCAAGGCAATTGCATCACGCAAGCCCTTGTTCTGACCGTCCGCGCCATCCTCAGTCACGACGCAGCCGCGTTGCACCAAATCAAAGGCAATTGTGTCGCGCAGCCAACAGGCCAACTCGGCTTCGCTCTCGCCGTTGTAGCGTGCGCCGGGATCGCCGTTGCCGTGGCCAGCCGTGATGATGACTTGTTTCGCCATTACGCGGCCTCTTCCAACTCTTCGACCTCGCGCAGTTCAAATACCACGCTGGCCTTGTAGTCAGTTTTCGCCAGTGCGTTGACGCGGTTGGCACCAATGAACTTTTCCGCTTTGGCAATGCCCACGCTCAGGCAATCCCAAAAGTCTTTCGTGCGTTCTTTGATGGCCGCACAAAACTTCTCTGGATCAAGGAAGCGTTGCGAAGACACCTTGACCGCCGCGACCATTTCTTTGCCTTCGGCTGGCACACCGACCAATTGCCCGATCTTGGCCGCGCCCGTTTTCGCGTCGAAGCCTGCTTTCAAATAGGCTTCCAACTGCTGTTTCAAATCCTTGATGCGAGCGTCAACCGGGGCGATCTTCGGATTAAATTCGGCATCAATCGGCTCGCACGCCTTTTGGTAGCGCTTGGTAATCGGTGCGATTTGCTCTTGCCTTGCCGCATCCAACGCGGCGCGCTCAACCAACCTCTCGCCCAACTCCGTCAATAACTCTTGTGCCGCTTTCTTGCTCAGTTCTTTTGCCATCGGGTTGCTTCCTCATTGGTGAACCTGAAAGACGCGGCCCCGTCCGTACTGTCCTCACCCCAGCCAGACGGAGCCGCTTTCAGGAGGTTCACCCGTTGGCGCAGACAATACGCGGGAACACGATTTTCACGAGGGGCAGGATGGAAGGTCTGGATGATGCATCTCGAAAAGAATGAAGTTGAAGATTTTGAAGCGCGCTGTACAATGCGCGCGATTGATTCACCCGCGCAAAGTACGCGGTTCCCTTCGGAGACTCCCTATGCAACGATCCCTCTTTACTGACTTTACGCCGCAGGCCAAGTTGCGGCTGAGTGAAATCGAAGAGTACCTCGCTACCACCAAGGCACTCGGCAAGACACCGCCTTCCAGACAAGCGCTGATTAACTGGGTTGAGTCCGGCGTCTTATTGGGCGTTAAACAACCGGGCTTGGGCTGGCTGGTTTATGAAGCGAGCTTTCGACGGTTCTTGGAAGGATTGGAAATAAAAGAGGCCGCGTAATCGGCTGAAACAAATTGGGAAGCAAAGGGCCGCGCTGAGTGATCAACGTGGCCTTTGCTTTTTATTGCAACCCCAGTTGAGCCTTAGCCATCAGCCGTCCGCCCTGAAAAGTAGCCGTTAGATTACTGCCGGAGCGATTAACCCAACTGACCGTGACCACCTCGTACTCACCGGCCCCTGCCCGACTTAACTCCTGGCCTGGCATTCCAATCAGGACGTTGCACTGCGCCAGCGTTAGACCGTTTTTTAGTCGTTCGTAATGCGCAAGCGTGACGCGAAAGGGCGTCGGCTCTGGCGTGGGAGGTAAAGGAGTGGGCGTCTGTTTAGCAAGGCGGGCGAGATATTCAGCTTCCAATTGTGCTTGCGAAGCGCGCGGTTGATTGAATAGCCAAATCAGACAGCCCAGAGCACACCAGACACCCAACCAAAGAGTTGCTTGGAACAGTTTTGCTTTCATAAATCCCTCTCAATTCTGATGACGATAGCTTGGACTTTAACGTCATCGGCTGAAAACCATTGTGGAACATAGGTCAGGCTGGCTCCTTCCAAGCGTATCCCGGAGCCATCCGGGTGGCAGTACTTCAAAGTTAAACCTTCAGGTACGAATACAGCCGCAAGCTGGCCGGGATAATTCAACTTGGGTTGTAATCGCAAAATGGCATAGTCCCCATGCAAAATTCCGTCATTGGTCAAAGATGTCCCGTTGACCAATACAGCACAATAACGATGGCTAGGGTGATAGTCGCGCGGGCGGCGAATGTCACGCCAACCAATGATGGAAGCGTCATCAAGTGGGCGTCCTGCCGCGATTTGCCCATAGACAGGCACACGTATAGTACGCCTGTCGTAAATCGTCATAACTACATCAGACAAGGGCAACTCCTTCGGGGCACGAAAGAGAAGTGTTTTAGTTAATCCAGCGTGAGGCTTTTGGCCTTTATTTATTGGTTATGTGTAGTAGCTGATTGTTACCTGCGCTTGCGATTTGATCGCATCATCAGTTCACCAATCACTTGCGCCGAAGCTGCACGTTTTTCTTTTTCTGGCAGTTTGTCTAGCTGTTCGATCAATTCTTCAAAGTTGCTGATTAACGGCCCAACGCCTTCAGCTTCTTCGCCAATAAAGTTTGTTTGTTGCAATTCTCTGCGAACAAGCACCGTAATCATATTGCCGGGAGTTCGGCCTTCACGTTTAGCCAAAGCGATCAAACCATTCAATTCAGCCTCTGTCATACCTTCAGGTAATAACAACTCGCCCTTCTGCTCGCCTTTCTGCCCACTAATCTGAATTACCGTTCCACCATTTACATACTTATTTCCTTGCCCGGTAAGCAGCCAGTGTAGTGAAATTGAATTTTCCCCAGCAATTTTTTCAAGGACATCCGCTTCAGGAATGACGCCCTTTCTCTCCCAAGCATAGACCGCCTGTTTAGTAAGCCCCAAACGTCTGCCTATAGCAGGGGCTGAAGTTTCATTCATGACTTCCTGGACCCGTCCATAAAACCCCGCGCGGTCAATTTTCATTTCACTTTATTGATTGACATAGGTGAAAACAAAATTTACTATGCCCAACGTCAAGTGCAAGAAACCTTGCAAACATTACCGAGAAAAAAGACGGGAGCTAAATCCCGTCAACTTAGTCGCCCAACCAGCGAGCTATGAAACCAGAACAAATCAAAGCGCGGTTGATCCTCCAAGTAGGGAGCATCACCGCCGCAGCATCCACCATTGATGAATCGCCTGACGCTGTATCAGCAACGATCCATTACCACCGCGTGAATGAACGAATTCGCTTGAAGCTGCAACGCCTGTTTGGCGTGCGCTTCAGCAAGACAATAACAGTTCGCGTGAATGAACTGAGAAAAGCGGCGTGAGTATATCCGCGTCCCGCGCAACTGCCAATCCTGGCAGTGAAAAAACAATGATCCCCGCTTCCGCACAACCCGAACAGCCTTTTTTGGCGCGCTTGCGCGTGCTGAACGAAGCCGCACTGGTGGCAGGCATTGCCGCACGCGAGGCCGACGACGCACGACGACGCACGCCACTGGTGGGCTTATCTGCCGACTGGTGGAAGAGTTTGGAGCGGGGAATGGAGAGCGGGGGGCAAGCCAGGCGCAACGGGTTACTGATCGTGTTACTCACCTTGTTGGCGACACGGGGCCAACGCCAAGCCACGTATTGCCCCGTGCGCAGACAGCCACGCCGCACAGCACGCCCGCCTTAGCCACCAGTCAGCGCCCACTCAACCCCTTTGTTCAAGCAAACAATCAGGAGATCGCCATGCGGATCATTTTCGGTGCAAGGCTCCGGCCTTTATGGCTGGTCGCTTTCTGCGCCAACGACCGTCCCGCCACCGCTGCGTGGTTGGGCCAAGCGCTCATTATCGCCACATTCGCGGGTGCTGCCGAAGGTGCTCAGGCAGGTCGCGAAGGTGGAGTGGAAACGTTCGTCATCCCTTGCCGCTACGGCAGAGGCTAATTCCCAGGAGACACTTTCAATGGGCTACCACAATCGCAAATCGCCCGATCACAGCCGTCCGCAACCGCGCACGGCAACCAACGGCAACGCCACGCCCCGGCAACGCGCCAATACATCCACGGCACGCCTCGCCGCCGCAGGCCAAACGCCCCGGCCACGGCGCAATCCAGGCTCTGCCTTTTATCTGATTTTCCTGGCCGCGCTGGCTGCTCTGGCGCTGCTGAAATAGGAGACCGCAATGCATCAACGCCTGCGCCTGTTTGCTTATTGGGCGATGTGGTTGGCTCTGCCCATCGCCCTGCTTTCCACTTAGGAGGTTTTCAATGTCCGCCGCAATCATCGCAACCGCCCCCTTCATCCCGCAACTATCACCGGTTGATCTGGCCGCCGCAGCCTACACGCTAGCGCTTGCACGCGGCCAGCGTGCGGCCCGCGATGCACGGTTGCACTTGGAGCGCCACCTGGCAGCACCCGATGCCACCGACGAAGCTCTGACTGACGAAGCCTTGTTTCGTTTGGAGGGGTTCGCCGAACGCGCTGTGCGGCTGGCTGGCAGCCCTCTTTACCGCAAGAACTAGGAGGTCGCCTTGATTCACGCCCCTCATTTCGACAACGGCAAAAGCTTATGCGGCGCTGACTACTCGCTTGACTACGTTGGTCAGAAACCAACGTGTCCGGCCTGCATCGAGCTTCAGATGGAAATCGCGGAAGAGATGGCCGAGTTCGAGACCATCAACAAGGACTACTACGCAGCGATTGGCGAGGCAATTCAAGCCGCTCTCTGCAACAACAACGCTGAAATCTACCTGCAACGCGCGGAGCAAATCCGCGCCGAGCTTCACGAGCAACAGACACTCGCAGCTTAACCAGATAGGAGCACTCCCCCAATGCAAACCACGAATCAACAATCAGGCTGGGCGCGCTTGCCGCAATCGCTCGCCCACCACTACTACCCCCGACCCACGGGCACGGTGCAGACGGCTTTTTGCGGTGCGGCTTCGTTACGACTGATCGCGCCGGAGCACTTCACGCCGCGTGAGCAACTCGCCGAGTCCGACTTGTGCAGTAGCTGCATCGCGCTTTCGCGCGCGGCCTGCGCGGTGCTGACCGAACTAGCCGAACGCGCACAACGCGGGGAAAAGCTCCGGCGTTGCTATCAAGTGGCGGTTAGCGTGCTGCTCTGCTTCTGCATGAGCAGTTGCCGCGAACCCCAACCCGTAACAGCACCTGCCCGCAACCTCAAACCGGCTGCCACGGCAACGCCAGCGCCAACGCCCACCTACTTAATTGGAGAGCCGCTATGACTGAACTGCAAGCCGCGATGCAACAGCTAGTGGGCTGGTTGGAAGACAACGACACGCTGGATCGCCTGGCCGCACACCTGACGCTGCATTGCAGTGAAGACAATGTGCCCGACCCGGCAACCGGCACAAACGAAGCCAATCGTATTTTTGAATTACTGCGGGAAGCCGCTGAGTTTGAGTTCGAGTTCGATCTTTAGAGTTATGGGCAGCGACCACTGCCCGCCCACTCCGCGCCTGTGAGCTAGCGTGGAAGACTCGCTCACAGGCACTGCGCTCAAGTCAATCACAGCGGCTAACGGAACAGTCGCAACGGGGCGCAGCAGGACGCAGGCAAGCGCCTGTGATCAACGGCGACAGGATGAGAACCGACACTGGGGAACACATCCTGTCGCCCATTTTCGAGAAGCGCGATGCCAATACGCACCAATGAACAAAACCGGATCATTCACACGCTGCGCAACCAGCGCGGCTTGGCGGATGAGTATTACCGCACGCTCGTGTTCAACATCAGCAACGGGCGCACGGAAACCAGCAAAGAGCTATCGGTGGCTGAAGCTGACACGCTGATCAAGGAACTCGGCGGCACGCCGCCTGCGCGCAGTCGCCGCACACGCCAGCGTCGCAACAAAGCAGCGGGCGTCACACTACTGGTTACAGCAGCACAACGCACAACGCTTACTGAACTCGCAACCGCACGCTGGGGCGAGGCATACACTGAGCCGCTCTGCAAACTCTGCCAGCGGATGTATCGCCGCAGTCAACCGCACACCAGCAAGCAAGCGATTGGCTTGATCGAAGCCATCAAATCAATGAACGAACGCGAGGCAGCGAAGGAGGCAGCGTGAACGAGGGCATCTTCAAATCACTTTCAGAGGGGCAAGCCGGGTTACAGCTTGTCACTGGCTATGAGTGCCCAACCTGCTACGACACACGGCTCACAGCCGAGGCTGCTGCCTGCTTGGACTGCCACTTTCAATTATTTGAACACGAACCCGCTGCCCAGCAACTGGCTGAAGCAGTGGTCGCCCGCGAACAAGCGGGGCTTTCACTCGAAAGAGACTTCCATTGTGCCCGCGCCCTTGTGCGTGCCACGGCACAGCGCCCCGTCCGTGGCACCACTCTGGGCGTTTTCCTGGGTGTCAGCGAGCGCGAAGTGAAGCGCCTAATTCACACCTTGCGCAATAGTTGGCATTTGCCGATTGGCAGCCTGCGCGCAGAGCCGTGCGGCTATTACTGGATGAGTACGCCGGAAGATTGTCTGGCTTGGTTCAACGTGATGAAGAGCCAGGCAATGAGCGAACTCGGCACGGCCTACCGGCTGATCAAACGTCACTATCCACAACTCGCCGGGCAACTGGTGATCAACTTTGAAGAGGAGGAATCCCAACAATGAACGGCCTCACCATCATCGTTCTGATTTTTGTCGCTGTCATCATCGCCACCGCTTTCCGCGAACGTCGCCAGCGCCGCGACAGCAATCAACTTTCGGCAGGCTGGGTACGCCGCAATTCAGGAAGGTTACGGTAATGGCGAACACTAAACGCAACGACGAAGACTACGTGATTGAAGCGGCTCTGCGCACCTTGAAAGTGCTTGAGGCTTTGGAAGGCGCACAGTTTGAAGCAGTACCGCTCAAACGTATTGCCCAGCGCACAGGCTTGACTGACAACTTCTGTTTTCGCGCCCTCAAAACTTTGAAAGTGATGGGCTACGCGCGGGAGACAGAGCAAGGTTGGAAGCTTGGGCCACGCCTCCTAATTTTCTCAGAAAGCTTCACGGCTTCACTTGAACCGGAAATCAACGCGACTTTGGCGGAAACCATTCCGCTGGCGGACTGAAAACCGCACCTAAGTCCTTTGTTTTCGATTTTCTATTCCGCTGCGGAATAACGGACACACTAAAACAATGGCAAACAAAACACTGGCTGACAAAATTAACGACAAAGTTATTGCAGTACGCACTGATGGCGCGAGCAAGGCTCTAACCAAGGCCGAGACACGTCAAAACGTAGACCGGGCAACGCAAACAGCCTTCGACTTAGGGCGCATCGTCGGAGTCAAACAGGCAGCGGACTATCTGGGATTGCAATCGCTCAAAGCGATGGAAAATTTTATCGCTGAAAAGGGCTACCTGGCACTTGGATTCCCGACCGTGACCGAGTTTTTCAAGTCTGATTTTGCCAGCATCAAAAAGAGCAACTATTACGACAGTAAAAAGCTAGTCGGCCAGGAAGGCGAGGAACTCTACGAAATCTTTGAAGAGATTGGCGCGCCAAAAAAAATACGCCTCCTGCTTGGCCCTGGCAACGTTCGACTGGAAGGCGATAGCGTCGTCATTGGCGAGACGCGCATCCCCAAAGACGACCCTGAAAGTATCATGGTCGCGTTCAAAACTTTCAGTCAGGAAGTGCAAACCCTCAAAGCCAAAACCGAGAAACAGGACCAGCAGATTAAGCAGGGCAGCAAAGACCTCAAAGAGTTGCGCAAACAGCTTGACCAGGCCAAACGGGGCAACCTCATGCCCAGCGAATCCACTCCGCACGACCGTGCGCTGATGTTTCTAGTCGAAGCCTTCAAGCTACTCGCCGATGAGGCCGAAGGACTCTCCGCTGAAGATGTCGTGAACGCCCGCGAGAAGGCCCTCACACTGATCAATCAGCAACGTGAGACCTTGCTCAAAGCCTATCGCTACGAAGTCCCTGAACTGGACCCAACTGTCAAACCCGTCATTTCCAAAGCGCGTCTCGCCGAGATCGCGGCGGAAGAAGACGACGAAGAATAACGCTTCACGCGGCGCGCGCGCTGGCCCCTAGCAAATGCTCGCGCGCCGCTAGAGCCAGCCGGTTTGATCGTGGGCAATCCGGCTGGCGCATCCCATCACCCACGACTTTCTACGGAGGAACTTTTCAATGCGACCAGCAAAAATCAAATTGACCGCACAGCAACAACAGCAACTCGCTAAGGAATTCAACGAAGATTACGGCATCGAGATTGAACGCTTTGATGAAGAATCAGGCGAACCGTCCTTCACGTTTGAGCAATTACAAAAACTCGCCTTCTGTCTTTGCCCCGACATCGTTGAAAACCAGGTGGAACCCGGCTTCTGCGATCTAGCCACAGGTGAAGTGGAGGCACGCACCATTTTTCAAGTGAAGAACGGCCCGCGTGTCACACGCACCGGTAAGGCCCGCATCAACCAACAACTGCGCAACGGTGAAACGATTGAAGACGAAGCCCAGGCAATGGGTCTCGCGAAGCTCAACAGCTTTCGCGATGCACTTCGCGCCATCGGCTTCAATCCGCTCTCTGTGCACCGCGCACGGCGCGCGGGCGTCGAGCCACCCCCAGTGGATTCGACCGGCACGGCGGATGTCGCGGGACGCGGGCGCGAGTTGCACGCCCTGGCTAACGAGGCGGGCTTAATCGTGCGTGGCGACTATACCGGCTATCGCAAATGGTTGCTGGAACGCTTCGGCGTCAATACCAGTGCCGCCCTCAACGCCGAACAGATCGCCCTGGCTTGCCAGAGCCTGCGCTCTGATCTGGCCATCACCCACTACCAACTGAAGAAGGCCGCTTAAAGGAGCGTCATGCCTCGCGAAATCAGCATCAAGCTTATCGAGTCCGACATTGTTGAGTTTGCCAATGCGTTCGAGAGCCGGGGCGTATACGACGGGCTAACCATCCAACGCCCAATGTTTCGAGACACGGCAGACGGCATACAAGAGGCTTGCGACAAGTTGTTTTGTGAGCTTTTGCAGGCTGTGCGGAATGGCGAGCACGATGGGCTGATCAAGCAGTGCGCAATGGACGCGCAAGCGCGCCGTCTTTCTCTTTACTCTTAACCAAATGAAAAGCCCGCGCGGGCCGGACAAGCATCGCGCGGGCTTTTCGTACAACTAAAAAAGATGAGCAATTCTAACTTAGGCGAGTTCGCTACGCAAGAAATCCGTGCGGCGATGTTTGGCCTGAAAGGCCGTCAGGCCAAGGCCGTCGCCGTTGAACTATCCCAACAATATCAAATCTCACTTTCGCGCGTGTATGCCATGACTGAAGACTTGCGCCCTCAGCGCAAACAACGTTCGGACAAAGGCAAGCGCCGCGCCGATCTATTGATTGATCCAGGCTTGCGCTTTGTTGCTGAATTGGCTGCATTGAAAAACGTCAAGCCGCGACTGGCGATCCAAACGGCCAAACTCAATGGCTACGAGATTACAGTCAGCGAAGGCACGGCGGAGCGGTATTTACGCGAAAATGGGTTGAGTCGCAACGCCAGCAAAGCGCCTGCGCCATATCGCCGTGTCGAGGCCGAGCGACCAGGGCAGCAATTTCAATTCGACACTTCAGCCGTCAAGCTGCGCTGGTATGACCGCCGCACGCGGCGCATCCTAAAAGTCGCCGAAGGCGAGATCAACGCCAACCACCCGAACAAAAATGCCGACCTGGTAAATCTCTGGAAGTTTTCCTTGGTGGATAAATACAGCCGCTTTCGCTACGTGCGGTTCATTCCCTGCGCCCGTGTCACGAGTAACGAGGTCTGCCGCTTCTTGCTGCAAGCCTTTCGTGTGATGGGCGTGCCAGAGGTGCTTTACACAGACAACGCCAGTGAGATCGTCGGCAAGCGTATGCAACGGGCGGCAGCGCTACTCAACAACGGCTTGGCCGAGAGCGGTGGCTTTCGCCTGGAACAACACTTACCACACAACAGCAAGGCGACCGGCGCGGTCGAGAGCACGCACCGCTGGGTGGAAGAATTTGAAAAGCTGATTGGCGTCAAATACAAGACACCCGCGCTGGAAGAATTTGACGGCTTTTGCGAGTGGTTTTGCGAGATGCTGAATTACACCGAGAGCCGTGCGACCGGTGAAAAACCCGCCATTCGCTTCAACACGGCACTAGAACTGAAGCGCCTGCCACCCCCCGAAATTTTTGACGCCGCCTTTCTGGCCGATGAATACACGCGGAAGATCAACGGTGATCTGACGCTGAGCATCAATAGCGTTCGCTATCAACTGCCGCGCACGGCGATCCTGGGCGACCGGCGCAATCCCTTTTTGGACTGGGTGGGCAAGACAGTCACCGTCCTCCTGCCACCGCAAGCCGATTTCTTTATTGTGGTCGGCTTGGATGAGCAGGAATACACCATCAGCCGCACGCCTGCCCAAGCCGACAAACTGGGCGAGTTCAAGCAGACCGGTGAGACCACACGCCAACGCAATCTCAAGGCATTGAAGCAATCCGCCCAACTCCGTAAACAGGCGCACAAAGAGGCAGGCACCGATATTTTGGTCCCTGGCTTTGATTCGCCCAGCGAAGTTGTTAAGCCGCTGTTTTTCCCCACGCCCGAAGTCGAGATGGACGCCGCCGCCTTACCCGGTGTGCCACGGCCCGCGCGCCTGTTCAACTACTACGAAGCGGTTGAGCTACTACAGACCGAGGAAGTCTTTGCTGTACCACCTACGCCCCAGGATGCGACCTGGCTCACGAACCTGATCGGTGGACGCAAAGGTATTGAAGAGGCTGAACTGCGCACCGCACTCGAACGGCGCAATGCACGGTCCATCTTTACACTCATTGAAAGGAGAGCTTAGCTAGTGCCGCATCCCAACCCACGACCCGTGATCAGCATCCTCGCACTGGTAGCGTTCAAAGAACGCTACCAACTTTCACTTCGTGATCTGGTGCGTTGGTGTGGCAGTTCGTTAAGCAAATCCAGCTTTGGCCGTCTGCTTAACGGTGAATACACCGCCGCCCAGCTTGCCGAGATCAAACCCGCCTTACTTGACGGTCTAACGGCCTACCTGCAAAGCGCAGGCGTGGAGGCCGCTCAAGCCGTTGAATTACTTTCACCCGTTTTCCCGCAGGAGGTTTTTGCCAATATGAATACGAGCCGAGTCTTTTTACCCCGCCACGTTCAACAACATTTCGGACTGAGCCGCGATCCGTTTGCCGCCGATCCACAGCGGCGCAACGAGGTTTTCACCACACCGAAACTTGACCTGGTTGCCGACCAGGTTATGGATGCCATTTTGTATCAAGGCTTCCTGGCCGTGATCGGTGAGATCGGGAGCGGCAAAACATTGCTCAAAAAGCGTGTGGTTGAAGAGGCCAATAAGAGCAATGTCCGAATCAAGCTGGTCTTTCCATTCTTCTTTGAAATGGAGCGCGTTACATCACGCTCAATCGCCGGGCTGCTGCTTGAGCAGTTGGATCAGACTGTGCCTTACGATTCGATTCGCCGCGCGAGCAGGCTGCAAGAGGCGCTGGGCGACTTGTACAAAGAAGGCGTGCGCGTGGCCCTGGTGATTGACGAATGCCATCACCTGAACAGCCGCACATTGACCGCACTCAAGAATTTTTGGGAGATGGGCAGCGGCGGTTTCACGCGCTATCTAGGGTTGGTGCTCTTCGGCCAGCCGCAGTTTGAAGGCCGCTTACGCGAGCCGCGCTACCGCGAACTCTTTGAACGTGTCGAGTTGGTCAATATGCCGAGCCTGGGCAAAGCGGCATGGGATTACGTCCATCATCGCGTGCGCGTGGCGGGTGGTAGCGCGGAAGACTTGTTTGAGAAGAAGGCTGTGGCTGAACTTTCCAAGCAGGCGCTGACACCCCAGGCGTTGGGCAACGTGCTCAACCAGGGCTTGCTGCGTGCTTTCAACACCGGCACACCGCTGGTCAACCTAGAAACCCTCAAGCTTGCGGCTTCGGATGCGGAGCCGGAGTTATTGGGCGTGAAGAGTGTTGGGAAGGGAGCGTGATGACACAACAAACGTTCCGACTGAGGATTATGAAGATGAAGACTAAGAAAGACCTGGGCGAAATTATGCGCGAGGAGGTTCGGCGGCAATGTGCCGAAGGAAACATCCGCGTTGAGCTTCAAGGGCTATTGATCGGGGATTTCAAGCACGAATATGGGCTTTTGGTGGACAAGTCGAAATACCTGGTGCGCTTCGTTGAAACCGAAGAGACGCTCAAGATTCTGATTGAGCCGAAAGTGAGGACGTAATGCGGGGCACGATCTGGCTGGCAGATTACGGTTGGCGCTACGAAACCGGCATCACCTTAGTTGGGGTTGTCGGTTTCATTGATAACCAAGTGCTACAAATCGCCGCGCCAGGCTTTGATTTTGCGTTTACCTCTAAATGCAACCCGCAAACGGACAAGAACCGAACCCGCGTGGAAGCCGAGATTCGCCAGCAGATCAAGCGCCGGTTCCCACAGCTATTCCCAAAGAAAGTGAGGCGGCAATGAGGAGAAATCACGATCCCAAAACAGCCTTTGGCATTCACGTTCAAGTGACCAGCGTAACGAGCGCTGCCTTGGAAGCCCGGTTAGATGGAAACGCAGTTGCCGAGGCTACTGTCGAGCACGGAAAACCTATTCAATTTTATGTCTTCTTAGGGTCACTAGACGAAGAGCGGCTACAGCAAGTTATCGGGCTACTGTCCGAGCTTCGGAACCAGGCCAATGAGGTTCTACATCAAATTGAGAAGGTGGCTGACTGGCAGGCACGGGTCGCGGCGGCAACTCAGTCAGAAGAAAGGAGCGCGTAAGGCTATGACAACAGCTAACTTTCAATTACTAAAACTCACAATCCAACAAATTTTGCTAAAGGCCGCACACTATGACTGGTCATTGCAAGGCTTTGGAATGCTTCGTCTCTATATGAGTAAGCAAACACGTCTGCACTTATGGAGCGACCAGCACAAAGTGTCTGACGTTTCAGACATACACACACACCCTTGGGATTTTCAGTCTGTGGTCATTGCCGGGGAGTTACGCAATTTGCGTCTTTATCCCGAACGGCAGGGCAAGCCATATCTAAACCAGACAATTCTATGCGGCCCTGGGGGCTACCCATTAGCCGACATCAGTAGAATCAATCTATGGGCGAAGCCTTTGGAAATCTATAAAGAGGGAGACACATATAAGCAATCAGCCACTGAGATACATCAGTCTTTCCCGCTTGACGGCACCGTCACTCTAATCCAAAGACAGTTCCGCGAAGATGACGATCATGCCCAGGTGTTTTGGCCCCCTGACAAGCATTGGGTCAGTGCGGAGCCGCGAAAGGCGACCACTGAAGAAGTGGCGACCATAACTCGCAATGCACTGGAACGCTGGTTTTAGGAGGTGCGATGTCTGACACAATGACTTTCGCCGAAGCCAAAGCGTATCGAGCCAAAGTGCTCAAAGAAACCGTCCGCGAACTGGCCGAGCTTTATACCAAAGTGGTTCCCGTATGGAAGGTGTTAAGCAAAGAGCTTGAGTCAATTGAAACACTACTCGTGAAGAATGGTTTTTCACAGGCCGATGCAAACGCCACTTTTTGGAAAGCCATCCGTCAGGCAGTTGAGGCGAAACGGCCAAAGAAACGGAGGACCAATGGCTAAACGATGGCGGGCACTACATCAGCGTGCAAAACGAGCGCTTTCATCACCACGTTGTGAAAAGTGTGGCACACGCGAGTACGTACTACTCTGCAAGGTGTCCCTCTGGGATAAGGCCGGTCAAGGTTTCCATCTTTGCCCCACAGATGCCGCCAGACAGGGCTTTTGCTGCTGTTGCGGACTCTTTAACGCAGGGCAGACTCGCTTCGATTTTGGGCCAGGCAAAGGCTATTGCGATAACTGCTACGACCAGATTACGGCGGATGAATACGCTGAAACCTATTACGACTGGGATGATGATAATGACTACTGCCAAACTTGCGGCAATGAAGGCTTCATCGTGACGTGTATTGATGACCTTTGCCAAGGCGGTTGCATTCACGGTGATGGTGAAGCGCCTTGCCCAGACTGTGACAATTGGATGTGAGCCGATGGAATTCACTGACCTTTCAAATGAAGCCAAACTGTTACTGGTCATGCTCGGCACCGGCTTTGGCTACGCCGATATGGAAGAGTGGTGCGAGATTACAGGCGCAGATATTAACGCCTGGTTAGCGACTCGGTTGGAACTTGGACGGTTCCACGATCATTGCCTTAAGGTTCGCACTGTTGCCCTTAGCAAGCTTCGCAAACGAAAATGAATTCACTGCCACCCATTGCCAGCTTGACCGGTTTCAATGAGAATGCGCCCGCGCGTTCCAGTAAACTCACATCTGACCTCTTATCAGCAAAGAGGTTCTCTATGGAATACATCTCGCTTTCTGATTTGGAACAATTTCAAGACGACGTGTGCCTCACCGTCCCTAATGACGAGTGGCAAGAGCCAACTGACAGCCCGCGTGAGTACCGTATGGAGTGCTTCAATTGCGAAGCCACGCCAGAGGAACGCCGCGCGATGGATGAAGGCGCACAGGCCAGAGAAAACGATGCCGAATACGGGGCAACACTCTGCCCTTACACAGACCAAAATCTTCGTGAAATTTGGCAATGTGGCTACGACTTCGCCGATTTCGCTGCTAAGGAAGAAGCCAAACTATGCGCTTAGACCAAGCTCAAAGTTTAGCGACTAGAATCCTCGACTCGGCGCGCGAGTACACCTTGCGCGCCGAAGTCGCTGGATCAGTGCGCCGCTGCAAACCAGAGGTGAAAGATATTGAAATCGTGGCGATCCCGAAGCCAGGCGAACCAACCGACCTGTTTCAGCTAAAGCCTGAAAACCTGTTGTATCGCTGGGCGCAGCAGATGGAAGCCGAAGACAAAATCTGGTGGATTAAGACTGGCGTTGATGGCGTGATTCGGTGGCCGATTGACCAGCACGGCAAGTACTGGCGCGGTTGGCTGGTCAAAGCCGAAATCAAGCTTGATCTATTTCTGACGACTCCCGAAACGTGGGGGATCATCTACTTGACCCGAACCGGCCCGAAAGAATTCTCCGCGCGGCTCGCCGATCAGTGCCGCCCCGACCATTACTTTGCCGAGGGGAAGCTAATTGACCGCGAAGGGAAGTTCGTGCCGACGCCAGAAGAGCAGGATGTGTTTACCGCACTGCGGATGCCATTTGTGCGGCCAGAGGAGCGGCTATGAAGCGTTATCGAAAGGGCGTCACAGTTGAGGAAGTCCCAGTAGGGATCACTCGCCTGGTGCAAAAGCGAGCCGAACAGCTTTTACCGGCTCTGGCCTTCCACAATTACGACCTAAAACAAGCCCTCGGCCACGCTTATTTCCAGGGAATTAAGGACGGCCTGGACGCTGTTGCCAGCGCTGAGCACCGGGCACTAACGATGGAAGAAGCTTTACGGGACAACGGTTGAACTATGGCGACTCAAGACGATTTGAAACACCCAAGTGATTGCTGGGAAGACGAAGGCGTCTGGGATGATCTTAGAGATGAGCCAAGAATGCGGCACTATGCTAAGATCGTAGCCGACGTTAAGGAAAGACTCGGTTGCCCCAACTTAGGTGAACCTTTACGGAGAAAATCAGACAATGACAGCGACTATTAAGCTCAAATTCTTAGAAAAGGGGCAGGAAATTGACCATGAAGCTACGTTTAACGGCGATTCCTGGGAGTCTGAACACGACCCCACGGCCCGTTTACTCAACAGCTACACCAGCCATTGGCAATTAAATGGCTACTATCCCGATCCTGTTACAGGTGTAGCACTGGAAGTTGCCGAGTCCTTAAAGGACACTTTGAAGGCTGAATTCGTCAAAGCCGACCCGATTGACTACGCTGATGTGCCCGCCGACGCGCTTTTATAACGTTGAGAATTAGAGAGAAGACACTGTATATGGCAGACGAGAATACGAACTACTCAGTTGAAGTTGTGAAGGGAAGAGTTTTCATCCGATCAAACGGGACCACGGTTGCTGAAGTGTTTGGCGAAGAGAGAATTCCACTAGCCAATATGTATGCAGCCATAGGTGAACTTCTTGATGTTTTTAATTTGGCAGCGAGATTTGTCGAAAGCTCAGATCGCTACTCACCAGATGCCGCTCAACTTAAAGCTGCATTATCCGTCTCTCTAAATAAGGCTGCGAAAAAGCTAATTCCTCAATGACTGAAATGCGGAATTCAATTTTGAGCCAATCAAACCTCTTGAGACCTGCCCGGCCAACCTTCGGCCTCTATTCCGGGCATTATCGTGGTTCCATCACTTAGATTATCGTGTTCCCGTGTAAATTGAGAATTATTGGCTGTCAGCAATGTTAATTGTCATTGGCACCAATTGTTAATTCTCAATTGTTAATTGTAAGAGAATCGTTTTGCTATCAGATCGAAACTGCGATCCAGTAATAAGCCAACAATGCCGATCAGCAGGATGGCTGACATCACGCGCTCAAGGCTGAGTGCGTTCCAGCTATCCCAGACAAAAAAGCCAATGCCGATGCCGCCAGAAAGCATTTCGCCTGCGACGATAACCAGCCATGCGACTCCAATGCTCAATCGCAAACCCGTCAGGATGTGCGGCAACGCAAAAGGAATCAGGATGCGGCGCAGGTAGCGGCTTTTTGAGAAGGCGAAGGCCCGGGCCACGTTGCGGTGATCTTCCGGTAACGACGCCACGCCGAACGCCGTGTTGATCAACGTCGGCCAGAGTGAAGTGATGAAGATGACGAAGATCGTTGCTGCGCCCGCGTGTTTGAAGACGGCCAAGCCCAGCGGGAACCACGCGAGTGGCGAGACCGGACGCAGTAACTGCACAATCGGATAGAACAACTTCTTGCAGGTTTCGCTCGCGCCAATCAACAGCCCCAGCGGAATGGCGACAAGTGAACCCAGGCCGAAGCCGATGAAAACACGCAACAGCGAACTTGCCATTTGAATGCCGACGCCTTTGTCATTCGGCCCGTTGTCATAAAACGGATGGCTGATCAGTTGCCACAGCACGGCGAGCGTTTTTATCGGCCCCGGCAAGGCGTCTTGCGAATAGGTGCTGACCAGCGCCCAGCCTGCGAGCAATAAAGCAACGCCAGCGAGAGTCCAAGCGAATGAGATGCTGGATTCTTTGGTCGTTGCGAGCAATCTCCCCAGCGAGAATCTTTGCAGTTGGCTTTTCGGCCAGTTAGTTGTAATAACGGCTTCCTCTTTCATAAGAACTCCAGGAATTGCGCAGTGCTGTCGCCTGCGAATTGCATCGTGTCCGCAGCGCGCGCGGGCGCAAGGGCTTGGACTTTGCAATCTGACACACTCCACCAACGTGGAGGCGAGTCCTGTGGCACGCGCGCGCTGCGGACAGCGGTCGCAAGGATGCTTAGGCTACAGCAGCTAAGGTTTGTTCGGGTTGGGCTGGATCGAAGGTCGTCTTGTCGAGTTCCAGTGTGAACGGTTTCATATCGTCGTTGGGCAGTGCGATATTCAGAGATTTGGCGACCTCGCTGTAAACGTCCTGCAAAATCAGCTTGTCCGCGATGTCCTTGTAAGCGGGCGCGGCGGTCAGATAGCCGAAGCGTTTGTATTGCGCCATAAACCAGATCGCGTGCGCTTTACGCGGGAAATTCGTCTGACCGCCACGATGGAAGAGCATGTAATCGTCGGTATAAATATGTTTAGAGCCACAGCCCAAATCATATTCGCCGCGCAAACGTGCTTCGATGACTTCGGGCGGGGCGTTGACATAAGCAGGTTTGCCGATAACTGAGGCGGCTTGTTTGCGGTTGTTCAGATCGTCGAGCCAAATTGAAGCTTCGAGTATAGCTTTCATCACGGCCTTCAGTTCGTCGCGGCGCGTTTCGCTAAAAGCTTTGTTGACGACCAGCGCTTTTTCAGGATGGTGTTTCCAGATGTCTTGCGAGGCAATGTGCGTTGTGCCGATGGCTTGTTGCACAGCGACACCATTCCAAGGTTCACCAACACAGTAACCATCCATGTTACCGACTTTCATGTTCGCCACCATTTGTGGCGGCGGGATGGTAATGACCTTGACGGACTTTTGATCCACGCCCGCAGCGGCCAGCCAATAGCGCAACCAGAGGTCGTGCGTGCCGCCAGGAAAGGTCATGGCAAACGTCACAGTCTTTTTGGCTTTCATTGCTTCGACCGTGGCTTTGATCTTGCCAATTTCGCGAAAAGAAACCGCTGGGCAAAAGTCTTTCGCGAGCGTAATGGCTTGGCCATTATTGTTGAGGATCATTGCGACGTGCATCTCGCTGCCCGCCGCACCACCGACGCCGGTGTAAACGGAAAAGGGCATGCCGAAGAGACAATGCGCGCCTTGCAAATCGCCGCTCAAAATCTTGTCGCGGATCGTGGCCCAGGAAGCCTCGCGCGTGACTTCGACCTCGACGCCGTGTTTTTTGTACAAGCCCAGTTCGTGCGCCATCACGACCGAGGCGCAATCGGTTAACGGGATAAAGCCGATTTTGATTTTATTGACTGCTGCCACCTGTGTTGTCCTTCCTGCTGAACAAGAGTTCAGTAAAGACGTGCCACTTACCAGCGCGCCACCTGCCAGGATTTGTTGTAAGAATGTGCGCCGCTTCGTTGTTTTGGTCATGTGCTTTCCTTCTTTGGCTGCGAATGAGCTATGCGTTGAAAGTCAGACCGCCTATTGACGAGGGCGTTGGCTTGAAATAGCCTGCACACGTCAATCGGACAGCCAATGAATTTTGGTGTGCGCTTGAGCAATCAAGCCCACTCGGTTGATTTAGAACACGCGCCATTCGACAGTCAGAGTTGCAAGCCTGGGTTGTCGAGTGGCGTGTTGTTTATTAGGACTGAGCACCACGACCAGTAGGGCGTGTGGCACTCACTGTTTAGCGTTTGGCAAGACCTCGCTCCTACCGGTCGCGGTGCTAACCTCTTCCTTACGCCTCTTCAAAAGCTTCCGCCGATTGCGGCACCTGCCAGGAAAATTTCCAGCCATGTTGAATCGCTACTAAGATCCGCAAGGCGATGGCTGCGACCAACGCGATGGAAGCCAGCACGATAAATCCGCTGGCGAATGAGCCGAACCCTTGTTTCAAGCTGCCCAGCAACGTCGGCAGGAAAAAGCCCCCCAATCCACCGATGGCGCCGACGACACCCGTGGCAATGCCGATTTCCGCGCGAAAGCGTTGCGGTACCAATTGAAAGACCGCGCCATTGCCGATGCCCAAACAAGCCATCCCAAACATCAGCGTCCCTGTCATTGCCGTCAACGCGGGCAGCTTGGCACAGAGAAAATACGCGAGACTGACGCCGAACAGTACGATTGAGAGCAAGCGTACGCCGCCGACTTTATCGGCCAGCCACCCGCCGATAGGGCGAATGCCGCTGCCCACAAAAGCCACGAGAGCCGTCAAATAGCCCGCGTTGATGGGAGTGATGTGATACTGATCGCGGAAGAAGAGCGGCAGAAAACTGCCCAAGCCCACAAAGCCGCCAAAGGTCACGCTATAAAGCAGGCAAAACCACCATAAATCGCCTGTGCGCAGGATTTTCAAGTAATTGCCGAACGGTTGTTGCTTGGCTTGATTCGGGCTTTCGCGTGCAAGCAGCACAAAGGCAATCAGTACCAAGGCCAAGGGCAGCATCGCCAGCGCAAAAACGTTGTGCCAGCCGTAAACATTTGCCAAGCGCGGCGCCACCAAATTGGTGATGATCGTGCCGCTGTTGCCTGCTGCCGCGATGCCCATCGCCAGCCCTTGTCGTTCTGGTGGATACCAGCGACTTGCCAGCGGCAAGGCCACCGCGAATGAAGCTCCGGCTACGCCCAGCATCAGCCCGACCGTGAACAATACCGGCAACTTGTCGCCGCCGAGCCAGCCCAGCATTAGCGGCAAAAACAAAAAGACCAAAATGCCGGTCGCAATACGCTTGCCACCCAGGCGGTCGCTTAGCAATCCCAACGGCACTCGCAGCAGCGAACCGCTCAAGATGGGAATTGCTACGAGCAATCCTTTTTGCGCCGCATCCAGTTTGAGACTCTCCGCCACGAAGATGCCCAGCGCGCCGAGCATCACCCACAACATAAAGCTCAAATCGAATTGTAGAAAACACGCGAGCAGCGTTGGTGTGTGTCCCTTGAGTTGACCCTGGCTCCAATTTGCTTCATTTGTGACAACAGTCTTTTTCACGATGTGTTCCTCAAAACTAAGTAGATTCAGTCAATCAGCGCATGTCAGTAGCCCGCGCGTGAGTACGGGCTTCACCTTGTTGCTTGCCGATGTGGTTGAATAGTGCCGGGCCCTTGCTCACGCGCGGGTTACTGACACACTGTCTCAATCAGCACACACTTCACCCAGCCCCGGCATTAAACGACTCTTGCCAGGTTAGAACTTCAAACAGCCAATCGTGCAGTTATGAGCGCTGCAAATGTTTCATTAGTGCCTGCACGAGAAAGCCCATTTTCGGGTGTTCAGGTTCGACGTGTGGCGTCACCCCGAGTTCACGCAAGGCCGCGGAACAGGTGGGGCCTATCGAAGCAACGACCAGGTGTTCATTTAACGCCTGGCGCAATGCGTCGGCCTGACCTGCTTCCGTCGCGAGTTGGAACAGGTGACGCGCTTGAATCTGGCTGGTGAAAGCGATCGCTGTAAATTCGTAGTTGATGATCTCGTCAATCAGATGATTGAGCGCAGTAGTATCTTCTGGCAGCAGCCATTCATACAGACATAGCTCCTGCAAAATTGCTTGGCGCTCGGTGAGCGCCGCCGCGAGCGCTGTATTGCGTTCGCCGTAATGCAGCAGGGCGATGCGTTGTCCCTGCAAATCGCCAGCGGCCAGCGCCGCCAGCAATTCTTCGGTCGTATGTGGTTCGACGGTCGTGCTGTGTGGCTTCAAACTCTGTCGCGCCAGCGCCGCCGTTGGTTTAGGGCCGCGCGTGACGAGTTTTGTGCGGCCCAGGGCCGCCAACAGTTCCTCTTTGCGGCCCAGCTTTTCGGCATCCGCGAGCAAAGTCATGACGCCGACGCCGGTTTGAAACACGACGTAATCAATTGCGCCGCCTGTCAGCGCATCAAGTAAAGCGCCAACGTCGGCGTTGGCTTCCAGCGCAGCTTCGCGGACAGCGGGGACGCTAACTGGCGTCCCGCCGTGACGACGCACGAGCGCCGCGAGTTCCGTGTTCATACGCGCTTCGAGCAAAACGATCTTCGTTCCGGTTAAATCAGACATGGCAGCCTCTGACCCTCCTGCAGGGTTGATGACAGCGCCAGCAAAATCTCGCCGTCCTCGCTGACCGAGACCGGATAAGTTTGCAGCGCTGGGCAATCATTACCTACAGGCGCGCCCGAAGCCAACTCGAATTTGAAGGCGTGTAGCGGACAGACCACCACGCCACCACCCGTGAAGCCATCCGCCAAGTGCCCGGCTTTGTGCGGGCACTGTGCTTGCAACGCGTAAAGCGTGCCTTTGCGTGGGCGGAACACGGCAATTAATTCGCCATTCACCTCGAACTCACGTCCTTCGCCCGGCGGGATACGTTCCAGCGAACCAAGATTGATGACGGGCGGCATTAAACCAGAGGCGTATTGAGCAAAGCTTGTTTCCATCATTTACTTTCCTTGCAGGAGGCTTTTCTTTAATCACCGAACGCTGGCACATTTCGTTCGACTTGCTTCCACATCTGCGCCGCTTCCGCGCGCGGCAGAATGTTGACGAATTGCGAGGGATGATGCGGTTCAACGGCTTCTTTCCAAGGATCAACATAGGCTTCCACCGCTGCCTGAATGCCGGCATCCAAGCGGGCAGCAATTCCTTCGCTGTCTTCGACGACGACTTGGCGCACTTTCTCAATGCCCAGGCGTTCGACGAAATCGTAGGTGCGTTCCAGATACTTGGCGTGCTCGCGGTAGTACTGCATGAAGCGCCCGATATATTTGAGCGCCTCCTCGTGCGTATCCACTGTGACCATCAGATCAGCTTTGCGCACTTTCGAGCCTGCCGCGCCGCCCACGACGATTTCCCATTTGCCGCCCTCAATTGCTATCGCGCCGATGTCTTTGGTCGTCGCTTCAGAACAATTGCGCGGACAGCCGGTCGTTGCCATCTTGAGCTTGTGCGGAAACTCAATGCCTTGAAATTGCTTTTCGATCTCGATGCCAAGGCCCGTGCTATCGCCAACGCCAAAGCGGCAGAACTCAGAACCGACACAGGTCTTACACGTGCGAAACGCCTTGGTGTAAGCGTGCCCCGAAGGCATCCCCAGATCGCGCCAAACGTCCGGCAGGTCTTCTTTCTTGATGCCCAGCAGGTCAATGCGCTGACCGCCGGTGATCTTGACCATCGGCACGTTGTACTTGTCGGCCACATCGGCAATGCGCCGCAATTCATCGGGTGAAGTCACGCCGCCGAAAATGCGCGGAACGACGCTGAAGGTGCGGTCTTTTTGAATGTTGGCGTGCACCCGGTCGTTGATAAAACGCGCATCGCGTTCGTCTTCGTACTCACCGGGCCAAATGGTTTTGAGCAACGAAGCCAAACCAGGCTTGCTGCCAGGGTCTTCATAACCATCGGCTAGTTCGGCAAAGACGGCAGAAACGCTGCGCAGATTTTTCGCCTTGATCGCGGCAATTAAATCGGGTTTGGTCAGCGGCACGCCGGGCACGTAGTAATGCACGGATGGATCAACCACAACCAAATCGCCCGCCGCGAATTGTAACAACTCCTCAACCTGCGGTTTGCACGCGCCGCAACCCGAACCCGCGCGGGTTGAATCGCACAACTTTTTCAGTGAAGTGCAGCCCCCTTTCACGGCATTGATGATGGCGCCTTTTGAAACGCCGTTGCAGTTACAAATTTGTGCCTCGTGCGGCAAATCTGTCACTGATTGTTGTTTTGTCTCGCCCGACAAGGCGAAAAGCATTTCGGAGCGGTCTTCTGGTAAGGGCTGCGCCCGATCGAATGCCTGCAACAAGCTGGCTGCTGTCGAGGTATCACCGAGCAACATCGCCCCAACGAGCTTGCTATTGCGTACGATCAGCTTTTTGTACACGCTGCGCGAGGGTTCGCTGTAAAGCACGACCTCATCATCATCCTGTTCCGGCTCCTTCACGCCCATCACAGCAAGTTCAACGCCCATCACCTTCAATTTGGTCGAAAGCTTTGAGCCGGAGTAAGCAGCCTGCGGTTTGCGCCTGGTCAAACGCTCGGCCAGCACTGCGGTCTGTTCCCACAACGGCGCGACCAAGCCATAGGTCATGCCGCGATGCTGTGCGCATTCACCCACAGCGTAAACATCAGGATCGGCAGTCGTCATTCCATCATCCACGACGATGCCGCGTTCAACCGCTAAGCCCGCGTCTTTTGCCAATTGCGTATTCGGGCGAATGCCCGCCGAGATCACGACCAAGTCGCAATCCAGGGTGGAGCCATCTTTGAACTGCAAACCTGTGACGTGCCCATTGCCCAAAATTGCCGTCGTTTGTTTTTCGAGATGCACCTGCACGCCCATGTCTGTCATCGAACGTTTGAGCATGCGCCCAGCCTGCCCATCCAGTTGCACCTCCATTAAATGGCCCATCAGGTGTACGACGTGCGTTTCCAAACCGCGATTGATGAGGCCACGCGCAGCTTCTAAACCAAGCAAGCCGCCACCAATCACGACAGCGCGTCGCGCGGTTTCTGCGTATTTCGCAATGCCATCGCAATCATCCAAGGTGCGGAAAACAAACACGCCGTCTTTGTAACCATCGCTTTCATCGCCCTTCAATCCGGCCATCGGTGGCACAAAGGCTGAACTGCCGGTGGCGATAACAAGCTTGTCATAAGGCTCAATCATGCGGTCCGCGCCGATGACTTGTTTGCCTACGCGATCAATCCATTCGACACGTACACCCGCGTGTAGCCGGATGTCGTTTTCTTCGTACCAAGCCAGCGGATTGATAAAGATGTCTTGCGCGTGATGGGTGCCCGACAGCACACCCGACAGCAGGATGCGGTTGTAGTTTCCATAAGGCTCATCGCCGAACATCACGATGTCGAACTGATTGCCACCACCGCGTGCGAGCAAGTCCTCGACAAAACGCGCGCCCGCCATACCATTGCCAATTACTACGAGTTTCTGTTTGTTCATCATAGCTTCCATCTCAATCTCATCGTGTTTGTAGTCCCGCCCTTAGGCGGAAGTGTGTTATAGGCAAGAAACAAAGACGCTAGATACGGCTTCCGCCTAAAGGCGGGACTACAAACGTAGGGTCAATCCTCACTGCACAAACTTTGAACTCCGGCATGCGACTGACCGGATCGAGCGCCGCATTTGTCAGTGCGTTTGCCGAGTTCGTTCCGCCCCAGTGAAAAGGCGTAAAAATTGTGTCTTCGCGGATGCCGCTGCTCAGCTTGACGCGAAAGGCCGCCGTGCCACGCCGCGTTGCCAGCGTGACGGTATCGCCTTCGTGCAAGCCATGCCGCTTTGCCAGGTGCGGATGCATTTCCGCGTAAGCTTCCGGCGCCATTTCCTGCAATTTCTCGACGCGCCGCGTCTGCGTGCCCGATTGATAGTGCGCCAACGTGCGTCCCGTCGTCAGAAAGTAGGGATATTCAGCATCCGGTTCTTCGGCTGGCGTCAGATGCCGCACGGCGTGAAAACGCGCTTTGCCACTCGGTGTCGGAAACGAACCGCGAAACAGATGCGGTGTGCCCGGATGGTCAGCCGCCGGGCAGGGCCAATGCACGCCCTGCAACTCATCAATTTTGTCGTAAGTGATGCCGGAGTAATCGGCCACACCACCGGCGGTTGCCAACGCCAATTCATTGAAGATGGCTTCCGTATTTGCGTATTTGAAATACTGACCGCGCCCCAAGCGCTGCGCCAATTCGCACAGGATCGTCGCATCACTGCGTGCTTCCCCCATTGGCGCTAAGGCGCGACGGCGGCGAATGACGCGGCCTTCCAGATTGGTCATCGTGCCTTCCTCTTCGGCCCATTGCGCGGCGGGCAGCACGACATCGGCGAGCTTGGCCGTTTCGGAGAGGAAGAAATCCGAGACACAAAAGAAATCCAGTTTGTCGACGCGTTCTTTCACCGCATTGGCGTCTGGCGCGGAAACGGCGAAGTTAAACGCGAAGCTGAGCAGCGCCTTGATCTCACCGCCCAATGCCTGCATCAGCTCATAAGCGGATTTGCCCGGTCCGGGCAATTCTTCTTCGGCGATGCCCCAAACGGCGGCAACGTGGCGGCGCGCTGCGGGATCATCAATCTTGCGATAGCCCGGCAACTGATCGGCCTTCTGACCGTGTTCGCGGCCGCCTTGCCCGTTGCCTTGGCCGGTGAGCGTGCCAAAACCGCTGTAAGGGCGGCCCACCAAACCGCGCGCCAACGCCAAATTGATCCAGGCCAGTGTGTTGTTAACGCCTTGCGCTTGTTGTTCAGACCCGCGCCCCGAAATGATCATCGCCGTCTGGGCGCTGGCGAGCAGCTTGGCCACGCGCGTCAACTGTTCCTCGGGCACGCCGGTGATGCGTTCGACCCGCTCCGGCCAATAGGTCGCAACCTCAGCTTTGACTTTGGCAAAGCCCTCGGTGCGCGCTTCGATGTAGGCGTGATCAATGGCTTCGTCGCGGATCAGTAAGTGCAGCAAGCCGTTTGCCAGCGCCGCATCGGTACCCGGCGTGACTTTTAGATGCAGCAAGGCTTTAGCCGCAGTTTCGGATTGGCGTGGATCGACGACGATCAAGCGCCCCCCGTTGCGGCGCTGTTGCTCAAAAAACTGCATCAACGGCGGCATTGTCTCTGCCGGATTACTGCCAACGAGCAAGACAATTTCGGCATAGGGAATGTCTTCGAGCGGGAAGGGCAACCCACGATCCACGCCAAACGCCTTGATAGACGCGGCTGCCGCGCTCGACATACAAAAACGTCCGTTGTAATCAATATTGCGTGTGCCCAGTGCCACGCGCGCGAACTTGCCCATCAAGTAGGCTTTCTCATTTGTCAACGAACCACCGCTGAGCAGCCCGACGGCGTCTTTGCCATATTTTGACTGTGTTGTGCGCAGTGCACTCACAATGCGCGCATAAGCCTCTTCCCAGGACACCAGGCTCAGGCGCCCCGCAGCATTGCGAGCCAGTGGACGCAGCAGGCGTTCGGGATGGTTGAGCACTTCGGCTGCTGTCCAGCCCTTGATGCACAGCGCGCCTTTGTTGACCGAAAAGAACTCGTTTGGACTAATCGCCGGAAACGACGATTTGCCATGCACCACCATGCCGCATTGCAATGCACAGTAAGGGCAGTGCGTGGCGACGGGGGCTGGTGAACTTTGCGCGAGTGCAATCATTGCGGTACTTCGTTTCTGGCGTTGTTAAGGATAAGCATCAATCACCAAACTTGGCGTTGTGCTTGATAGTCATTCGGCAAGGCTTGTGCCAGGACGATTAATTGGACTGACCAGAATGGTGTATCTAACTGTGTGGCAACAGGGTTATTTGTTATGAGCAAAGTCTCGGGAAGAGCATGCCGTGGCGGGTGCAGACCGCTGGTCTAGACAAAATTGTCTGATCGTAATTTCAGCCCGGAAAACTTTTTCGCTACAAATTGGGCAATGCAGGAGCTTTGAGACCCCGCGCCGCGACGAAGAACACAAAGGGAAACTTGAATGCGCTGCTGACAATGTCAGTAGCTCGACCGTGAGGGAGGGCAACTCCGGCCAATCGAGCAATCCGCCGGAGTTGCCCTTGCTCACGCGCGGGCTACTGACACGGCAGGTCGCCGCGTAGTCGTCCCAGCCAATGACCGCGTCGAAGTGCGCTTTCCTGCGGCGGCTTTGAAGCCAAGCACAGCGCGCTTTCAGATCGGCGTGAGTTCTGGCCGCTGGGCCGATGCCGCCGAAAAGTGCTTCAAGGCTTTCTTTATCTTCTCCGTGCTTTGCGGCGCGGCGGGTTTTGGTCGTTGTTGAAAAGATGATTAGCTGCTGAACAATACTGAATTGATGGAGAACTTTTTCAATTTGTAGGCGAGCAAGCGTTCACTAATCCCTAGCAATTCAGCGGCAGGCGCACGTTTGCCGCGTGTCGTGGTCAACGCGGCGCAAATCAATTCACGTTCATAAGCCTCGACGGCAGCGGTGAGATTGTAATTGGCGGTGAGCCCATTGGTACGCGCAGTTTGTACGGCGGCGGGCAATTCATGTGGCTGAATGATTTTGCCAGCGGCTACCACTACGGCGCGCTCTACGGCGTTTTGCAATTCGCGTACATTGCCAGGCCAGTGATACGCAGAGAGCATTTCCAAGGCGTGAGGGGTGAATCCTTTCAAGGCTTTCTGATGTTGTTGCGCAAATTGTTCGAGGAATTGTTCGGCTAGCACAGGAATGTCTTCATGGCGTTCGCGTAAGGGCGGAATCGTGATCGGGAAGAGATTGAGCCGATAGAATAGATCGGCGCGAAAACGTCCGGCAGTCACCTCTGTGCTCAGGTCGCGGTTGGTAGCGGCAATGACACGCACATCCGTTTGCAGCGTCACAGTTGCGCCGAGCCGTTCACACTCGCCGGTTTCCAGCACACGTAATAAACGTATTTGTGCATGCAACGACAGTTCGCCAATCTCATCCAGTAACAAAGTGCCGCCATGCGCTAATTCAAAGCGGCCTGGCTTGTCGGTATGTGCATCGGTAAACGCGCCGCGCTCGTGACCAAATAATTCACTCTCAATCAATGTGTCGCTCAGCGCGCCGCAATTCACCTTTAGATACGGCCCCTCCGCCCGCGCTGAGTTGCGGTGCAAAGACTGCGCGACTAACTCTTTGCCTGTGCCCGATTCGCCACAAATCAACACCGTCGTGCGAGCGCTGGCAACTTGGGCAATCTGTTCATACACCTGCCGCATGCCCTGGCTGTTGCCCAACAAACCACAGAAGTCGTAATGCCGGCTCAATTCGCCGCGCAAGGTGTCGTTATCAAAGCCGGGGGCCAGCAAAGGTTCTTGTTGCCAGTATTTCTCGGCGAGCAAAGCCGCGAAAAGCTGCAGGCCCGCCAAAATGGATTCAGGGATAATTCGATCAGTGTCATGAAAAACCAGGCTCAACATGCCGAGCACGTTCTGGGGGCCAGCGTGCACTGGCATTAGGACGAGCCATTCTTCCAATTTGCCGTTCAGTAATCTGCGTTGCAACGGGCTGGTTGCCCGCCATTGCAGCGCTTCCTGAATCAGGCGGCGTTCCGGCAATTGTTTGAGGGCCTTGAGTGCCGTCCGGCGCGCTGGTTGCGCGGGTAGATACCAGGCACGACAGACCAATTCGCTCGTGCTTTCCTTTGTCCAAACTCCTGCCCGCACCACACCAAGTTGCGGCGAAATGGCAGCCAAAATTTGCTCCAACGAGGTTGTTGGTGCTAACGCCAGGGCCTGCACTTCACGCAAGAAGGCGCTGAGCAGATGTGGATGATGAAAAACACTCATTCGGACGATTCCTGCAAATTTGTATTACCAAGGTTGCTGAGGGACATTTTTGCAATCTTACGAAACTTGTATGATTTCATTAACGCACACGAAATAAGCACTTTAGCCTGAACTTACGCCAGGCATTCAGATTCTCATTCAAAAGCTATGCCTGAAGTGTTGAAGAATAGAATGCGGTGCGTGTGGTGGAAAGATTTCAGGCTGAGAGAGACCTTTGTGGGGCAAGTGAGTTACTTACCACCAAAACCCGGCCAAGTGAGACAAACGGCCGATTTGCCCCATAGGCAAACCGGGCTAGCGTTAATTGCGTGGTGTGGTCACATTCCCACTTGCTAACACGGGTGGAGGCGCTTTCAGTAACTCCAACTCTTTGGCCTTTACCAGCAAATTGCCAGCAATTGGTGCCGCCGTCTTTGCGCCATATCCACCACCCTCGACCACGACGGCAAAGGCAATTTGCGGATTTTCCAGCGGTGCAAAGCCGATAAAACATGAATCAATGCGGAACTCTTTTTTGATACGCGTGCGTCCTCGTTCATCGCGGATCATCACGGGCTTTTCCGTCGTCGGATCAATGACGGTGACTTCACGCTGTGCGGTGCCCGTTTTGCCACCCGCTGTCAGGCCGACTTTTTTAATCGTTTGGCCGAAGAGGCCCGCCGCCGTGCCGCGTTGCACGACCGCTGCCATTAACTCGCGCACGCGCGCCGCTGTCGGCGCAGTCATCGCTTGGCTCAGCATGACGGGCGTACGTTCCATTTCAAGTTTCGGGCGCATAATCAGGCCCTGTTTGTGCGCTACACCCGCCGCGATCAAGGCCATCTGAAAGGGGGTCATTTGCACGTAACCCTGGCCGATGGATTCGAGCGCCAAATCGTACTTGCTGATTTTGTTGCCATTCACGAAAGTGGAATTGAGCGGGGCAAACACGTCTGACAGGACTTTGTTTTCGCTATTCCAAAGCCCGCGCTCGACACCTGTGCCGATGGAAGCGCCGGCTGTGCTATGCACCTTCAGGCCGAAGCGCGCCGCCGCTTCACCCATGCGTTGCCGTTCCAACTCGACTCCGAGTTGTGCGAAATACTGATTCGACGAATGCACAAAAGCTTCGGTCAGATTCAAACGGCCGAGCGCCTCGCCTTCGTCATCGCGGATCGGGCGGCCCGCATTGGGCGGCGTCCAACCGCCCGCGACGCTAGTGAAATAGAGGTCGTCTTTGCGTGCTTCAATCGCGGCGGCAGCGGTCAGGGCTTTTAGCGTCGAGCCAGGTAGGTAGTATTCATTCAGCGCGCGATTGAGCAGCGGGCGGTTTTTAACGTCGCTGAAAATCTTGGCCCAGGTTGGATCGTTGTTCACGTCATCGGGGTCGAAACTGGGCGTGCTTGCCAGCGCCAAGACTTCACCAGTTTGCGGATTGAGCATCACAACTGCGCCGCGCTTGCCCTGTAGTTGCTCAAACGCCGCCTTCTGCAAATCATAATCAATTGTTAGGACTAAATCGGGACCGACGGCGACCTTCTGTTCTTCGCTCCAAAAACTGCTGAGCTTATGCCACCAATTTTTTTCTTCTTCGCGCGGTGGTTGGGCCGCCACGGCGCGTTCCATCGCCGCATCGCCGCGCAACAAGCCACCGTAGCCAATCAAATGCGCCGCCGCCTGACCCAGCGGATAATCGCGCACGATCTTGCCGTTAATGAAGCGGTATTTCGCCAGCGAGCGTTTGTAATCGCGATGCCGGTCGAAAATCCAGCCGCGCAAATTGGCCTCTTCGTCGCGGCGGTTGCGCTGGTCGCGTTTGTTTTTCAACGCAGCGAACGCGGCATTTTCGCCAAACGGTCCGGTCGAGAACAACCCCCAATAGATGTGAAAGCCGAACGCCGCCAGCACCAGCAACGCAAACGCCCAACGCACGTAACGCAAGCGCGCGCTGGTCAAACGCGGCCCGAAGTCATCGGGCACCGCAGCCACATCAGGTTCGGCCGTTTTAGCACGATAACGCCACGCTGAAAGAAATAATGACCAGACCAGAAAGCCTAGTCCGCCGAGGAAGATGAGTGTGGCAACAAAAGGAAAGCTCATAGAAATGTGACGTGACCTTTGACTCTCACCAGAAAAACTCAATGGGCTGACTTGCCTGTAAACTTGCCTGACATAGCTTCAACCCATCAAGCAGGGTTTTTGAGACATCTCCGTATATCAGGCGAGATTTATGAAAGTAATCTGCCCAGCGCTGGGATTCTTCCCATCCCATATAATTCTCGTTTGAGAGATACTTTTGGAGTTGCTCAATCTCAAGCTGCCAAAGGGCGACTTCTTCCAACGAAAACGCCAGCCGTTCGTCGTGATAAGCGCGCCAATTTCCGACTTTGATAAACAGCTCAAACTCATTTCGCCGGTCCCTGAATGCAAACTCAAGCGCATAACCAATGGCAAACAAATCACCCGGCCAAATTTCAAAGCAAAGACCTGCTTTATGACCGCAATAATAGGCCCCCTCTTTGATGACAGGGTCTATAGGGATACGGTTTGGGCAGTTGCATTTGATTTCGCACCAACGTCCCATGGAAATGCCATCAGCTAGTAATTTTTAGAGTCAGCTCGATGTCGCCGAAACGTAGTCTATCCTCATCCCGCACAATTGCCTTATCGCCTTCGCCCAACCGCACATCATTGACATACGTTCCATTGCTGCTGCCAAGGTCGGTCAGCCAGAGCGTACCGTTGGGTGTCAAGGTAAATGCTGCGTGAAAACTTGAAACACTTGAATCGTTGAGGCAAAGCGCATTGTCGTGGCTGCGCCCGATGCCCGCGCGCGATTCTTTGCTGTTGAGTTGAGCGTGTAGATTGCTGAACAGTTGCCGGTCAATGGCACGCAAAGTAAGCGTGCAACTTTTGGCGGCGTCCTGTGTTTTGGCAGCAGGCAACGCTGCCTGGTTTGAATTGGGTGCGGCTTGGTTGGCAACCGCTTCGTCGGGGAAAGAAGCGATGATGGTCAGCTTGCGGGTGAAAACGTCGAACGCCAGCTTGATCTGCAATTTGTCGAGCGTCGTGTAGCGGTGATTGACAATGTACTCGTAAAGGCTGGCCTGCAATTCTTTTTGCAAATACTCGCGCCGCGCATCGGTCATTTGGCCGTAGGTTTCGTAGTCGTAACGCAGTTCAAGCAAATTTGGCGCAATGATACGCGCGCCTTCGCGGCGCAACTTGGCCTCAATAGCCTGTTCGACTTGCGGTAAAAGGGAAGACAAGTCAGTACGCGCCTGTGGATTAAGCGGACGACGCAAGGCAAAATCCAACGCGCCGCCGACGCGCTCAAAGAAGCGGCGCAAGTAGTATTCGATGCGATTAGAAAACTGGTTTTTTTCGGGCACGGTCATATTCACGCGGGATCATACGGCAACGCCCGGCGTTTTGTTGCGTTAGGTTGTGCGGCGCTGGCGCGCGGCTTCAAACAAGATTGCCGCTGCTGCCGCCGCCACATTGAGCGATTCAACCGGTGCTTGCAACGGGATGCTAATTTGCGCGTCGCAAGTTTCCAACAGCGACTGGCTTACGCCGCGCGCCTCGTTGCCAAACACAATCAGTGCTGGTTGCCGCCAATCGAATTCATCGTACCGCTGGGCGGCGGCGGCGGCGGTCGCCAGCATTTTCAACCCAGCAGCGCGCGCTTGCGCCAGCAACGCGGCAGCGGTCAGGCCGCTCACGATGGGTAAGCGAAAGGCCGAACCCATCGCACTGCGCAAGGTTTTGGGTGCAAAAGCGTCTACGGAACCTTTCAACGTTACGACGCCGCTTGTTCCAGCCGCTTCGGCGGTGCGCACGATGGTGCCCAAGTTGCCGGGATCCTGCACGGCATCCAGCACAACAAGCAGTGGCTGCCTTACCAGCAGCATTTGGGCTAACCCGGTTGAAGGTCGCTGCGCCAGCACGACGACGCCTTGCGGATTCACCGTATCGCTGAGCGTCGAGAGCACTGCTGATGTCGTTGCGTAAAGCGGGCAGGCGCGCCGCTGTAATTCCACCAGGATCGCCTGTGTCCGCGTGCTCGGTTCAAAGTCGTGAAAGCCGGCCACGAGCGGCAACTGTGCCTGCAAACATTCTTCAACCAGCCGTTCGCCTTCGACAAAGATCAATTCCGGCTCGCGCCCGTCGCGCACGCGGCGCGCATGTTTGAGGCGTTCATTGGCCGGACTGGTAATCATCAAGGTTAGTCTGGGGAAGTCGCGAGAAGTCGGGGGAAGTCTAGAGAAGTCGGGAGAAGTCTGGGAAAGTCTACCACGTTGACATTACAAGCCATCTGACCACGCTCGACTTCTCCCGACTTCCCTAGACTTCCCAGACTTTAATAACTGGCCTTCATTTCAATCGGCTTCTTCTCTTTGGCAAAAGCCGCCAACGAACAATTCCAGAGCGCCGTTTTGCCGCCCAAGACCAGATCCGCATTTGAACTGGTGATCGGTGTGGGCGTGTGTAATGTGAAGCGGAACTTGATCGCGCCCAGCATCATCTGCGCTAAACCCTCCATCCCTTCCATTTTTATACTACCGCCGCTTGCGTCAGGCTCATCGGCGGGTTTGGTTGCCGGTTTCGCGGCGGGTTTGCCAGCTGGTCGGCGGCCTGCGCGCGCGGTCGGGCGGCCCGTTTTAATAGTGGCAGGTTTAGGTTGCGGTTTAACGTCGACTTCGACATTGCCGCTGGTCTGAACTTTTGTATCAGACATATCTGCATAAAACGTTTGAGTAAAGCTCGTCGCCGCCCCCTGTTTTATCAGCTTAACATTCCATTCTGAAGGCTTGGCCGAGCCGCCGCCGCCAGGCATGCCTTGCGTGCTTTCTTTCATCACATTGGACATGACGGCTTGCACTTCGTTGATGTCCTTGAACTGGAAGAGCGCATAAAAGCCCAACGTGCCATTGCGTCGCATTTCTTTCGCTTCTTTAAGCTTGATGGTTGGCGGTAACTTGGCGGCCACTTCAGTTCTGAATTTTTGCATCGCCTCAGCCGGATCGCCCCCGCTCATGCCGCTTTTCGCATCATCCGGCAGATCAGGTAATGAAATCAGCAACAGCAAGTCGCCACTACCATCAGGCTGCAAAAAGATTTCCTGCTCAATGCTGATACAGCCTGACGTGAGCACGCCCAACGCCAATAACAGCCCCAACCCAAACAACTTTACCTTGCTCACCGTGTACTTCCTTTCAAACCATCACACGCCGAATTGGCGCAAATGATGATCCATGTGTTTGTAAATTAATGTGCCCCATTCCTGCGCCGACAGTTTGCCAAAGGCGGGATGTTCCGGCCAGTCCTGCCGCGCCGTGCTGGCGGCAAAACGTTCCAGCAGTTTTTGCAGTTCGGCCAACTCCGGCCCGATTTCTACGGGCGAACGTGCAATCAATTCGGGTGCCGTCGGCGCACCTTTGGGAAAGGGCAGCCAATTCAGAATGAGCGGTTTGAGTGGCCAATAACGCAACGGGCCGGCTTTGGGTTTGATCTGCAACTCACCCAAGGCCATTTGCAGAGCATCGGTGAGGTGCGCCAGCATTTGTCCGCAATTCATTTTGCCCCACTGTGGCAGCGAGGTGTGATTGAGTCGTGCAATGCGGCTGAGTAACTCTTGTTTGTCGGCAGGTTGCCAAACCGTTTTCATTGCCATTCCTTTCGCGTACAGGGAGCTCATCCTTTATCCGTGCAACTCAGGCAACTCAGGCAACTCAGGCAACTCTGCTGGCTTCCGCCAAGCCTGCAGCGCAAGCTGATCACCAAGGTATGATTCCGCCGTTCCCAGTTTTTTTCAGCGCCAGACGTCTTACCAGGGTTTCAACCCGCCTTTCCCAGGTCGGACGCGTTTTCGCAGACTGCAACCACAATAAGGCGTAGCGGCGATGCCCAGGCGCCAGAGCGTTAAATTTATCGAGCAAGTCGTTTTCGCGCAGGGCCTCTGCCAGTTCATCCGGCAATGGAATTTCGCGTGATTCTTCGTCCAGTTGCAACCTGACTTCGACCACGTCTCCCAGCCCGACGCGCGCCTGTTTGCGCACCTTGCCATTGAGGATCAGGCGATGACCGCCTTTGGCGTTCGGCAATAAGTTGCTGCGCCATTCAATGCCATTGACGATGCCTGCCACCGGCACCATGCCCTTTTTACCCAGGGCGGCGCTGATGTCGGCGGGCACATCTACGCAACAAAAGCTGGGGTTGCTGCTGAATTTATAAATTTGGGCAGAAAAGCTGTATTGCATGACTGTGTGTGCTTTTAGGCTTTGACACCGCCATTCGCCAGCCAGCCACCATCCACATAAATCGTCTGGCCGGTGATGTAATCGCTGGCGTCCGAGGCCAGCAATACCGCCGCGCCCGCTAGATCGGTGGCAACACCGGGGCGGCCCAGCGGAATCATGCCGACGTTGCTTTCATACAAAGCAGGATCGGAAAACAGCTTGTCGGTCATCGCCGTCCAGAAACGGCCCGGCCCGATGGCGTTGACGTTGATGCGATGGGGCGCAAGTTCCAGCGCCAGCGCCCGCGTCATCTGTAACAGGCCGCTTTTGCTGATGCCATAAAGCGCGACGTTGGGCAACGCAACCTGGGTGGCGAGCGAGGTAATGTTGATAATTTTGCCTTTACCTTGCGTGCGCATCAGGCCGGCGGCTTCCTGGGCGGCGAAGAACGCGCCTTTCAGGTTGATGCTCATCAGCCGTTCCCAGTCTTCTTCGGTGAAGGTGTCGTAGGGCTGGCGGATATTCATCCCCGCAGCATTGACCAGAATATCCAGCCGCCCGAAATGCGCCTGGGTTTGTTGCACCATTGCGCGCACGGCGGCCACGTTGGCGATGTCGGTCGGTACGTTCAGCGTTTTGCAGCCGCTGGTTTCAAGCAGTGTGCAAGCAGCGGCGATTTCGCTTTCAGTACGGGCGGCAATGGCGATGTTGGCACCCGCGTGAGCGAGGGCTAGCGCAATGCCCAGGCCAAGACCACGGCTACCGCCGGTAATGAGTGCGGTGCGGCCATCCAAGCGCAGACTAGGCATTTGGAATTCATTATCAAGCGGTCGGCGTCGTTCGTTGTTCATTACAAAACTTGTGTTAGCCGCACATGCAGGGCGGTTATTTCAACCCTTCATAAATCGAGTAACTCATCATCAAAACGATGAGCCCGGTCGCCGCCCACAGGCCAACCGTCGTCACTGCGCCTGGCGCAATCGTGCGTGGCAAACGGCGATAGCGCAGATATAACGTACCTGCCCCAATGATTGGCAGCATGGCGGCTTGAGCGATGCCACCGACTTTGACCATCCAAACGGGCGCTTTGAAAAACAGAAACAAACAAACCGGCAATGCCGTTAGGATGCCGATGAACAGATTGCGATAGCGCACGCGCGCCGCATAATCCTCACTGGCAAAGCCGCCCATCAGCCGTACCATATCGGCGTACATGCGCGATTGCGCAGCAATCGAAGCGAAGATTGTCCCGTACAGCGTTACCACGGCGCCGAGATAGAAAAGCCAGAGTGCCCAGCCGCCCAGCGTCTCGGTGTAAATCTTCGAGAGCACCGGAATCATATCGTTGGAGGAAGGAATCAGCCCCATGCCGTGCAAGACGCCCGCGCCAAGCAGGTAAAACGCCAGCGTTGCTACGGTGTAAATCACCATCGAAGCCCCAATATCCAGGTGCATGACGCGAATCCAGCCACGTGCGCGGCCTTGCCAGGCGGCAGAGTCATCACGCACGCCGGTATAACGCGCATAGCCCTTTTCGACGCACCAGTACGGATACATAAAGAGTTCGCTTGCGCCCACCCCGGTGATGCCGAAGACCGCGACGGCGGTCGAGAAACCAGCGCCGGGCAACGACGGGCGCAACCCTTGCACCATGGCCGACCACGAAAAGTATTGCGGCATGCGAATCAACAACACCGCCGACATCAACGTCAGCATCGTGAACAACCCAACTTTGAGCATGGCAAACTTTTCGACACGGTCATAGCCGCCACCCAGCAACAACGCCAGCGTAAGCGCGGCAAAAATGAGTACCCAGATTTTGACCGAAACCGCCGGGATCAACAGATTCATCACCTGCGACACGCCACCAAACATTGCGCCCACCTGCATCATCGTGACCAGCACCATCGCCGCCCACAGCCAGACAACCCAATTTACTTTGAAGCGCGGTCCGGGCACGTGATTGAAACCGGCCAGCCCGGTCTCGCCGCTGGCGATGATGTAACGACCCATTTCAGCCTGCACGACGGGCTTGATCAAACAGCTCAGCACGATGATCCAGAGCGCGGCATAACCAACTTGCGCGCCCAGCGTTGTGGTGGCGATCAATTCACCAGACCCAACGATGGAGGCCGCCAGCACCATGCCCGGACCGATGCGGCGCAACGCGGCCCACAACGATTGCGGTGGCTCAGCGACATCTTCGGGGCGCAGTTGATATGGATCGCTCGGTTCGGTGTCGGCCTTTGAAACAGGCAGCACGGTCTCTTGCACAGCAGTACTCATAAAGCAGTCAAGCCCTTCCCTGCAAAATGCACGATGGAATTGTTAGTTTGGGAAACGATGTCAGGAAAAAACGCGCGTATCCTGCCTGAGTTGTCCGAGGTTGTCCAGAATGTGCGAATAGCCAGAAAGTGAAAGGGCGCGATTCAGTAGAATCGCGCCCAGAAATGAAGGTGGCTGAGGAACCGTAAACAAGACGCCCGCTCTATCTTTCGCTTTGCTGGGGAGCGCGCGCCTTGCTGGCAGAACTTGATTGGCGGTGTTAGCGCCGACGCAAGTAACTTTGCACGGAGGCAGCCTCAACGCGGTGCGTCAGACTGCTCAATTCCGGCAGGAAAATCAGTTGGTATTGACGTGGTTTCGCTGGCTTACCAAAATCGCCTGGCAACGTGGCTGCGCGCTGCGCTTCCTGAAATCCCAAGCGCACCGTGATGGCTTGCTGATTGAGTTGGTAAGAAGTAGCAAAGTATTGGGTGCGCAACGGCAAATCCAGTTCGATACGCATTTGATTGACCTGGGCTTCGCACGCACCTAACTCTCCGAAACGTTCGGGATCGGGATAGCCCAAGCCGTGCAGCAATTCGTGCAGAAAAACAAAGCCTGGGTCGAAGGCAGCTAAAACGCGGGCTGGCGCAGCAATACGTTTGAAATCCGCCAGATCAACCCGCAACCGCCAAATCTTCAAGCGTAAATGTCGCAAACTGTCCTCATAAACCAAGCCTTCATCTAACTGTCCAAAGCTGACGTCGGGAGACGCTGTATGCGCTTCGACGATAAAGACGTGTTGACCTTGCTGAGCGCGCGTCAGTACTCCGCGGGCACTGGGTGAACTTGCCTGATCAGTCTCAAGGACCGCGCGATTGCCGATTTCAAGCCAGCCCGTGCTGGTGAAACCCAGCTGCTGCCAACCCGTCAGGCGTCGCAAACTCTCAATCAATTGCGCCTGACAATCGGCGTTGCATTCACGTCCTCGTTCCTGGCTCAACCAGATGCCAGGTGTGGTCGGATAGCTCCACCGACCAGCAGCCTGGGCGGGGTAAGTAAGGCTGCCTAAGTACACCAATACCAATGCGAGCAAGCTCGCATATCTTTTTGACATTTTCCCTCCTTCTCATTTGGCTGACTTCACTATCTGTCAGCTCGTTCAAAATACAGGTCTGATATCAGAGCTATTTCATCTCTGCTTTAAATCAGCCTGTTCTTTGTCTCAAATCGGTATTCTGTTCAGCGCCCCTACCGGTAGGACCAGGCAGATGATGGATTAACCTTTGGGTAACGCAGGCGGCTGCTTACGGCGCGTACGTGTGGGTGTTGCAGTGGCCAGACTTGCTTGAGGACTCGATCGCGGTCGCACCGTACGTGGCGCTTTGGCCTTTGTGACCGGTGCGGTGATGGTTGCACCCAACGCCGCCCTTACTTCGTATTCGGCCTGCAACCAATCTGCTTCGGCGCTGCCGAATTCAGGGCTGCGTTGCAGAAAGAGTTCATAAGCACGGCGGCGAATTTGGATATGCAGTTCATCGGTGGACAAGGCTGGCTTGTCCAATAACTCAATCCCAGCAGTAAGCTTAGCCTTCTTCAGCACGCGCGTCGGCGTCGCTGCGAGGCTTTTAGTTGTTTTGTTTGTCATATTGCTTCTCTTGCGCCACGGGTAAATCTACCGTGGCCTGCCTAACTGTTTGGCAAGCTCTATGCCGCGCGGCACCGAGAAAAGGTCAAAATGGCTGAAGGCCTTGTGACACAAGCGGATGGTTCGCCCTAGGAGTTAAGCCTGGTTTTAGCCGTATTGATCGAACCCAACAGCATTGTCGTTTTTCTCCAAAAGTGAGTGACAATTCTGTTCGGCCAAATTGCTTAACTGACGAAATTGTGGAATGCAGTGTTAGCGCGGCATTAAGGGACGAAGATAAGCGGAACGAATTTTTCTGGTAGATGGAAATCTGGCGTTTCAGTCAAGGTTGGCGCAAAGGCGAGAAACTGTCGTGCCTGATTGAGGCGGCTGATGCGATACAAGTTGCCGTGCCATTGATCGCCTGCTTGAGGTATTAAACCAAAAGCAGAAAAGGGAATTGCCAGCACGACACGAAAGTTCTGATGCGTCGCGTCAATTTCGGCAGCCGTTTGCATGCCACTTTGCCATTGCCAATCAAAATCCACGCGCGGGCGATGAATCAGCAAATCGCACCATTGGCCTGTGGGCGCCACCTCGAACTCCTTGTAACTGTCCGGGCGCGGTTCCAGCGGCGAACGGATGAAGGCCTCGCATACATCGCGTTCCCATAGTGCATAACGTTCCTGCTCTACCTCAAATTGCTCATCCGTATCCAACTCTGTATAGCTGCACTCGAAGCCAAGCCAGAGCTGTTCCGGCGTCCAAACCAAACGTACCTGGGTGTGCAATTCGTTGGGAGCGATCTCCCCGCGCCAGTTATAAGCCAGCGGCAAGCGCGTGACGGGTTGCCAAACCGGATGTGTGAGATCGGCGCTTAGTGGTGGCGGCGTGGGTGAAAAGTGGGCAAGAATTTCCATGGTCCATTCTCCTGTCTTCCTCGTTACTTTATCCAATAATGGACAACATGCTTAGAACATGCAGCCCCAATTCCTGATCACCGGCGACGCTGATTTGTGTAATGGCCGTTTGCCGGTCAATACCTTTAGTGAAAATGCGCCAGGCAATTTCCTGCGGGATGCTTACATGCGTGAGCCTGTCTCGAGCCGGATCAGCGAAGAGCTGCCAGCCTTCTGCTTCGCGGAATAAGTACCAAGTGCCGCCGCAATCACCGGTTATGTCGAACTGCGCCAACACGCCCATGGGCCGTTCAAGCTGACGATAATGAAAGGGCAGCGCATGCATGAAGGTATTCAACACAGGCTGATAAAGCAGCCGCGTCATAATTCCAGGCCGGTTGACAGCCAGTCTGATCTGTTGCTGATGATGCCAACGCTCCGTGTATTCGCGCGCAATGTCGAACCAGTTTTCTGACTCCGTCTCTCCGGCCCAACTGACCGAAAAGGGCGCTTTGGCGTGAGGCTCCAGCGCTTGAAAATGCTCACTGCATTCACGCGAGGCCACTTCCATCAATGAAATCAGCACCTGTGGGCTGAGCCGCCGGTAGTGCGCCACTCCTTCAGCATTTAACTGATTGATGAAGGCGACCAAGTCTGCATTTGAAGTGATCTGTGGCGGATTGGACGCATACCCGTCACGCGCCAGGGAAAGCCGCCGCAACTGTGTGTCCAGCAAATGCGCCGCCACATCTTTGACCCGCCAGGTCGGGACTATTGTTGGCCGTTCCCAGTCATCGTCAGAAAGCGAACGCAGCATTTCAAGCAATAACTGTTCGAGTTGTGGATAAAGGTGCGCGGTGAAAGTTGGTTTGAGGGGATCAGACATGCTTGCACCAAAAAGCAAAAGCCGTCAGCAACCTGAATTGCTGACGGCTTTTGCGGATGGGCACTACAGGATTTGAACCTGTGACTTCTGTCGTGTGAAGACAGCACTCGGCAGTACAAAAGCAGCGTAAATCGCTGTTTTTGTACTGCCACTGAATTAAGTGCCCGGTCGTTATTTCTTCCGCTCCGGAGCCGCTCATTCCGCCCTGAAAGCGGATACGAAAGCGGAGACAATTCATGCCACGGGAAACGAAAGGGTTCATCTTTGAAAAAATGGAAAAGTATCTGCGCGAATTTCATAGCCGAGCTCCGATGAAAAGCTCCCCGACCTTGTTCGACGCGCTCCCGACAAGCACAAAGCAAGAAAGCTTCCCCGAAAACTGCGCACTGCAGTAAGCAAGAGCAAACGCGAAACTCGCAGCGAAGCCGCACGGCTAACCTGCGCCAAGCTAGCCGACATCTACGAGGAGCACAAGCTTGTTCCGCCGCAGTTTGTCGGAGACCGAAAAGCTGGCGGGCTTACTTCATATATGGTGCTACGGGGCTACCTTGTCCCGCTCTGTGAACACTTCAGGCAGATAAGGATCGCAAGCATCAGCCCCCGGGCTCGTCGAGGAGTACAAACTCGCGCGGCTCATCCGCGTTTATTAACTGATTCCCGAACGGTCCCACGTAACAAGCCTGCGCTTTGCCAAAGGCAAAGCGCAGGAAACACCTCCTCCTCAGAATAATCCTCAGCGCAAAGTGTGGACCGGGGATGCATCGCTTTTCTCTCTCTCTTTCTATCGAAACAGAAAACGGCTGCGTCCAGTGAGAGATGTTGGAAGGAATTCCTGAAATGGGTTGATAGCTGTTGATGCCCGGATTTCATGGAACCTCACCCCCAAACCTGCCTATTGCCTTTTGCTCAGATAATGATGTTCGGGCTGGCACTGAGGTGCATTGGAGGCGTTTGCTCAATGGCTTTTGTAGTTCACAATTTTTCGTGAGATGAAGCTATTGGGAAAATTAGTAAAAACCGCAGGGGAAACCCCTATGACAAAGGCTTGAATAGCGCTCCTCTTACCCGGTATGATGCAATCACTGACGACCGACCGACCTCATCCCATTACAAAAATTCCCCCTTAGATACCAATGCAACAACAAAGAACTATATTATTGGTCGAAGATGACGACGATATGCGCTCCCTCTATACCTATATACTCGAAAGTGCTGGGTATGCGGTGCGGGCCGCAAAGAATGGCTTAGAAGGGTTTACGGAATTACAGTTGGAACTCCCCCATCTTATTCTTACCGATATAGCAATGCCGGTGTTTTCTGGACTGGAGCTTATCAAAGCGGTGAAGGCAAATGAGACGTTCTCTGATATTCCGATAATTGCAATGACTTCATTCAGCAGAGATTTTCAGCGTCTTGCAAAGGAAGCGGGTGCGGCAGCGACTGTTGATAAATCTATTGAAGAAGACGCTCTGTTTGAAATCATAAAAAGTTTAATAGACCAACCGGAAACGGTCAGTAGATATTGCAATTAATAGAGTTGACTTATTAAACCTGAACCCTACCCCGAACGGCTCGCGGTAGGGTTTGTTTTCTTTGGAACGTCTTTTGCTGAGAAGATGCTGTTGGAAGTCGGGCGAACCGACAGCGGTCAGTGATGAAAGGATGAAAGCGATTAACGAGAGGAAGCAGCTATGGAACGTCGGAACATACTAATCGTCGAAGATGATCATGATGCGCGCTGCCTCTATGCCTATATGCTCGCAAAGACGGGCTTCCGTGTCCGCGCTGCAAAGAATGATTAGAAGCGCTTACAGAAGTTCAACTTGAACGTCCAGACGTAATCCTGACCGATATTGCTATGCCTATAATTAACGGCTTGGAGTTGATAAAAGTGGTAAAGGCAAGCAAGGAATTGGGCGATTTGCCGATTGTTGCAATGACTTCTTATGGGGAAGATTTTCGAGAACTGGCAAGGAAGGCCGGCGCAAACGAAACTGTTGATAAATCAATTGAAGAAGAAAGTCTTTGTCACATTATCAGCAAATTTGTGGACTTGAATGGAGGAGAGACACAATACAGCCAGTAACTCTTTTAATAATACGATTTCATTGCAGTTCTATCATATACAGGTTTTACGTAGTCAGCCGCGTAATTATCTCACTAAGATTGTCAAAGTCTCATGGTTTTATAACGTAAGCTGGCGCTCCGGCTTCCATGCTAGCTTGGCTTTGCTGTGGCATCGCATCAGCGGAGTGAAAGATGGTTGGCGTTGTTTGATCGAATTCTCTGATCGCTGCGCTAGATCAAGATCAGATTTTTTACCCTCTAGCAACACATCGAGTAGCTAACAAGTATCTTGGTCATCCTCCGCACACAGGACACACTTTGGTGCAATATTCATAGCATTTTGCTGCTTTATGTGAGTACGGGTGCGCGCAGGATGACAATGTAGCAAATACTATCGGAAGGAGTCGAACGCTGTGGAACGTCTCGAAAAGCGAATGCGAAGGTGACGCGTGAGAGGATGTTTACGGGTTTGGCTCCACCTCACAGGAATGCACGTCATTTAGGATGCAAAGCTTCCCGCCGGTAGTAACTTCCAGAGGAGGCCATCCGCGAAGCTCCAGTACGGCGATCGATTTCCTTTACCACGCAGTCAATGGCGTGGAGCGGCGAAATAATGTTCGCGCTCTTCGCCTTCACCGCCTCGACTGTTGCGTTGAAAAATTGAGTATTGATTAGCCGCGCCACTTTCCTAAGTTGATCTGGTTTAGTCTGATAGGAAAAAAGTAATAGCTAGTCAGTATGGTTTAATAGAAAAAGTAATAGATTGAGAAAGTATTTTTGGTGTGTTAGCTTCTGGCTAGGAGGAAGTTTTTATGGCATTACAACCCGTAAAGGCGAGCGAAAGAGTTCTAACAACGATTGAAGCGGCCGCGGAAATTGGAAGAAGTCCGCAGCAAATTAGCTTGCTTATCCGGCAAGGGAAACTTACAGCGGAGAAACGGGGAAGAGATTGGTTTATTCGAGCGCCTGATCTTGAGCTAGTTCGGGATAGACCTAAGGGAAGACCGCTGGGGACAAAAGATTCAAAGCCGCGCAAAGCAGCGAAAGCGCCTATGAAAGCCGCAGTCGAGACATCAGGCTTGCCTGTGGTGACAGCCGCAGAGATGAAGGCTGGTGATGTGGTGAAGACACCCGCGAAATTAAAGACGAAGAAGCACGCCAGTAAAAAAGAGAGCTGATCCAATTTGTGAAGGATAGGTGAATGCAGATTTTTGAATTTGAAAAGCTTTTGACAGAAGCATTTCCGAGGTGGGACCGAAAAGAGGTGCTCTATCCGCAGATCGTGAAGATTGAAATGACGCGGAGCGGATTTTTAGACAAATTGAACGAAACTGGAGCGCACCAGATCATTCAATTGATGAAAAGCCTGCTTCCTGTAGATACAGCTCTTTATTGGCGCTCTGCTACAAAGCTGGTAGATACGGCGAGAAATGAAGTTTTTTATTTCTACGTTGCCAGTGAAGAAGAGGAACCACCAGCACCATTCCGATTGGATGAGTTGCTGTCGCTCTTGCTTGAAAACAGATCGAAGAGAACTGCTAGTTGACGAGTGATGACTGAAGAAACAGGAACAGGCAACATCGTGCGAGCCACTCGGCACCTTTGCCAGTGGTGCCAGACCGTGAATGAAATGACCACAGCTTACCGTATTGAATTGCCAGACTACTGCTCAAACTGCGGACACCGGGCAGACTTGGCCAAGAACGAGTGCGATTGTCTGAAGTGTCGCGATGAATGAAGACCAAGAGTTAATTGGACTGAGAGAACTGAAGCAAGTGGTACAGGATGCATTTGTGGATGCGCAGGGTACCTTCCTGGACGCACAGCACACCTATGTAGATGCCTCCCAGGCGGTAGAAAAGTCTGCCGAGTTAAGTGCACTCTCTCAGGCAGCGAGCAGCGCGGCTGTCCGGTATCTTGCAGCACTGGAAACGCTGCGAAATACCCAGCTGCAGGCAGAGCCTTTGCCAGAGAGAGACGCTGAAGATATGCAATTAGAGAAACTCCGGGAAACTTTGGAAAAGCAAATGGAGACTTTTCGCCAGATACTTGCCCAGCACGACAGCAAGGATAGGCCGATTGCTGGGCAGGGAAGCGAATGAAGCACTTTTCAGTAAAGCTTAAAAGCAGTAGTCAGGAAGCGGGCGGCGCACTTCAAACAATAACTGTTCGAGTCGTGGATAAAGGTGCGCGGTGAAAGTTGGTTTGAGGGGATCAGACATGCTTGCACCAAAAAGCAAAAGCCGTCAGCAATTTAGGTTGCTGACGGCTTTTGCGGATGGGCACTACAGGATTTGAACCTGTGACTTCTGCCGTGTGAAGACAGCACTCTACCACTGAGTTAAGTGCCCATTAGTTTTCAAAGCCTGCTTCGTTGAAAGCGCGGCGATACTAGCAAAGGTTTTGCGTGAGCGTCAACCGGGGTGCGGACTCAATAATTCCCCGCCGGTTGTGCAGTCACGACCTGTTTCCCGTGGGCTTCCTGCACAATTTTCACGCCAGCACTTGCCCCTAAGCGAGTGGCCCCCGCAGCAATCATCTCTTTGGCCGAAGCCAGGTCGCGCACACCGCCTGCTGCTTTGACGCCGATGTTGGCACCTACTGCACGCCGCATCAGTTCGATATCAGCCACAGTTGCGCCAGCTTTACTAAAACCGGTCGAGGTTTTGACAAAATCCGCCCCGGCTTCTTTGGCCAGCACGCAGGCGCGCACTTTTTCGTCGTCAGTAAGCAGGGCGGTTTCGATAATCGTTTTGACAATGGCGCAGGCTTCGTGTGCGCTCTCGACAACGGCACGGATGTCACGTTTGACCGTTTCATCATCGCCTGATTTGAGCGCGCCGATGTTGATGACCATGTCAATTTCGGTTGCACCGTCAAAGATTGCGCGGCGCGTTTCATAGGCTTTGACGTCTGCTGGCGTGGCCCCCAATGGAAAGCCCACGACTGTGCAAACTTTGACGGGCGAACCATGCAACAGGTAGGCGCATTCTTTGACCCAATGCGGATTGACACACACCGAAGCAAAACTGTTCTGGCGCGCTTCCAGGCAAAGCGTTTCGATCTCGGTGCGCGTGGCTTCGGGTTTGAGCAGCGTGTGATCAATGAAGCGGGCCACATCGCCACTCCCCGCATTCGCTTGCCCGGCAGAGAGGCCGATGCGTGTTGCGCCCGCTTGCAATGCACAGGCGATGTGGTGTGGGCTGCAACTATCAGTTTGTAAGTCACTATTGGCGCTTAGCCGTACGATGATCTGGTCCGTGATCTGTTCGATCAATTTTTCGAGTTCGGGATTCATCATTGGTTTTGGTTTCAGCAACAAACCTTGCGTGGCCGCGTTTCGTTAATTGGCTGCCCCGCGCAATAGCCGCGCAAGACAGCGCATAGGATTTGCCAAGCATTGCGTAGTCGCCGGAGGCCTAATCTGCGCGGGCTTGGCGTTGCCGTATAGGTTGTTGATTGGAGTTGGGGTTCCATTGCGGGCGTCAGGCTAACACAACTGCTTTGTAACGGGCTAGCGTGCAACTGACTCTGGCGTAGGTGTAGCGTTCGGCTGCGTTAGCGTGACGAGATAATTTGCCATTACGTCAATCTCATCCACATTTAGCCAGGTCGGCGGTGGCATCTGTGCGCCGGGGTGCCCGGCGGTCTGGCCGAGGTATTGTTGCCATTGGGCGAAATTGCGCGCTTTGGCACGCCGCAAATCAGGCGCGACAGCCGCGATGCCGTGACCGTCCGGGCCGTGACAGCCACTGCAAGTGCGCGTAAAGATGCGGTTGACGGTTTCTGAACGGACGGGTTCGACGCTTTGGCTGAGTTCCGGGGCAAGTGCGGATGCGGGGTCAGACTCAGCAGCGGGCGGCTTGCTGGCACAGGCCCAGAGCCAAAAGCAAGCGAGTATTAGGAAGCAGCGCAGAGCACGAAGCACGTCTTGAGAGATGCTTCGTGCTCTACGCTGCTTCGTCGTGAAATCCATGCAGGTTTTAGCGCCGTGCGCCTGCCGCCAATTTTTTGCGTTTGGCTTGGCAGGCCGCACAAATGCCAAAGATGCGCAGACTGTGGCGCGTCGGTTGGAAGCCGTACTGCGCGGCGATTTCGTCCTGTTTTTTCTCAATGACTTCGCTGTAAAACTCGATCAACTCGCCGCATTCGGTGCAGATCAGATGATCATGATGAGGATGCTTGTATTGATGTTCGTAACGGCGGCGGCCATCGCCCAACCGTTCTTCACGGGCCAGTTGGCATTCGGCTAACAATTTCAATGTGCGATAAACGGTCGTGAACCCAACGCTGGGATCTTCAGCTTTAACCAGGCCATAAAGATCTTCAGCGCTCATATGGCCTTCGGTGCGTAGAAAAACTTCCAGGATCAGTTCACGCTGCCCTGTTCGCTTGAACCCAGCCTGTTTCAGATGCTCAAAGAAAATAGCTTTCTCTTCAGACATCTCCTCAGACATTGTTTCTGCCGCGTCGTTTGGTTGTTCGCTCGTTTGCTTCAAACAATTCGTCTCCTTGAGAGATGCTCCCTGCGTAACGGCATGTGTCTTATGCTCTCCGTAAGTCGGTGTCCGATTCTAGCATCTGGTCTGAGCATTGCAAAAATGCGCTGCTGAATAGTCATCAACTGTCGCCGCAAGTTTAGCTGCTGATGTTCACCAAGGCTTCTAACAACTCGCGTTCGCTGGCCGCATTGACGGTCCGCAAATCCAATAGCAACCGATCCTCTTCAATGCGCGCAATGACGGGCGGTTTGTAGGCGCGCAAGCGTTCTTCTAATTCAACTGCCCGCCAACGTGGGCTAGTTATGCTGATGAGCGTCGTCGGTATACTCATTTCTGGCGCAGAGCCACCACCGATGACGGAGGCGCCGTCCAGCAATTGTAGTTCAAGGTTGAACAGCGCCTTGCGTGCCCGTCGTGCGAAAGAGCGGGCGCGTTGGGTGATTTCATCTTTTGGCGCGTGCAACGCTGCCAGCGCGGGGATTTCAATTTGGGCGCGTCCGCTGGCATAGGCGGCAATGGTGGCTTCGAGCGCGGCGAAAATCAGTTTATCTACCCGCAGTGCGCGCATCAGCGGGTTGCGTTTAATGCGTTGAATTAGTTCGGCTTCGCCCAGAATGAGCCCGGCTTGCGGACCGCCAAGCAGTTTGTCGCCGCTAAAGGCTACGACTGATGCACCGGCTGCCAGCGAATGGCCTATAGTTGGTTCGTCACGTATGCCGATGGGCTTCAAATCTACCAAACAACCACTGCCCAGGTCTTCAAACAGTGGCAGGTTATGAATACGTGCCAAGGCGGCTAATTCAGCCAAGGCCGGTTTTTCGGTGAAGCCGACGATGCGGTAGTTGGAAGGATGGGCACGCAAGATAACACGCGTGTTTTCGTTGATCGCGTTTTCATAATCGCTGAGCCGCGTGCGATTGGTCGTACCAACTTCGCGTATGCGCGCGCCTGCTTTGGCGATCACATCAGGGATGCGGAACGAGCCGCCGATTTCGATCAATTCGCCGCGCGAGACGATAACCTCACCGCCCTCGGCCAAGGTGTTGAGTGTAATGAGCACGGCTGCCGCGCAGTTGTTGACCACCGCGGCGGCTCCGCAACCGGTTAATTCACGCAACATGGCTTCGAGGCTCGTACCACGTTTGCCGCGTTTGCCGGTCGCCAAGTCGTATTCCAAATTACAATACTCGCGGGCAGCTTCGTGCATGGCAGCGAGCGCAGGGGCGCTCAAGGGCGCCCGGCCCAGGTTGGTGTGCAAGACGACCCCGCTGGCATTGATGACACGTTGCGTACGTGTTTGTTGGCGTTGCGCAAACCGGGTTTGCACGCGGCGTTCGATTTCGTGCGTGAGGTCGGTGACTGGTTGGGCATGCCCGTTGGCTTGCAACAACTCTTGCCGCAATTCCTGCAAGACCTCGCGTAAGCGGTCGCGTACGGTATCGCGGCCCGCGGTTTCGATCAGGGTTTGCAGCCCTGCGTGATTGAGTAATACATCAATGGCGGGCAGTTGGCGCAACAGTTCTTGAGACATAGATGGCAGATCCCTTCGTGATTCGACATAGCAGAATAATGCAGCAATGTGAGGCTTGCCAATCAAGGTTTGCACAAAATCCAGCTAAGCGCTCGTTGAGAACATCAAAACGTTCGTGTTTGTGGAGTCAAACTATGCGATTGGTCCAAGTAGTGGTGTTCTCTTTGTTTGTGTACACCTTGTACGCGTATTTCCCTGTGCAGTCCCGGGTGCAGGCCAAAATCAGTCCTGGGCCGCCGTTGGGGATGACTGGGGCGCCGGGCGAAGGCACCTGCATTGGCTGTCATTACACTTATGGCGGCGCCAATAGCGTTCCCAATCTAGGACCAGGTCGCGTGCAGATCACTGGTCTGCCTGCCTATTACACACCGGGCCAGGTTTACACCGTGACTGTGACCGTCATTGCCAATGAGAGCGCTGTGAAGCGCTGGGGATTCGAATTGACAGTGTTGGATGCGCAGGGCAGTTCGACGACAGTGGGCACCCTGACCGTGACCGATGTGCCGCGCGTACTCAAACGTAACGGTTCCATTCTGGATCAGCCCCGCGTGTACCTGTCGCACAACGATGAGGCGGGCACAAACCTGGGACACGGCGGTGCAAATAGCTGGTCCTTCGATTGGACCGCACCCAACAGCAACGCGGGCGAAATCACCTTTTACGCCACTGGCAATGCCGCTGATGGACAAGTCACACCAGAAGGGGATTACATTTATGCCACATTGGCCACGACTAAACCACCAGCGCCGATCATCACCTCGCAAGCTTTGACCAACCTGTCTACCTACCTGAGCGCTATCAATGCGGCACAAATAGAGTTGCGTGCTTACGGCAATTTTGGGGCAGGGGCAAAGTTAGTATTCAACAACGTCGAATTGCCGACCGAAACGACTGCTGAGGGCTTATCCACTACCATCAATGCAAGTTTGTTAAGCAGTGCAGGCACCCTACCAGTGCGAGTCAAGTTCAGCAATGGTGAATTGAGCAATGCGCTCAGCTTTATCATCGCCAAAAATCTCAACAACCAAGCGGTCGTGGCGGTAGACGCAGCTTCATATACCTTAGCCGTTACGCCGGGCCAAATCGGGGCGCTATTTGGCGCCGAATTGACGAACGTCACCGGTATTGCCAGTGCTGCGTTGTTGCCGTTGCCCCGTACACTGCAAAACACCACGGTGTACGTCAACGGCGTCGCCGCACCGCTCTTTTTCGCCAGCAACGGGCAGATCAATTTTCAGGTACCCTACAGCACGGCAATTGGTCTTGCCACGCTCTTGGTCTTGCGTGCAGACGGTACCGCCGCGCAAGGCTTCGTGAATGTGTATCCCACGCTTCCTACGCTCTTTGCCGCGAATGCCGCTGGGAAGGGGCAGGCTGCTGCACTGAACGGCGATTTCACTCTAAATACTGCTACTGAACGTGCGAAAAGAGGCTCATTTGTGATTTTGTTTGGTACCGGTACCGGCACTGAATTGAATAATGGTAGCGGGCAAAGCTTCGTCCCCCAGGACGGAGAAGCAGCCAGTGGCGCTCCATTCAATGTGACGAATAGTTTGCCGGTAGTGACGCTTGGCGGTACTACTGCGCCAGTGTTATTCAGCGGGCTGACGCCTGGTTTGGTTGGACTATGGCAAGTGAATGTGCAAATCCCCCATAGTGCGCCCAGTGGAACCAGTGTCGAAGTGCAGGTGAGTTTGGGCGGGCGCGCAGCCAATCGCGTAACGGTTGCGATTGAGTGAGGCGGGATATTAGTTGGGTTTTTCCTGAGTTAACACTTGGGCCACTACCGCCAATATCTGTTCGTGTTGCGTACCGTTACTGGCCACGATGCCAGTTAAATTGCGTACTTCTGGCGTATTGAAATTGAGTGGAGCGCCGTTACGGTCGGTGATGGTGCCGCCCGCTTCACGCAGAATAGCGACAGGCCCACAAGTGTCCCATTGATTGGTACGCGAACCCGGATGGATATAAACGTGCGCTTGGCCATCGGCGATCAGGCCAAATTTCAAACCGACGCTACCCGAACGCAATTCGCCCTTGATACCCAACAGTGCGCGAATGCGGTCCACGACAGGGCTGTGATGCGAGCGGCTCATCGCCGCCGTCATGAGTTTAGTGTCCGTTTGTGAAGCGACTTGTAACCGTTTCGTAGACCATTTTTCTTCGACAAATGCGCCCAGCCCGGCGGCCCCATAAAACATCCGATCTACGGCAGGGTTGTAAACAACACCAACTTGCGGTTTGCCATTGACTGCCAATCCGATCATCACGGCAAATTCGTCCAGCCGTTCGATGAACTGTTTCGTGCCATCCATCGGATCTACCATCCAAACCCGTTCATAATTCAAGCGGGCCTTGTCGTCGGGCGCTTCTTCAGATAACACGGCATCGTGGGGAAAGTGTTTTTGCAATTCGCGCACGATCATTTCGTTGGCGGCTTTGTCCGCCGCTGTGACCGGGTCGTCATAGCCTTTCCATTGCACCTCGGTCTCGGTGCTATAAAAATCCATCAAAATTTTGCCAGCCCCGCGCGCCACTTGCCGAACGATTTCTAGTTCTTTCTCCATACTTCCTTTGAGCTTTCTCTGACAGCCTCTTAATTGCGTGTTAAGGTGCACTTTAACAACCCCCACGCATTTCACCAAATCGAAAGGCTTGGAGCATAGATGTCTAAACACGCTACGCCTGTGGGCACTCGCAATTACTGTCAACGCTTTGCCGACGATCTCGCTGCTACGCATTTTCGCGAAGCCCAAGGGTTGTGGCTCTCCTCTATTGGCCTCGGCACCTATTTGGGACAACCTGATGAAAGTACCGATGCCGCCTATCAGTCCGCCGTCAAGCGCGCGCTGAGGTTGGGGTGCAACGTGCTTGACACGGCGTCTAACTACCGCTTCCAACGCAGTGAACGCAGCTTGGGCCAAGCATTTGCCGACCTCTTTGCTGAAGGGACAGCGAGCCGCGAGGAAATCGTGGTGACGACCAAAGGCGGGTTTGTCCCTTTCGATGGCCTAGCGCCGCGCAGCCAAACTGATTTCCGGCGTTATCTGGAAGAGACATTTATCAACACGGGCGTCTGCACCTGGGGTGATTTTGTGCAGGGCCAGCATTGTATGACGCCAAAGTATCTGGCGCATCAGTTAGGGCAGAGCCTGCGCAATCTGAAACTCGATACGGTGGATGTGTATTACCTACACAATCCCGAATCGCAATTGGCAGAAGTCGAACGCGAGGACTTTTATCAACGATTGCAGCAGGCATTTGAATTTTTGGAAGAAGCGGTGGCCACAGGCAAACTTGCGTTTTATGGCACAGCCACCTGGAACGGGTATCGTGTACCAACAAACAGCGCCGAATATCTTTCACTCGAACGTGTCGTGCAAACTGCTCGGGCTGTGGCAGGCGAGCAGCATCATTTCAAAGTCGTGCAATTGCCGATTAACTTAGCAATGACCGAAGCGTTTACGCACGCCAATCAAACCATAAACGGTCAACAAGTAACTTTCTTAGAGGCTGCTGCCGAATTGGACATTACAGTAATGACCAGCGGTTCGATCCTGCAATCACGCTTAGCCTCCGGTTTACCACCAATTGTGGCCGAAGCATTTCCGGGTTTGAGCACAGATGCTCAACGCGCGTTGCAGTTCGTGCGTTCGACTCCAGGCGTGACTACAGCTTTGGTTGGTATGAGTCAGGTTGAACACGTGGTCGAGAATTTAGAGTTGGCGAAAATTCCGGCTGCGACGATGGATGAGTATCTGAAATTATTCAGTAAGAATTGAGTTGTACTCTGGGAGAGTAACATTTTGTTACTTGTTGACGAAGAATTAAGTTGACGTATAGAAAATCAACGTGTAAATTGCGGCTTCGTTTTTCAGTACTAAATTAAGAGTAACTCGTAACCCATTTCCTTGGGCCCATTTCCTTGGGCAAGGGAAAAGCAAGGTAATTGAGGCAAGTTAAGATGAACTTCCGTTATCAAGAAAATCTGATGGCAACGCGCGAGGCGAACCATTCGTCGCGCCGTCAGATCGTACCTTGCCCACGTCCCCAAGGGTGGCTTGTTATGGTTGAAGCAGGCATTGACCTGAACGCCTATCGCACCAGCACCCTTGATAATTTTAACGACAAGTCCAATTACGGATACCGGAAGCGAGTCAAGTTGGTAAGCTGAACAAGCAACCCAACGGTTTTGAAAGAAACCCCGACCGGTATCCAAAAAATGCCGGTCGGGGTTTTCGCTTTTTGTCACGCTCTTTAGCGTCGCATCGGCAGCTTCACCGGCGCTTTCGGAGACGCGCAACCCTTCGAGAAGTAAGAGGTCGAGAACCAAGACGGTGAAGCCAAAGCATCCGCGGCACGGGCTTCCAAGCAGTACCCGCCAGTAGCTGGTGAGAGTCCAGCCGCCGTCTTTTCTACATTTTGCGCTGACGCTGGGAGAAAGCCGGTTGCCTAACACAACCGGGAATCATGCATAACTTAAAAATAACACCGGACGCGGTGCTGTTACTTGTGTGAGTAACTACCGGGTAACGGTGAGGTGTGTCTGTTACCCGTTTGTTACTCAATTTCGGGAGAAATGTTATGAGTGCAGTTGCCATGCAGCAGAAAATTGACGGTTATACGAGCTTTGACGAAATCAAAAAAGTTGTCGAAGCCTTTGAACGTCGTACCTTGCCACGTGCCCAATGGACGCATGCCACCCATTTGACCATCGCCTTCTGGTACTTGGTTTGTTACCCCTTGCCAGAAGCGGCGGAAAAGATTCGGCAAGGCATCCAGCATTACAACGAAGCACAAGGAATTAAGCAGACGAAAGATGGTGGTTATCACGAAACCATCACGCTTTTTTGGATTCGCCTTGTGCGGCATTACCTGACGACCGCGACGCTCGAAGGCCATCTGGTCATCCTGCTCAACGAAATGTTGCGCCGGTATGGCCGCCAGTTGCCCTTTGAGTATTACAGCCGCGACCGCTTGCTTTCGTGGGAGGCGCGGCAAAATTGGATGGAACCGGACTTGAAAGCTTTACCGTAAACAACCAAAACAGTAGGGAATCAAGCAGGAGAGGGAAATGAATTCCGCAACATACAGCGAGCTATTGCGCAACAACAAAAACTTTCGTCGGTTGTGGTCAGGGCAGGTCATCAGCGAATTGGGTACGTGGTTTTCTGCGATTGCCGAGTTGGGACTGATGCGTCTGTTGTCAGGTTCCACGATGATGACGGCGGCGCTGCTGGTGGCGCGGACGTTGCCATTTTTACTGGTTTCACCGCTCGCCGGGGTCGCGGTGGATCGCGGCAACCGCAAACGCATTCTGATCGCGTCGGATTTGGTGCGCGCTGTGTTGGCGTTGGGCTATCTGACAACCAATGTCGGCGCACCGGCGTGGACGGTCGTGCTGATTACGGCGCTGATGACTTCGAGCGGTACCTTTTTTGAAGCGGCCAAGAACGCAACGATTGCCAATGTGACAACGCGGCAAGAGATGTTGACGGCCAATGTCTTGATGTTCGGGACGCGTTTTCTACAACTCACACTGGGCGCGGCACTGGGCGGATTGACGGCGGCCAAGTTCGGCTACAACGTGGCTTTTGTCATCAACGCGCTGTCCTTTGTGGCCTCGGCGTATTTCATCTGGCAGATTCCAGGCGAGGCGTTGCAGCCACAATCAATAGAAACAAGACAGGCGGAAGTCGTGCAAGGCGAGGCTGCTATGCCGGAGAAATCAGCGAATCAGTTCTGGCGCGATGTGCGCGAGGGCTTTGCTTACATCTGGACGATGCCCTTTGTGCGCGGCATTCTCTTAGTGAATGTCGGTTGGGCGACGGGCGGCGGGATGAACAACCTGCTGTTTGATCGTATGGCCGGGCACGAGTTCGCACACGGTGTTGGTGATCGCGGCGATGCGGGGTTGGCGACGCTGTGGACGGCGGCGGGTGCGGGCTTGTTCGTGGGGATGATGCTGGCGCGGCGTGCCGGGGCCTGGGCCGCCGAAGAGAAACGCGCGGGGTTGTTAATCGGGTGGGCCTTGCTGGCGCATGGCATTTTGTGGGCTTGCGCCGGGCTGATGCCATCGTTATGGACGATGGCGCTGGCAGTGATGGCGAGCCGCTTGATTCTGGGTGCGGAGTTTGGTGTGCAGGAAACTTTGGTGATGCGCGTCGTGGCCGAGGAATATCGTGGACGCGTCTTCACCACTGACCGGGCATTGGAACTGACGACAATGACACTCTCGATGTTAGCCGGTGGGTTGCTGCTGAATTACTTCACGCCGCGCCAGATGATGATGGTGTCCGGGTTGCTGTCTGCAAGCCCTGGGCTGTTTTGGCTATTGGCGATGTGGCTGAAACAGTTCAGCGTGCCGTCAGGTGCGGTGCGCGAAAGCTATAGCGAAGCCTGAATACTTTCACAAACTTAAAACGCCAAGAGCGCCAAGTCATCCTGACTTAGCGCTCTTGGCGTTTAGGCTAGTAGTACGCATTAGCCCTTCAGTTTTTTCAGCTCTGTTTGATTGAAGCCGATCACAACCTTTTTGCCTTGCCGCACGATGGGGCGGCGTAACAGGTTTGGTTCGGCGATGATGAGTTGGATCAGTTCGTCGCGCGGCGGCAGCTTGGCGGCGAAGTCGCGCTCCTTGTAAACAGCGTGGCGCGTATTCAGAAACGGCGCGATGTCATCGTCGCCAAAAATCGCTTCGACTTCTTCCTCGGTCAGCGGCTTTTTGGCGTAATCGCGTTCGACCAAGTCTTCTTGCTTGAAGTTCTCGCGCAGGAAACTCCGCGCGTTGCGGCAGGTGGTTCAGGTGCTTTTTTGCCAGAAGTGGATTTTCATACGTGATGACTGGTGGATAGGTGGCGTCATTTATTTAGCAGCCAGTTGTCTACCAGCAAAAGTGGGCTTGGGCTGGCAGATCATAAACTCATTGGGCGTGCATATTTGCCTAGCACCTAGTGCAAGGAGCCGTGGCAGTTTGGTCTTTTTAGTGAAGTTGCCATCACTTGTAAGGAAAAGATCATTTTGGGCTTGAATATGACACCACATCGAATGCACATCACACAGACGATTCAACCATTTCTTTCCTGCCGGTGAATCCACTCCTTCAGTCGGCAGGCTGATTGACGCGGAGCTGCCGAACAACACTAATCCAATTTCGTCGGCGAGTTGAATCATTTTGTCATCTGCCCATATACATCTATCCCAGAAAGTTATATCTGAGATGCCCATTGGATCGAGTCTGGGTAAATGGTCAATTTGGGCCGCGAAAAGTAACTCTTCAAACTTATTATATTGGTCAGGTTGGACGCCTCGTTTCCTCATTTCCGACGCACCGATATTCACTACGAAGCACTGATTTTCCTTGTTCGTAACAATAGCACTAACGAACGCCACAACAGGAGTTTTGTCTGCTAGATGAATGATGCAATTGTGGTCTAGCGTGATTTTCACGAACCCCCAACACTTATTCCGATGTTTTACCAACCACGATAAAGCCTACAGCCACTTCACCCGCCTTCAGCTTCAGCTTAATTTCCAGAATGATGTGTTCCGATTCGTTGGTGATGACCTTCGGCAATTCCTTTTCATTGGTTGTAGGGAAAGCCAGCGCAAGCGGGGCTGGGTGGCCGGTGCCGAGGGCCGCGCGGGATAGCTTAATGAGTTCGGCTCCCGCAATATCTTTCGGATCGGTGTCCGTGTCCGCGGGACAGAGCAGGAAGAAATCGCGTGAGGGCGAGACGCCCAGATGCGCGCCGTCCTGCATACTCAGGCCATAACGTAGCGTGTAAAAGCCCGCCTTGACGGCCTGATCGCGGAAGTCATGCGTTTTATTGGGAAAGTTGATGACGCCAACGAGCGCGCCTTCGTTGATTTGGCCGAAGTTCGCGCCGTCCACGCTGCCAGCGCGGCTGGGAATCTCTTTGCGGAACCAGAGATCGCAGATTACCTTGCCGTCCTTACCGGTGATGCGCCAGCCTTTGTCGTTCAGCGTCGCGCGCACTGCCTCAGCAATTTTGGTTTCGGCCAACGCGCCAATTGGTTCGAGCTTGAACTCGTTGCTATTTTTCGCCGAAGCTGCCGGAACGAGCGCAAAGAGCAGCAGTGCTAAACAAAACTGTCGAATCATTCCCTCTATTCTCCTGTTTCAGACTTCAGACAACAGACCTCAGACTTCAGACCGCGAACGCTGATTTAGCAAGACAGCCTTAAAACCAGACCTCAGACTTCAGTACGAAAAAGGTCTGAAGTCTGAGGTCTGTTGTCTGAGGTCTGATTTTACTTCGCAAAGTGCCCAATGTAGGCGCTGCGTTTGCCGCTCAGCGACCACGTGCTACCGAGACCCATACCGCCAAATTCATCCTGGGTAGCGACCGCGGGCATGACGTGTGTTGTTGGTGTTAGCGGCTTGAATAACAGTTCTTCGTGACCGCAGACCTTGTCGGTGCTGACAATCGGGCGTGTGCTGATCGCGGCCAGCTTGCCCGCTTTGACGCGCGCCGCAGTTGGGTGCTCGCCTTCAAATTGCATCTGCAAGGAAATCGGTGCGACTTCGGTGCGCGTGACAGTCTCAAACATTTTGCCGCCCATTGCATGGGCAAATGCGGCGAGGGCCTCGCGCTGTTCCGCATTGGCTTTCTCATCCACGATCAGCACAGCTTTGGCCGGATAGGCATCGGTGAATTGATAGCCAAGCGTGTCGGCGCCACGCGTAACGCCTACGACATGCAACCCGTCCAGTTTGACGCCGTTCCATTCGCCCCGGGCAATGCGCCAGGCCATGATGGCTTGGTCGCCCGTCAGGCCAGCTTCAGAATTGGCGAAGCATTGGCCGGAATAGACATCCAGGTTGCGCGTTTCGACATATTCGCCCGTGATCTGTTGGGCCTGCGCCGCGGTGGCGCAGAGGCCCAGGACGGTAGCTGCGACCAATAACGAAAGCTTCTTCATTTGCGATTCTCCTTACTACTAAAAACAAGCGGCGTTAATGACAGCCGCGCTTTTCCCCTATCTGTTGATTGAGAGGGGAAAAGCGCGGCCTGCGATGCGCAATGTTCGCGCCTAATTGTGCTTGGCGTCAAGCGAGCGGCGCTTCACCCTTGTAACAGCCGCGCCCGGATTTGTCGCATTCGCCTGGTTCAGCCAGGCCGCCATCCGGCCCCAGGCACAGTTGCGTGTGCAGGCACCAGAAATAGCCGCTATTCGAGGCTTGTACCTCAGGGTCTTTTTCCGTAGCGGTATAAAACAAGCCCTTCCAGCGCAACGACGAGCACAGGTTGGGACGATTGGGATTCAAGTTGTCGAGTTCTGGCATCGTTTCCTCCTAAGGGACGAGAGAGCAGGGGCCAGGAGCTAGAATTTTCCAGTCCCTCGCCCCTAACCCCTAGCCCCTATGCAGCCTGTAATAGCGCACGTTTGACCGCGACGCTGGCAAGCTGGATTTTATAGGCATTGCGGCTCAGCGCGCTGGCACCTGCGACGGCGAGTTTGCCGGCGGCGGCGGCGGCATCTTCGCTGACGGTTTTGCCAATCAGTGATTTGGCGGCTTCGTCCGCCGTCCAGGGCACTGGCGCGACATGGCCCAGCGTGATGCGCGCGGCTTTGACCTTCTTCGCGGCGTCCAGGGTGAGCGACACCGAAGCCGCTGCAAGCGGCCAATCCAGCGCCTCTTTCTGACGCACCTCGTAAGTCGCGCTCTTCATCCCGCTAACGCTGGCCGGCACGAGAATGTCGGTGACAATCTCGTTCGCTTGCAGCGCGTATTCGCGGTCGCTGGACGATTTGGGTGTGACAAAAAATTTGTCCGCGTCCACTTCGCGTGCGCCGCCAGGACCAAAGACTTTGATCTTCGCGCCCAAGGCAATCAACGCCGGTGCAAGCGAGGACGGATTGACGAATTTGGCTTCGCCACTGTTGCCCAGGATCGCGTGGTAGCGGTTGTCGCCCGTTTCGACCATTGGCTTGCCGTCTTCAGTGCGTGGCAACAGGCCATAGCCTAAACGGAAAAACCAGCAACGTGGGCGCTGACACAGATCGCCGCCCACCGTGCCCATATTGCGAATCTGTGGACTGGTGACCCCGGCGACGGCTTGCCAGATCGCCGGGTAGCTGCGTTTGACCGCAACGTTATCGAGAATTTCTTCAAAGGTAACAAGCGCCCCCAGACGCAGGCCCTTGGCGGCGGTATAGGTGATGCCGCCCAGTTCCTTGATGCCTTTGAGATTGACGACGCGCTTGGGCGTGACGACGTAATCTTTGAGCAAGGCCAACAGGTCTGTGCCTCCAGCCAGGGCTTCAGATTCACCCCACGTTGCGCCGAGCGCTGCGACGGCTTGCTCTTTGGTGGTTGGGCTGGCGTATTCAAAATTATGCATTAGCCCCTCCCTTCTTTTTGGGCCAAAGCCGCGAGCACACGGTCTGGCGTCAAAGGAATCGTGGAAACACGCACGCCGATGGCGTTGGCAACGGCGTTAGAAATTGCCGCGCCGGGCGAATTAGTTGGCGGTTCGCCCAGTCCGATGGGGCCGCGTTCGTCATAACCGGGGCCGGTCATCATGTGGACTTTGAATTCGCCGATGTCGCGCAATCCGGCCAGCTTATAAAACTCCATGTTGCCGTTGAGCATGCGCCCGGAGTGATCGTCCATGATCTTTTCTTCGTAGAGCGCATAGGTCACGCCCATGATCATCGCGCCGAAGACCTGGCTTTCTGCCGTCTTCAGATCCATGACTAGGCCGCAATCCTGCACCGCGACAAATTTGTTCATCTTGACGATGCCGGTTTCGATGTCCACCGAAACATCAGCCATTTGCACGCCTCCCACACCAGCCGAAGCAAGTGTGCCTTGACCGGGATGTTTGCCACGCGCAGTGATCGGTTGCACGCCGATTTTTGCGCAGGCTTGTTTCCAGGTCATGCTTTTGGTGGCGTCGCCGATGACTTGAATCTTGCCGCCGACGGCTTCCAGCTTGTCTGCCGTCGTGTTCATTGTTGGTGCGACTTTTTCAAACAGCAAATTCAGCGCATCTACCGAACCACGCCGCGACGATGAACTGATGCCGCCTGTGGTGGTCGAACCGCCCGAACCGCCGGAAGCCGGATACCGGTTGTCGCCAATGCTGACCTTGACCCAATCCAACGGAATGCCGAAGGTTTCCGCCAGCACGATGTTGAGCACAGTGCGCACGCCCACACCCAAGTCTTGTGTGCCGATGCGGATTTCAGCCGTGCCATCAGGATTGATGATGACATCGCAATCGCTGTTGTGCGGGCCGCCTTGCCAGGTGTGAATCGAAAGTCCCAAGCCGCGTTTGACGGTTTTAGTGCTGCCCAAACCGCCTTCGCCGCGCGGACGCCAGATTTTCTTCCACTCAATCAACTCAGCGCCTTTCATCAACTCGTCTTTGTAGGTGACAGCACGTGCGCCGGTCAGTTCGATGTTTTTCAGGAAGAATTCGAGCGGGTCCATGTTGAGCTTGGCCGCCAAATCTTCCAGCGCACCCATCGTAACGAGGGCTAATTGTGGATGATTCGGCGCACGCCAGGCGCGTTGCGGCCCAACATTGGTGGCGACGGTTTGGTGTTTAACCTTCGTGTTCGGAATGCGCGTGAACACATACGGCAAGGGCCCATTGATGTTGCCCATGCCGCCACTGCCCCAGGCGTCGCTTTCCCAAGCGATGATCGAGCCATCTTTCTTCGCCGCCACTTTGACCTTGGCATAGAGCGAAGGACGGGTGCCCGCGACGGCCAACTCAGCATCGCGTTCGAGGAAATATTTGATGGCTTTGCCACCGGCTTGTTGCGAAACCTTGGTCATCTCGGTGCCCCAGGGGTCAACGGGGAACTTGGAGCCAAAACCGCCACCGATGTGATCCATCTTCAATTTGACGTTGCTGGCAGGTAAGCCAAGGTTGCGCGCCAATTCAGGCCCGTTCGCAGAAACTGATTGCGTCGAAGGATGCAGCAAAACGTTTTTGTCATCCGTCCATTCGGTGACTAGCCCGTGCGCTTCCAGACAGCAATGCGTGATGACATCGTTGCCATAAAAGCCTTCGATGGTAACCAGGTCGGCTTCGGCGAAGGCCTTGTCTACTTCGCCTGTGGCGTTCTCATTCGGTTTACGCAGGTGGGACTCTGGTGCCTTTGACCGGTCGGCTTCGTTGACGAAATGCGGGAGCTTTTCGTATTGAATTTTGATCGCACGCACCGCGTCTTCGGCCTGCTGCTCGGTTTCTGCCGCGACGGCGACCAATTCGAGCCCCGCCCATTGAATTTCACCGCCGGGAATAGGAATGATTTTGACTGCTTTCACGCCCGGCATCTTTTCAGCAACGGATGTGTCAATGCTGACGACTTTGGCGTGTGCATACGGCGACCGCAAAATCTTGCCAAAGAGCATGCCCGGTCGGTTGATGTCGTAGCTGTATTTCGCCTTGCCACTGACCTTGTCCGGGCCATCAATGCGCGAGATGCGCTTGCCAATGTGCGCGCGTTTGCCCGCGTCGGGCCATTTGTACTCAGCCATTGCGCTTGCCTCCTTTTAGCGCCGCCGAAGCTTGTGCCACGGCAGCTTTAATGCCGACGTAAGTGCCACAACGGCAGAGGTTGCCACCCAAACCGAGCTTGACCTGTTCGTCCGTCGGGCTAGGATGTTTGTCGAGTAAAGATTTGCAAGCCATCACAAATCCAGGCGTACAGAACCCGCATTGTTGCGCGTCGTTGTCCCAGAAAGCCTGTTGCACCGGATGCAATTTGTCGCCTACCGCCAGACTCTCGATTGTCGTGATCTTGTGGCCTTGCGCTTCAAGGGCGAGCACCGAGCAGGAATAAACCGGCTTGCCATCCATTTGTACGGTACAAGCACCGCAAGTGCCGCGATCACAGACGCGCTTGGCGCCCGTCGTGTCCAGGTCATTGCGCATGCAATCCAGCAAGGTCACGCGCGGTTCGACGCTGGCCTGTAATGGTTTGCCATTGATGGTCAGTGTGATGTTCACCTTCTCTGGCCCCAGAATCGGGACGGCAGGTTCAGTGGCGGCTTTGGCCTCGGCTGCTT
>JADMIO011294131.1_pt1 | contig 99180 bp, 111 predicted proteins | sample 8958161 | NCBI WGS metagenome assembly JADMIO01 (sample SAMN16585339, study PRJNA669376) | soil metagenome | isolation source: Crop rotation soil | place: USA: Cullars Rotation, Alabama | collected 2011
CGCGACTTCAAGTCACGTGAATTCCAAGCTTCGGATCCCACTGTGCTGGAAACTGATGGCCGAGAATTGTTCCTGCGGAAACAACTAGCCCTATTCAAAGAACGCAAGGCGAAGCCACATGCTGCCTCTAGATTGACCAGAGTCGCGATGATGGCGATGGCGCGATTTTTCGACTGGCGAGCGGCCCTCGTTGTCGTCAAGCCGGAACGTTTTATCCGCTGGCATGGGACAACATTCCGCATGTTCTGGCGATGGAAATCGCGAAAACGCGGGCGGCCGCCTCTGCACCGAAACCTGAGAATGTTGATCCGAGAGATGGCTCGCGACAATCCCACCTGGGGCGAAGGCCGAATCGCCGATGAACTGAGCCTAAAGTTCGGAATCAACGTATCCCCGCGAACCGTTGGGAAGTACCTTACCGAAGGCGTGCCACGTGGCACCTCCGGCCAACGCTGGAGCGTGTTCGTGCGGAATCATGCCAAGGCAATCGTGGCATGTGACTTCTTCACCTCCGTCACCGCGAATTTCCGGATCGTCTATGTGTTCCTGGCCATGGAGATCGGCTCCCGGCGCATCTTGCACTTCAACATCACAGACCATCCGACGGCGGAATGGACAGCTCAGCAGTTTCGCGAATTCTTGGCTTTTAATCATCCGTACAGATTCGTGATCCATGACCGAGACTGCATTTTCGCTCCGGCCGTCGATGAAGGCCTTCGAGGCTTCGGTGTTCGCGTACTGAAGACGCCGCCACAGGCTCCGCAAGCGAATGCTTACTGTGAGCGGCTCGTTGGGACGATTCGCAGGGAATGCCTCGACTACTTGATCCCTGTCGGAGTCAAACACCTGAAAACGATCTTGAAGGAATTCATCACTCACTACAATCGAGGCCGTCCACAATTCTGCTTTAGGACCTGGGATTCCGGAGTCGCACCAAGCCCGGCTACCGGTCAGCGTCCATAGGCATAAGCTGCCGGATGGGCATCGCGTCGAATCGACTCCGATTCTCGGCGGGTTGCACCACGAATATCGCCTTGAACGCGAGGCTGCCTAGCGACTGATAGATTTATTGCGGAACACAAGTGGCGCGAGCAGTCCGATTACTTTGACTCGCAAGTTCGCTCTCGTTTGCCCGAACCGGCTCAGGTGGAGAGCCGTCCAACCTTGGTGGTGGAAGCGCCGGCGCCGAATGTTCCCGCTCCGAGACGGCAGGTTGATAGCCGCAAGAAAAAGCTCGCCCACTTGAAAACTCTTCTTGAGTTCGAGGAGAAAAAAGAGATCACGGGGATGCTTCGAGACATTGCCGATGTCGTCGGGCACAACATCCAGTTCAGTATCTTCAACCGAGGGCTTCTCCTCGCCGCACTCTCGCAAAAGCCGACTTCCTTCGGGCTGCGGAGAAGATCGCCGGGCTCGATCGCCCATCAAACGGGGACGTTGAAGCGTTCCGGGAATACGAGGCACAGATTGCGCAGATGATTTTCAGAACCTTTGACGTAAGGGGTTACGCTCCTCGCCGCGTGAAGTAGGCGGGCTAGAACTGAGTGACCCACATGGGTATGTGGGTAAGAACCCCTCTCCATCTGTGCCGCATACCGGCGTTGCGCAAGTGGAGGGATGAATTAAGCCCGTGTTAGGCCGGACTCAGACGGGCGTTCGGCTTCCCCGACTGAGCCTCGCTACGAATCGACTTCGACCACCGGATAGGTCTCGACGTATTGCTCTCCATGGCAGCCGTAATATGAGACATTCGCGCCGAGAAATCGACGTCGTAACGCACGACACCGGCGCGCCACGAAGCCGCCAGGAATTCAGGAAACGTGCTATGCCCGGCCTGATCCGTCCGCAACGCTGATATCAGAGCTTCGCGGTCGAACAGGGGAACGTCCATCGTGCCGGTTGCGAGTGGCGTGCCCTGCGTCACGATGGGCCCGTCGTTGGTCAGATAGAGACTCTGGCATGCGGGCAGAAACCAAAGATTCCGCGTCACACCCGCACGCCGCAACGTCTCGGCGAGATGCGGAAAACCTCCGACTTTGGGCCGGGTAGCCAGAGCGCGCTTCTGAGCCGCTTCTAAGTTTTCGATTGCTTTACTCATAGAAGAATCTTTACCGGTAACTAACAGTCTCCAACTGTGGAGCGTCTGGAGCGCGTAGAGCCCGGATGTCGCGCAACGGCGGCTGGCCGAAGAAGCGGCTGTATTCGCGGTTGAATTGACTGGCACTTTCGTATCCCACTTCAAACGCCGCGCTTGCCGCGTCTAGGCCATCAATCAGCATTCGGCCGCGCGCCGCCTGGAGGCGAAGTTGTTTTTGATACTGAAGAGGGCTCATCGCGGTTAGCTCTCTGAAGTGATGGTGGAAGGTAGAAACGCTCATCCCTGCAATGTGGGAGAGATCCTCTACTCGAAGCGGTTTTGCATAGTTTGATTTGATCCAAGCGATTGCCTTCGCCGTGCGCTGGCTGTGATCTCCGGAAGTTGCGATCGCCCGGAGGCGCGCCCCTTCAGGTCCTTGCAGAATTCGGTAGATGATCTCTCGTAGAATCAGTCCGCTGAGAAATGGAATATCTTGGGGGGCGTCGATCAAGTCGACAAGGCGACAGCAGGCGCTGAGAAAATCCGGCGTGGCCTCTCCGGTCCCCATGGCGAGTGCGTCTGAAGGTCCTGCGGGAACATGAATTTCCTCCCGGCTAAGAAGTTCGCGAACCATGCTCGTGTCGATTCTGATCGCGAGGGCGAGACAGGGTACCTCTTCGGTTGCTTCAACGACTCGGCTGACAATCGGGAGATCGATGGAGGTCAGCAGAAATCTCGAAGCGTCGTAGATGAAGATATTCGATCCAAGCTCTACCTGCTTTTTTCCTTGAGGGATTACAAAGACCCCCGGCTCATACGTAGCTGGGCATGGCTCGGTCGGTGCGGTTCGTCTGTGGAGAGTAACGCCGGAAATGTCAGTCGTAACCTTCTCCGACGAGCCCATCAAATAGGCAATCTTTCGCGCCAGGTCTGAGCGCAACTCTTCAGGTCGATTGGATGCTGGCGGTTTGGGTGTTTTGGTCTCTTTTCTCATGTTCTTACCGCTGATCTTCTCCACCATCAGGATACGCCCTGCTGTTTGGAGAATTCCATCTATTTTTGACGAACCGGAGGAATAGGCAAGAACTCCGGAGGATCAGGATACCACCTGCCGCCCCATCGATCCTAATCTGGAAACAGAGAGAAGGAAGAAAATATGAAGAGAGAAATAGTCGTTGTAATCGGCGCAGGGGGCATTGGCATGGCGATCGCTCGCCGCCAGGGCTTTGGGAGTCACATCCTGCTCGCGGATTTTAACGAGACGTTGTTGGAAACGGCTGGGAAGGAGCTCGAGCTCGCAAGTTACAAGGTCTCCTCTCGTAAGGTCGATGTTTCGTCGCGTGACTCCGTGCGGGCACTAGCTGATCAGGCTGCGTCCCTCGGAAGCGTGATGCAAGTGATCAACACGGCTGGCGTTTCGCCCAACATGGCACCGCCCGACCGGATACTCGCCGTCGACCTCTTTGGGAGTGCCGTCGTGTTCGAAGAGTTCGAGCGCGTCATTGCTCCTGGCGGTGCCGGCTTGATCGTTTCCAGCATGGCCGGCCATATGTCATCCCCGCTGCCGCCGGAGCAGGAGCACGATTTGGCGTTCACCCCTGCGGATGAACTACTTAAGAAGCCGTTTTTGGCTCCCGGTTCGGTGCCGAACTCCATGTTGGCCTACATTCTTTCCAAGCGAGCGAACCATCTTCGCGTGCAGGCCGCTAGCATCACTTGGGGCAAGCGCGGCGCACGGGTCAACTCGATTAGCCCCGGCATAATTGCGACACCTCTCGCCCAGCACGAGTTGAACTCGCCCATCGGCGATGTTTACCGGGCGATGATCGACGCGTCTCCGGCAAAGCGCATGGCTTCACCGGACGAGGTCGCAGTTGCTGCCTCATATCTTCTCGGACCGGATGCGGGCTTTGTAACAGGCAGCGACCTTCTCATCGATGGTGGCGTTATCGCGGCCATGCGCGCGGGTCTGTTGCCGAGCCCCGGTCAAACGAACAACCAGTAAATCAATCGATAGGAGTTTAAAAAATGCAAAAGCGAAAGTTAGGTAAGAGCGGGCTTGAAGTCTCAGCCCTAGGCCTTGGCTGCATGGGAATGAGCTTCGGTTACGGCCCAGCAGGCGAGAAAAACGAAATGATCTCGGTGATCCGGGCGGCCGTCGAGCACGGGGTAATATTCTTTGACACGGCCGAAGTCTATGGTCCATTTACGAATGAGGAACTTGTCGGAGAAGCGCTACAGCCGTTTCGCGACAAAGTCGTAATCGCAACGAAGTTCGGTTTCAACATTGAGAACGGTAAACAAGCTGGACTCAATAGTCGCCCTGAGCACATCAAGGAGGTCGCAGAAGCCTCGCTAAAACGTCTTAAGACCGATGTTATCGATCTGTTCTATCAACACCGGGTCGATCCAGACGTGCCGATTGAAGAGGTTGCCGGCGCGGTTAAGGATCTCATCAGTGAGGGAAAGGTTAAGCATTTTGGCCTCTCCGAAGCTGGTGCTCAGACCATTCGTCAAGCGCACTCGGTGCAACCTGTGACCGCGCTTCAAAGCGAGTACTCCCTGTGGTGGCGCGAGCCGGAGTCCGAAATCATGCCGACACTTGAAGAACTCGGTATCGGATTTGTGCCGTTCAGTCCTCTCGGGAAGGGGTTTCTGACCGGCAAGATCGACGAGAACACGAAGTTTGACAGCACTGACTTCCGAAACATCGTCCCTCGGTTCTCTACGGAAGCCAGGAAGGCAAACCAAGCCATGGTTGATCTCGTGAAGGTCATCGCTGAGCGCAAGAAGGCCACCCCTGCTCAGATTGCACTTGCTTGGGTGCTCGCGCAAAAGCCTTGGCTCGTTCCGATTCCCGGAACCACGAAGCTTCATCGGCTTGAAGAGAACCTGGGGGCTGTAAATGTCGAGTTAACGGCAGCTGACTTGCAGGAAATCGAGAATGCGGCCTCGAAGATTGAAGTTCAAGGCGCACGCTATCCCGAGAATCTACAGAAGCTGGTCGGTCGTTAAGAGGTTAGAAATGAAAGCCACTGTTCTTTATGGTGCTCGGGACGTTCGCTTCGAAGGGCGTCCCGAACCAAAGATCCTGAAACCAACAGACGCCATCATTCGACTCTCCGTCACATGCGTGTGCGGTTCTGATCTGTGGCCGTATCGAGGCATTCAGCCCGTTAGCCAGCCGCAGGCAATGGGACACGAATACTGCGGGGTCGTCGAGGAGGTCGGTAGCGCGGTGAAAACCGTTAAGCCCGGCCAGTTCGTCGTCGGATCGTTCTGCATTTCGGACAATACCTGTCCTCACTGCCGTGCCGGCTACCAGTCTGGGTGTCAGAACCTGGAATTTATGACCGGAGCGCAGGCTCCATATGCTCGGGTCCCGCTTGCGGATGGAACTCTCATTGGGCTGCCCGAGATGCCACCAGACGATTTACTGCCCAGTCTTCTTGCAGTCTCGGACGTGCTTGGAACCGGCTGGTTTGCAGCTGATGCGGCGAATGTAAAGCCCGGTGCGACGGTAGTCGTCGTAGGGGACGGTGCGGTCGGTTTACTCGGTGTGCTTTCGGCCAAGCAGATGGGTGCGGAACGGATCATTGCGATGAGCCGTCACGAGTCGCGGCAGAAGCTGGCGAAAGAGTTCGGAGCAACCGACATTGTTACGGAACGTGATGATGAAGGCGTTTCTCGTATCAAAGACTTGACCAAGGGTATCGGTGCGGACTCCGTACTCGAATGCGTTGGCACGTTGGAATCGATGATGCAGGCGATCCGGTCCACTCGGCCGGGCGGCTCGATCGGTTACGTAGGAGTTCCTCATGATGCGCACTTGGACTTGCAAAAGGTGTTCTTCACCCTCGTACGCCTTCACGGCGGTCCAGCTCCGGTTCGGCGTCATCTGCCCAACTTGATACAGCTGGTACTCGACGGAAAGATTAACCCCGGAAAAGTTTTTGATCTTAAGCTTCCGCTTGATCAGATCGCCGAGGGATACCGCGCTATGGATGAGCGCCGCGCAATCAAGTCGCTGTTGCAGCCGTAGGCAGCCGAGGAGGAAACAATCATGGCGCCAAACGAACGGGCAACGAAGTATCACGAGCAGCTATTTCCGAATCACGTTTCGAAGCTTGCGGTGACCGATCCCGAGCTCATCGAGACCTTCGACAATTTTGCGTTTGACGAGGTGCCCCGCGAGAGCAAGTTGGACATCCGAACACGTCTTATGGTGCAGCTTGCGGCCATCATTGGGTGCCAGGCGCTCAGTGAATATCGTGTGATGCTCGGAGCCGCGCTGAATGTCGGCGTTACCCCGACGGAAGCCAAAGAGCTGCTGTATCAGTCCGTGCCATACGTAGGAATCGCCAAGGCATTCGATTTCTTGCACGCGACTAATGATGTTTTTAAAGAGCGTGGAATCAAGTTGCCGCTGCCGCCCCAATCCACGACGACCCCTGAGAACCGTATGGAACAAGGGCTGGCTGTTCAAAAGCAAATCATTGGCAGCGATGTCGTTGAGAAGCTCTACGCGAATTCTCCGCGGGACCAGATGCACATCCAGCGTTTTCTTTCGGCGAACTGCTTTGGAGACAACTACACGCGAAATGGCATCGACATTCCAACTCGCGAATTGCTGACGCTAAGCATCCTCGTTGCACTCGGTGGATGTGACCCTCAGGTAAAGGGCCATGTCGCCGCAAATCTAATCGTCGGCAATGATCGAGGGCGACTGATCGACGTCATTACGCAACTCCTTCCATTTATCGGATACCCACGAACCTTGAACGCTCTGCGAGCAATCGATGAGGTAGCTCCCGCAGCTGACGCACCGAAAAAGCAGGAGGAGCAATGAAGATCTTAGTCGTCGGCGCTACCGGCAGTATCGGAAGTCTTGTCGTACAGAAGGGCATCAGCGAGGGACACAAGGTTCGCGCCCTAGTCCGTAATCAATCCAAAGCCCGGCAGCTTCCGCGCGATGCCGAGGCCGTGATTGGTGATCTAACCCGGCCTGAAACGCTTTCGGCTGCGGTAGACGGCATTGATGCAATTGTTTTCACGCATGGCTCTGACGGTGGTGGCAAGATCGCTTCGGAGGCCGTCGACTACGGCGGGGTGCGTAACATCATGGCTGCACTTGTATCGCGTAGTGTGCGCATCGCCCTCATGACCGCGATTGGTGTCACGAATCGAACTGGAGCCCACAACCGCTCCACTGAAGCGCACGATTGGAAGAGACGTTCTGAACGACTCGTTCGTGCAAGCAGTATGCCGTACACCATCGTTCGACCCGGCTGGTTTGATTACAACGCTCCCGAGGAGCGCAAGCTTGTCCTGCTGCAAGGAGACAAGCGCCAGTCCGGCACGCCGAGTTATGGGGCGATATCTCGGGAACAACTGGCCGAAGTGCTGCTCCGAAGCCTTTCCTCAGACCAAGCCATTCGCAAGACCTTCGAGCTTGTCTCTGCGAAAGGTCCTGCACAGGACGATCTCAAGTCGCTTTTCGCCGCATTGACCCCCGATCCAGAAAACGCGCTCGATCCCCCGGCGGACACGGCCAACATGCCGCTCGATAAGGAACCAGAAAGAGTTCGTCAGGACTTGGACGCGTTAAAAGTGCGGTACTCCGGCAAGGTAAGCCGCACAAAGAAAGACATGCAATAGAAGCACGAAAGGACTAAAGGTATGGCAGAAGTAATTGTGGTCATCGGACCTGGCTTAATTGGGCAAGCGATCGCACGACGTGTCGGGGTCGGAAAGCAAATCATCCTCGCCGACCTACGCCGTGAGAATGCGGAAGCGGCGGCCGAAGTCATGTCGAACGCTGGATACGACGTGAGTGTGGCAACCGTCGATGTGTCATCGCGGGAACAGGTTCATGAATTGATCCAGAACGCAGCCGGTCGCGGGGATATTACAGGCCTTATCCATGCTGCCGGCGTGTCACCGAGTCAGGCTTCGGTAGGGACGATTCTCAAAGTTGACTTGTACGGCACAGCGCTCGTCCTTGAAGAGTGCGGAAATGTCATTGCTCGGGGAGGCTCCGGCGTTGTAATTGCGTCCCAGTCCGGACACAGGCTGCCGCCGCTCCCAGTCGAACAGAGTAAGGCACTCGCCACGACTCCGGTTGAGGAACTGCTCAGTCTGTCGTTTCTCCAGCCCGACAAGGTGACCGACACGCTTCACGCCTACCAGCTTTCGAAGCGGGGGAATTCGCTCCGCGTGATGGCCGAGGCGGTCCGTTGGGGAAAGCACGGCGCTCGGATTAACACGATCAGTCCAGGCATTATCATCACGCCGCTCGCGAAGGACGAACTGACTGGGCCGCGCAGCGCTGGCTACCGGCGCATGATCGAAGGCGCTCCAGCGAAGCGCGCGGGCACTCCTGATGAGGTGGCAGGTGTTGCTGCACTTTTGATGGGAGCTGACGGCGGCTTCATCACAGGTAGCGATTTCCTTATGGATGGCGGAGTAACGGCCTCCTATTGGTACGGCGAACTCGCGCCGCAGTGACCTTAACCGCGAAAGGACAAGATATGGAGATTACGAGAGTGGGTTCTCAGGCGTCGGCTAAAGGCCCCGACGATTGTTTTACAGGCACAGTGCGCATCGACTCCAGGTTTCAACGAGCCGACCCAGCGCGGATTGGGGGCGCAATCGTTACATTCGAACCGGGTGCTCGAACGGCGTGGCACACTCATCCACTCGGGCAAACGCTGATCGTTACGGCCGGGTGCGGGTGGGTGCAGCGTCACGGCGGCCCTGTCGAGGAAATCCACCCTGGTGATATTGTCTGGTTTTCCCCCGGAGAGAAGCACTGGCACGGAGCTGCCTCCACCACAGCGATGACGCACATTGCGATAGCCGAGGCGCTTGATGGCAAGAGCGTCGATTGGATGGAGAAGGTGACAGACGAGCAATATCGGAAGTGACGGGATCGGAGGCTCGATCTTACAACGCGAAAATAGCGCTATGCCATCGAAAGACTAGGGTGCCTCAATCACCCCTTCATCCAATGTTGTTGAAATCTGTAACATTGCACTGACGGCCGTATGGATGAATTAGAAGCACTCCTAGGCATGATCCTCGCGGCCATACTTCTGGCCGCATTCGCGCGTCGTGTCGGCGCGCCCTATCCAGTATTTCTGGCACTCGGGGGTGCGGTCCTCGCCTTTCTTCCAGGCACACCTACGTTGCGCTTGCCACCTGAGCTGGCGCTCGCGCTCTTCATCGCGCCGGTGTTGCTCGATGCGGCCTATGATGCCTCACCGAGAGATCTTAAAGACAACTGGGCTCCACTCACGAGTTTGGTCGTAGTCGCTGTGGGATTAACAACCCTTGCCGTCGCTCTGGTGGCTCGCGCGTTCGTGTCCGAAATGCCGTGGGGCGCTGCCGTTGCGCTTGGCGCGGTGGTCGCTCCACCCGATGCCGCAGCGGCAACTGCGGTTCTCCGTCACCTTCGTCCTCCTCATCGCATTCTCACAGTTTTAGAAGGCGAGAGCCTACTCAATGACGCGAGCTCACTGCTGATCTATCGCTTGGCCGTGGGGGCAGTCGCAGTCGGCAATTTCTCCCTTGGCGCAATTGCACCGACTCTGATGCTGGCAGTGGTTGGCAGCCTCTTAGCGGGACCCGCGCTCGGGTGGCTTTTCATCCGCATCACCGAACGCGTGGAGCACGTGCCGACATCCATCATCCTGTCGTTTCTCAGCACATTCGGGGTGTGGATTCTAGCGGAGCGAATTGGCCTCTCGGGTGTGTTGACGATGGTTTCTTACGCCGTCACGGTGGCCCGCCGCTCGCCTGAACGAACTCCCGCGCGGATACGCGTTCCGGCTTACGCAGTTTGGGACACAGTCGTTTTCGTGCTGAACATTCTTGCATTCATCTTTATCGGCCTGCAGTTGAGACCGATTCTTGAAAGTTTGGAACCATCAGTCCGTGGCCGATATTTCGCGGTTGCGGGCGCGGTTCTATTGACCGTCATTGTCGTGCGCCTCGCGTGGCACATGTCCTTCAATGGGGTGGTACGGTGGCGGCAGAACCGGCGGGGTTTTAATCCACCACGGCCCATGCTGCGGCCGTCTGTGGGGAGCGGCTTGATCATTTCGTGGGCGGGCATGCGTGGCATGGTTACTCTTGCTGCAGCGACCGCGCTGCCTCCGAGTTTTCCTTTTCGCGACCTGATTGTTCTGACGGCGTTCTCTGTCGTTTTGGGAACACTGGTGATCCAGGGGCTAACGCTTAAGCCTCTCTTACGTGCGCTTGATTTGCATGACGATGATCCAGTTGGCCGCGAATTGGCCGCGGCACGTGAGCGCGCGCTGCGCGCGGGGCTCCAAGCGATTGAGCACGAACAGTCGCCGTTAGCAGATGCAATGCGGAAGGAGCTGAAAATGCATCTAGCGTCGAGCGGTACGGAAGGAGAGGTGACCCGGCAATCCGCTCGCGATGAAATGCGTCGTACGGCCTTAAAGGCATCACGGCAAGCGATTCTCGCCATGCGAGCTAGCGATGAGATTGGCGACGACGCCTTTCATTTGATCGAAGAGGAATTGGACTGGCTGGAAATGACTGTCGGCTAGTTAGCCCGATTCAGAGGTCTGTTCGAATTATTCCGTTTATTCCATTAAGGACGTCCTCAAACGGACCACGAAGAATCAGCGAGTTAGGTAGCCTCGTATCAACGCCCTGAACGCATAAGTTGTTTGTTTACGTTCGACCTGTAATTTCCCAAGCTGGACGTCAATCGGTCGCGACTGCGACTGCGTAAGGCTTGGTCCGCTTGCAGTGCATAAACGTAATGACAGTGGCGCTTTTGCGACGCACGCCACGCAGGCAGCTGGATGGAATCGTTTGCGTCGAGCTGCGTTGCACGCGTCGCACCGCCCTGCCATCGCCGTAGAGCGGCATTGGTTCGTTTGTGCAGCGCGTGCTTGCCAAAAGGGCCGTAACGACACATACTGGGGCCGTGCCCGGTAATCGGTCCAAATCCCGACAAAACAACCAGCAAACGCGCGATTTGTACACGCCCGAGCCGGTGCGGCAGCGTGTACTCGCACGCCATCTCAGCGGCGAGTCGAACCGGGGAATCGCCGAAGGTGAAGGTATCGGGAGAGACACAGTGGCGCGCATCCTCGGCACGCGCGAAGTCATCGAAATGATTTCGTCGTATCAAAGCCAATTGCTCAGTATGGTCCCGAAGGCAATCGCTGTGTACGATCAAGCCTTGTATTCCGACGACGAGCGTGTTCGCATAGCTGCTGCAACGCGCCTTTTGGAAAGCACGGGTGTTCGCCAGAAGGGAGGCCTGGAGCGAGCACTAGAGAATGGCGCGGCATTGCAGCGTGACCGTGAACAGCAGCGCCTGGTGGTGCTCGGCCAGCTCACAGACGCGATGCTAAATAAGGCCCAGAAGTATGGTGTCCCTCTTCCCACAGGGTACGAGAGCTTGGATGCGGCGGCGGGATTGCTGCCGAAAAAAGACTAATCGATTGGCCCTATGCATCAGCCTCCAAACCCTGGAATCTCAGTCTAGCCATCCAAGTAAGTGGCAACGGTTCAAGGGCGCGGCGCCGGCGGTCGCGACACTCAATCGTTCGTTTAAGTCCTGTGGTGCGCAAATAATCGATCCGGGGGCTTCAAGAACCCGGCGGAGGCCATTGTAAACTGCGGACTTGATCGCACTTCTCCGGATTCTCATAATCTCTCGCGCGGCGCTGTTGGCAGAAAACCTGTTCCTCAGGCGGCAGCTAGCTCTGCACCAGGAGCGGAAAGTGCGAGCGGGGCGGACAACTCCCATAACGCGGCTGTTGATGGTCGCACTGAGCACATTCTTCGATTGGCGCAGCGCCTTAGTAATCGTTAAGCCCGAGACGTTCATCAAGTGGCACCGTACTGGGTTCCGCATGTTCTAGAGGTGGAGGTCACGCAACCGAGGCCGTCGGCCGCTTCCTGCGAATATTCAAAAACTCATTAGAACAGTTGCACACCAGAACCCAACTTGGGGCGAGCAGCGCATCGCCGATGAGCTGAGCTTGAAACTCGGGATCCAAGTCTCCGCCAGAACTGTCGGAAAGTACCTTCGCAGTGGCAAACCTTCCAAACCAAGGGAGGATCAGCGGTGGAGCTCGTTCGTTCGCAACCATGCCCGAGAGATCGTCGCCTGCGACTTTCTCGTCAGCGTAACAGCATCGTTCCGCATCCTCTATGTATTCGTCGTAATGGAGGTCGACTCGAGACGCATTCTCCACACCAACGTGACCGACCATCCGACGGCTGAATGGACGACGCAGCAGTTTCGCGAGCTGCTTTGGGATGAGCATCCGTACAAGCTCGTGATTCACGACCGCGACGCGATCTTCTCAGCAGCGCTGGATGCAGCTCTGCGCGGATTCGGCGTCCGCCCGATCCGCACTCCACGGCGTGCTCCGATGGCAAACGCCTATTGTGAACGGTTGATAGGGACTATTCGACGCGAGTGTCTGGACTTTCTAATCCCACTCAACCAACGGCACCTGCGGGGAATCGTCAAGGAGTTCGCATGTTACTACAACCGGGGACGCCCTCACTCGGCATTAGGACCTGGAGTTCCGGAGCCACCCGAAGCCACAGTTCCGGTCAGTCCACATCCACATAGGTTCCCTGCGGGCTCTCGCGTCAGATTCAAGCCCGTACTCAGCGGTTTGCATCATGAATACTGGCTTGAGAAGGAGGCAGCGTGATGGCGTTCTGACTTTTTGCGCACCACAGCCGCAATGGCCGACGATTCGGCATCAGCGTACTGGCCGGCCTTGTAACATTGTGTGGCCTGCTCAACCCAGAGTAAGACTCTGCGCGCGTAAAGATCGCCTGGATCAGCCGCTTGGAGCACCCGCAAGTTTCGAACCGCGGCATTTCCGTGAAGCTCCACTGCGGCGTGGCGCCTCGCACGGACACTCAAGAGCAGACTGCGAAGATCTTCGGCAATCGCGTTTTCTTGGTTTGACGTCACGCTTCTATTCCCCTTCGTCTCCGGCTACGGGCCCGCCGTGCCGTGCGCGTGGATACCGCAATCGCTTCGCGCTGTGAGTAGCGCCTTGCTTATCGCTTTTCCACGCCGCAGGACAGTAGTTACGCTTGTGACTGAGGCCCCTCAATGCCCAGCGGGGAGCCTAGAACTCAAGACGGTTCTCGAACAGCTTGATTTTACCGGCGTCGATGCCCGGTACCTTCGCCAGATCGGCCAAGTTCTTGATGGTCATGTTGTCGGTCCGGTACTTAATAACCGCGGCGGCTTGATCTGCTGTGAGATCGAGTTCGGTTTGCAAGGTCTTAGCATCGGCCTTGTTGGCGTTCACGGTGGTGCCGAAATACTTTGCCAGATACGCGATGATCTGGGCGGCCTGCTCGGCGCTCGCATCCGCGCCCTTGCCCACCATGCGGTCCACAGTGGTCTTCCATCCGTCCGCGTCTTTGTTTGACTGGAACACACGTCCGTTGTTATGGCAAGCGGTACAAACGCGATCCACTAGATCGCTGTCTTTACCTGCCGGCAGTTCTTGTGCCTGCGCCGCAAGCCCGGACGCAAGCATGAGAGAAGCTACGAAAATTCCTTTTTTCATGAATTGAATTATAACCGCGAAACATGCTTTCCAGATTCGGCATTTCCTACCAGCAGCTTGAGTCAGAACTTCGCCAGCGGCGCAAAACGTTAGCACGGGGGAGCATAACCCGCTTAACCCTTCCTCGGCGCCAGCTACGCCCGCCCAAATCGTCAGCGCATCGCGCACGGCTGGTCAGCTCAGGCCCGAAGGCTATCGAGACGGGTTGAAGTGGGCACAGCTTCATGCACTTGAAACGGCCTGAGCATCCGATTAGTCTAGGTGACATGAATCGCTCAAATTCTAACCTTCGGAACTACTATGTAGTCGAGAAGGTGTCGTTGGAGGCGTTAGTCCAAGAGGTCAACGAATTCATTGACCATGGATGGAAACCGTGCGGTGGCATTACGATTGTGAGCTTTCCAGGTAACATCACGCTCATACAAGCTGTAGCTCGAAACATCGAGTAGCAGGACGCTACCAGATCCGGCTACTCGACGCGCGTCAGAGCGGCAGCACCTTGGGTCCTCCGAACGCGACCTCTGAATATGTCGATCGAGCACGTTGACAAAGTTTCCAAGAAGAACTTTCCACTAGTGATCGCGCGCGCAGGTCCTCGATGATGCCAAGTCCGAAGATGGGCTCCCGCGCCGCATGGTGCAGAACGTGAAGTCGTAAAAGACCTGAATATAGGTTCGCGATCGGGCTCGAGCTCAGATTCCATCGCAGTCTTTGGCTCTCGGAGCTTTCCACGCCGCGTGCGTGGGTTCGGCTAGTTACAAAATCGCAAGCCCTCGTTTGACGTGTGCACTGGCCCTCGCATGAGACGCGCAATCCTGGCCGTTTGTTTCCACAACACTTGGGACTGACTAGATCGGGCTGGGGATGTGACCAGCGGAGTTCCGCCTCTCCTTCGTAGGCGATTGCGAGCCGCGTCGATCGGCTCCCAACTGTTCTTGGACTTCCTGTAGCTTATTTTTTTGTTAAGCACGGAGCTGCTTCGCCTATGGACCGGCTCACCTCACCCACGGAAGCCCTACCATTGATTGCGTTCACGCGCCACGTCCTCAAGCCGTCGTCCCAGCCATTCCGCGCCATTATCCGAGACCGATTTGGATCGGTGCTCGATGTCGGCGACGAACATTTGCAGCGACCTTCCGTCGACCGATACCTGGACGAGACCGCTCCGCTGATCGAGCGTCGCTAGGGCTTCAAATCTGGTTCCGGCTCGAAGCATTACATACCCAGGTCGTCGTCACCCGGCATCCGGCGAAAGACAATGGTATCGCTGTTGATTATGTAGGTCCCGAGATTCATGCGGAAACACTCCTTCTGCACGCGCTCTCCGGCGACCTTCGTATCTGCGGCCGCTTTTTAGGAAACGAGGCGGCGCAGACTCAGCATCCTCAACCAAGATATGGGGAGCAACAGAGCTTCGGGTCTAGGCGGCACAGGACCATCCCTAAAGAGCACTCGGGTGTGGCTCGACAGCCGGCGGTACCTGACAATTCCCTGGGAAGAGATTTCGAAACGAGTACCGCACGAAAGGATCACCTCTGAGTCGGGTAATCATCTGACAGGCTTGACGCCTGAAACGGCCGATATCAACCTCGTGTTGCTTGGTCTTATATAAGTTCTTGGAGGGACGTTGAAAGCAGAGGATCTCGTTGAAATCACTTTTGGGCCGTTCGCAGGGAACACAGGGCAGGTCATGGAGGTTGCGGGTGACCGGGTGTTAGTGACAATTTTGGGGCTGCAAGTTGAATTGGATTCGGACATGGTGCAATTCCAAGATCATGGAACATCACGCAAACTAGCCCGCGGCTACGGAGGCGGAGGCGCTCGTGCCGCCGGCAAGCTCTGCAAAATGAGCTAACCTCGTCTACAAACGCGGCAGCTCGAAGACATTTTGTAACGGAAGCGCTTCGATCGAATCCTACTTAAGCATGACGGGCCGGTGCAGCGCGAGCCAACGGCTCCGCGATCGCCCAGGATCGAGCAGGACATGAAAGCAGCATCACTAGAGCCTCCTTCCGCAGTAACACTCCCACCTGAACCGCTAATCGAGAGACTCAGCTTATGGCGCTTTGAAAAGGCGCCTATCGGCTTGCGCCTTCTTTATGAAGGCTCCGGCCTGCCGGAATGGCTCGCCTTTGTGCCAACTAACCTCCAGAGCTCCCCGCTGGTGGATCTCCTCAATCGTGACCCGGTGCACACAGTGTGCGTGAAGGCTACCCGCGGTCTGGTCTACATCGGTTTACAGCATAGCGCTTAGCAAAAGACTACAATAACGTAGCGAGGCGCGAGGTACCCAGGGCCGTGCGTGAATAATTTAGCGATTCCGCGCTGCAGCGAGCCTTTGAGCTGAGAAAACCGCCCGCGCCGACATGAAGAAACTCATCGGCATCACGCTTGGCATCATGACGGCGCTCGGCGGCTTCGTCGATTTTGGCCAGATCGTCTTCACACTGCAAGCCGGAGCTTCGTTCCGCTATGCCCTGCTCTGGCCTATTGTCCTAGGGACAGCCGCCATCATCGTTTACATGGAAATGTGCGGGCGCATAGCCGTCGTCGCACGCGAGCCGGTGTTCGCGATCGTGCGTGACCGCCTGGGCAAGAAGCTCGGGCTCGCAGTGCTTGTTGCATCCAATTTGTTGAATCTCATCACCTGCGCGGCCGAACTGGGTGGCGTCGCCATCATCTTGCATTTGCTCACCGGTTGGCCGGAAAAACTTCTTCTCGCCGGCGTGGCCTTGGCATTCGGCTTCATCGTCGCGCTTTTGCGGTTTGAATGGATCGAGCGGATATTCGGACTTGCAGGTGTGGCGATGGTCGTTGCCGCCGTTTCGGCGTGGATGCTCGGCCCGGACTGGAGAGGGCTGGGTCGCGGCCTCATCCCTCACCTCTCGACGGGCGAGAACCATCAGACGCTTCGCTACTGGTATTTCGCAGTCGGCATTTTCAGCGCGATGCTTATGGAATACGAAGTCCACTTCTATTCGTCAGGGGCGATGGAGGAGGACTGGACTGAAAAGGACCTGCCCGAAAATTTCCTGGTCGCAAGCTTTGGCTCCATCCTCGGCGCTCTGCTGACCGTGGCACTCCTGGCAATTGGCGCGCTCGTGTTTCTGCCGCAACATTCTTTCCCCGAGCAGCTGAGCACCGCTGTCACCGGAATTGCCACACCGTTCGGCAGGACAGGATATTTGTTGGTGCTTCTGGGAACACTTGCCTGCCTATCGGGAGCGGCCGTTGAGACAATGCTATCGGGCGGCTATAATCTTTGCCAGTTCTATAATCTGCGCTGGGGAAAGAATCAAAAACTTCGCGCTGTTCCGATCTTCTCCGTCACCTGGCTGGCAATGCTGGTCCTCGCCACGCTCTTCATACTCGCTGGCTTCGATCCGCTGAAGCTGATAAATATCTCCGTCGTCTTCGGAATGGTTGTTATGCCGCTTACCTACTACCCGATCATGCGCGCCGCCATGGATAACCGCATCATGAAACGCCACGTCAATTCACGGGCGGATACGGCAATCGGAATAATATTTCTTGTATTGATAGTCTCCGCCGCCGTCGCGGCCATTCCGCTAATGATCCTGACGAACTCGGGTCAGCCGTAGAGAATTGGCGCGCAGACAGTCTGACGCCAAATCATACAGGTCTAGGTCTCCGTCGACCGTTCGTCCACGGCGAAATTGGGCAGGTTGCGCGTCATGAATGTAAGAGGTGAAGCATTCTTCGCTGCGAGGACGGCTCCACTGTTCGTCAACCTACGAGGGACGAGCGATTCGAGTAGCACCCCGCGAATGGCTAGCAGAAACACGCGTTGACACGCGTATTTGTCGCGGAGTAGGCGACTGCTCACCTCTTGAAAGCGCCCAATTGAACAATAGGCGAGCTTCACTCCGAAAGGAACAATGCCGACTGGAGGACCCCCGCCACAAGATCAAAAGCGCGGTGCTCCAATCGGCAGCGTCCAAGTATCGAGCCGCTACGCGTCCGGCTTGGCGTAATTCTCAGCGCTCATCACTTCGATGGCAACGAACTTCTCGGTGCCTTCGACCCACGCATCATGACCGGCGGGAATCGCGTAAGACTCCCCAGCACTTATCGTCCTCTCCGTGCCATTGTTCAGACGAACCTTCAGACGGCCGGATACTGCATACCCGACATGCGAGAGTTGGCAGGTTTCGGTTTTTACTACCGGCTTGACGCATTCCGACCAACGCCAGCCTGGTTCGAAGCTGAATCGGCCCAATGAGTAACCGCCAAGTTGAACGACTTCGACACGAGTCTTTGACGGCGTACGAACCTCGTCCGGGGCGTTGTGAGACTTCGTCTCGAATTTCATCACGGAAACGGGAGTAGGCATGTAGGGACTCCTTTCGGGGGATAGCATCCCTCTTGATTCAGCCCAAGTAGAGCTCGTTACATTAAAAAAATCGGGCCGGCATTTTTGAGCGCCGCGTTCATCCGTCGCCCACTCTCAATCAAGTGGGCTCGAATGGCGGGTTGTAACGAGAGCGCACAGCCCTATTGCCGCGAACATTGCACCGGCTTCAAAGGTGGCGGAGGGACCAATCTTCTCCCAAAAGAACCCTGCGATTAAGCTGGCCAGCAAGAGCGCGATACCGCTCGCGAAGTTGAATACCCCAAACGCGGTAGCACGCAGATTTTGTGGACCTTCGTCAGCGACGAATGCCGAAAGCAGGCCCTGTGTGATTCCCATGTGCAGCCCCCAGAGCGCAATCCCGCTCATAATGACCCCGAGACTGCGGCCGAAGGCTAGCACGACATCAGCAGCGGTTCCTTACTGAACGGTAATCGTAACTAAGTTGGCGTTTGTAAACTGGTCGGTCGTGACCTGCACTGGGACCGCGCCGGACGCTACCTGATCCGGAATCTTGATATTGATCTGCAAGACTCCCGCAACAAGTCCGGGTGCCGGGCCGGCGTATTGAACGCTCGCAGTTGCATTTCCAACCGTGGCTCCAACGACAGATTTGGGAGTCGCAAGGACACTGCCGGTCACGCTACCATCGGCCGGAACGGGCGACATCGCGCCCACACCGGTGCCGAAGAGGATCACGATGGAACCCTTGGGTGCGGGGTGGTTAGGCCCGTTAATCGATCCGTCCTGATTGAGGGCAGCCGCCTGGCCAGCGCCCGAGCCGTCGAGTGTGAAGATGCCCGGCCGGCTACTGGCAGTCGAAACAATAGCCGCAAGCGATCGCGACCCATTGTTGTCCACCTGAACCACCGTGAAGGGCTTAATCGTCAGGTCGAGGCCCTGGGGTACGATCGCACTCACCTGTCCGCTGCTCACATAAACCAGCGGCACAGCCACGCCATCAAACAACACCCGAGTGCCCGCCAAGACGGTGCTCACCTTGCCGCTCGAATCCAACTGCAGGGTAGTCAGAGGATCGGGCGCTAGGCCTGCGCCGAAGATGGTGACAATTTCGCCGGGAGTGAGACCGGCAGTCTGGTAGCCGCCCGCATTGGTGACGGCATCGATGCGAGGCAGCGCCGGGTTCGTATCCTGAAAAAATTTGATCACCGTCGCGTCATCATTGCCTGCAAACGCCGTCTGGACCGCACCGGTGGTGATCAGAGTACTCTTTGCCGACGGAGTCACAAATCCGGTGACGTAGGCGCTTCCGATGCTGTCTAGCGCAACCGCCGCCGGATACGCGTTTCCAATGTTTGTGAATGTTCCATACACGAGACCGGTACCGTTTGGATTTAGCTCCAGCAGTACGCCGGTCGTTCCGCTGCTCAAGATCGATGCATCCTTTGTCGGGACCTCAGGCGAATCGGCTGTAAGACTCATCACGACAAAAAGATCACCCGCTGCGTCTGCGGCCGCACTGAAAGGCGTTCCCTGAATCCCCAGAAACGTCGAATAGATCACTTTGCCAGAGACCGGATTCAGCTTCATCGCCCAGGGCCGCAACGGACTCTTCAGGCCGAATCGCGATGCGCCGCGGCTGCTCTGCAGAACTCCGGGAGTTGTGGGGAAGTTCGTTGCGTCAGTATCGCCGACGATCGTGACCGCTCCGCTCGGATCCAAAGCAATCGCGTAAGCGTGGTCTGTGTTGAGGATACCAGCCTGTCCCAAAAGCGAGGAGAACGTCGGTGATGCCCCGTCCGGCGCGAACCGTGTTACAAAGGCGGTAATTCCAGCTGCATTGTTTGGCAAAGCGTTCGCCGTCAACGGAAACGCTTTAGGTTGGGTATTGCCAACGACAATCGCAGCCCCGGACGAATCCACTGCGACGCCCGTAATCCAGTCTTCGTACTGGCCGCCCAGGTACGTCGAATAGACGAAAGAGCCACCTCCGGAGTCGATCTTGGCTAGAAATCCGTCTCTGGAGGTTTTGTCGGTCGAGGCGAACTGGTTTTGGAAGGCTTTGACGGTTGGGAAGTCGGAAGATAGAGTGCTGCCGCCCACGTAGGCATTTCCCGCGCTGTCCACTGCTACGGCATACCCCACCTCGGAGCCGCTTCCTCCTAGATAGGTCGAATAAATCAGCTTCGTTCCAGTTGGGTCCAATTTTACGGCAAACGCGTCGGTGTTGCCCCCATAGGAAGTCTGGGGGCCGTTGGTTGTGGGGAAATCCCTCGAAGTTGTCGATCCCACGATATAGGCGTTCCCTGTCCTGTCCACCGCGATCGCGTTGCCGATCTGCAACCCGGATCCACCCAGGTAAGTCGAATACACAAGCGTCTTCCCATCCGGACTGATCTTGGAGACAAATGCGTTGAGGCTTGATCCCGAGGCCGGTTTCGCTTGATAAGGTTGAGCAGGATTGGTTGGAAAATTGCTGGACTGGGTAGAGCCAGTTATGTATACGCCGCCAGACGCATCGACTGCGATGGCGGTAGCATGATCGTTCTGTGAGCCTCCAAGCAGCGTGGAGTAACCCAGAATCGGATCGATGACGAGCATCCGGTGCGGATCAAAAATACCGATGTTGAAGCCGACGGTTCCATCCTGCGCGAGCCGGTATCGGCCTTCGATGACATTCTTCTGTCCGTTTTCTTCCTGGTAGACCGTGGGACGACGCTGGTGGAACTCGCGGTCTCGCGCTGCCAGAACGAGATCGCCGTTTTCTTCCACTCGAACAGCGGAAGCACCGTCGAAATGCATGCGAATCTGCTGCGGGTCAGCGCCGGGTGCGACGACGAAATCGTACTCCAATTGAGAGTCGTTGGCATAGTACACGAGGTCGATGCCGGCATAGACGCTTCGCGCACGAACTCGGTTGTAGGTGGGGATGTCGGTTCTCCAGGCCTTGGGATTCGAGCCGATGAGGTAATTCACGACTCCTGGGAGACGATCCTCACCGGTATACGTGGCCGTCTGTGCTCCCTTGAGCAACATGCGCAGGGAACGTGGCTGAGAACCCGCCTGGGTTAGCACGATCGCCGCGCCGTGGGCATTGACGGCCAGCTCGAAATCGCGCCCTCGTGCGAGGTACTGAATCTCGGGCGCTGCCTGCCCTGTGTTTCGTTCGAACCCGGCTTGGGGATGGAGCGCCTGGCGGGTTGCGACGGAGGGCTCGGCTTGTGCCGACAGGACCCCGAAGCAGATCAGTAGGCCGTAGGTCACCGTTTGTGATAGGAGCGACTCTTCCCTGCGGACGGCCGCGAATCGGACAGGTTTCATTTCCACCTCACAAGTACGTTGCGAGGGGATGTGGATTTGTGACATAAGGTAATTAATTCTTATATAACGTCCGGGCAAGGCGTGTCCATCCGCGTTGTGCTGCAAGTACCACGCAGTTCACGCGTGCAATGCCGGAATCATCTTCACCGCCAGTCGACAATCCCGGCTCTCAACACTCACTGAAAGGGTCCATGCGCTCTTCTACAGGATGAAACTGAGCAGTGGCTGCCTTAAAAAGAGGTGATGCGTGGAACTCCTAAGCCTTGGGAAGCACGGTCTCGGACGAGCCTTACTGCTGCCGAGCTAGCACTACCTGTAAATCCAATTAGTCGTTTGTCTTAGTAGTGCTGGCGTCCGTGTGAGCCATTTTTCTCGCGTGTTCGCCGTCTCCACCACAGTCTCCGCTGTAGGGTGCATTCGGAGCTTGCCGCCCCAACGAGTAGCTAGGCGGCGCTAAGGGTGCTCTGTTCACCCGCAAGATCGGCCAGATGGACCACCACCTCATACATATGACTCAGGGCTTGGTGAGCGATGCGAGTTGAGAAGGGCAGCGCGAGTTTGAACCAATATCCTGTCAACTGATAATGCACTGCCAGCAATCGGACTTCGGAGCGAGACGGGGATCTCAGCACGTATCTGAGCAGCGCGTAATCTCGATTCAAAGAGTCCAGCAGTTCGTTCGGAAGTGGGTCTTCTTTCGCGAGGCGTGTTTTTAGATGCGGGAAAGCCAACAAATTCGAAGACGCGAAAGCGTTCGCATATTCTCGTGTCGCCTTCGCACTTAGAATTACCAAACAACTGTAATGGAACCAATAGCAAAAGAGTACTGCTGAAATGATCGCGATGGCAACGGTGCTGATCAGCTCAATCACAATTTAGGTGAAATACTATCATCGTCAGCAAGGGAACAGCAATAGCCTAGGATTTTTTGCAAGGGTGCTCGAATAGAAGCCTTATTGCGCGTTTACCGCGCGTTCTTCGGGGGCAAACCCGTCCGACCATTGCCAATCACGGGTAGGTGTGGAGCGTGTGTAGCAGAATGGAGGCGTTGGTGGCGGCAGACCATCGACAGTGGGGTTCGTGTGAAGAGTAGAAACAAACCAATAACCTTCCAAACACGTCAGAATCGCTACACTTCCTATACACCAACACGTACTCCGTTGATTTCAGACATTTTTCCAAGCGTGTAGCGAGACGAAAGATCTACACTTCTGCTACACGGCGCGCACCCACACCACCCTATGGAACAATCGTCTCATGTCGCTCGTCTGAACGGAATGCGCCGATGGATTAAACCCCTGCTCGCAGGTGTTGCTGTAAACCTATTCGCGATTTACTTGGCTCCATTTCGCGCTGTTGTTATTGAATTGCAGCCTGACGGCAGCAATCTTGGAATCCTTCCTGCTTGGTTGATTCGAGCCGCCTGGGGGACGGTTGGTTTCATGCCGTTATTGATCTTGACGGGGGTTCTGCTCTCATCCGTTGGCATTCGTCAGATGGCACGGACTTGGATGACAGTAGGACTGACCTCTTTTGTGGGAGCGTGCTTTATCGTCTGGGGGTCATTCCACTTCAGGACGTGAAAAGGTTGCCTACTTACCTGCCCCCAGTGGTCACCCGAAAATCGCTCTTCCAACCACCGCCAACAGACCAACCACAGGCACTGCGACAACCCAGCAGCACCCCATTGCGGCACCCATCTTGCGCTGCCTGCCGTTCCGCGTAAGCGGTATCCCGATCTGTCGAGACAGCCGTCCCTTCGCCGCTGACAGTCCGATCGCTCGTTTCCAAGAGAACGACAGACCGGGAATTCCCGTTGTGGTCCGTCGGCGGCTCATCGAGAGATCTCCTGCGAACTCACGAGAGCCAACCGCCGCTGAACCGTCATCGCACTGATCCCTGCCGCTTCGGCGATCTCGCGAAGACTCATTCCCTGCCCCTTCAACTGAATCAGTTGATCCCGATCCACCTCCAACTTCCGACGCCCAAGCTCGACTCCTGAAGCTCGGACACGCGCCAAACCCGCTTTGACTCGCGCGCTCGTTCGTTCGGCCTCCATCTTCGCGACGGTCGCTATGAGACCAATGACCGCATCCCCAAACGGTCCCAGCGTGGCTATGTACGTTTCCTGGAGTGATCGATACTTCACGCCGTACTGCGTCAATGCATTGAGCGTCTGTAGCGTCTTCAGCGCACCCTCGCGAGACAAGCGGTCCATCGACCAAAACAGCAGAACGTCGTATCTGCGCTTTCGCGCGTCTTCGATTGCCCGCTGAAATTGCGGCCTCTGCGCTTTACGTCCGCTGATCTGATCCAGATACTCGCTTACGACGGTCCAGTTCATCTGAGCCGCATAGGCCTTCAGCTCACGCGTCTGCGTCTCTAGCTCTTGCCTACCGTCGTCTGTAGATGTTCGCGCATAGATTGCGGCTTTCATCGTGGATGGAGGGTATCATAGGAGGCCCGTTTTGTAGCCGTTATTCCAGGTTCTCGGCAGGCACTTCTGGCATTTCGAGGATTCTTCGGGTCAGGGGGAAATACCATTCTCTTCTGCGAAGCAGGATACGCTGCTTTCTGAGCGATCGGCCAGCCTTTTCATCACCGAATTAGGACGGGCTAGGTCGCATACCTAGGCGGGAACCCCTAGAATTGGGCATAGTGGCCGTCTAGAGAAACACTATTAATAGGACGATAATACGTTTGAAAGGAGCTAGAAGTGCTACATATTCTGGATGAAGACATCGAATTACACCTTCTAAGACAGCTTCCGTCAGACCGGGAAGCCCCCCTTCCAGCTCACCTCCTGAGCTGCGACGCCTGTCGAGCGAGGTTGAATAAGGCGCAGCAGCACCTCCAATCCACTTTGCTCGCTCAGACGAATGCGCTACGGGAACGACGAAGAGCCCGCAGGATACCGACCGATGACGCAGGAACTTTGAGCGTCCTGAACAGCAGTAAATCCGACCCGTTGACGATAGCCGTCTTGGATGTTTCAGCGGGAGGCATGAAAGTTCGACTGAATAAACGGATTGATCCGCTCACCATAGTCCAAGTAGCCCTTAAGGGCACTGTAGTAACGGGCGACATTCGTTATTGCGTTACTGTTGCCCACGGTTATTTTCACGCTGGGATATGCATCTGGGAAATGCACCCACTCATCACCCATTGAAAGGAGAGCGTTCCGCTTAATGCTCCCGATGGTAGTGTCCACGTCATCACCAGCTACACTGGGAGTTGGCGCACGATTGAACAATGTGGGTTTGTTCGCACTTGAGTGCCGTCTTTCTTAAGGACGCGCGCATTGAAAAGGACTACCAATCACCCCGAAGTTTGCAAAATTGCAAACTCCGCTCGCCTAGTCTCCAGCACCATCTCGCAGTGAGCTTGGTCGTATCACAAACATCTGTCTTTGATTCAGCGATTCCGACTCGCAGGCGCTCTGTGTTTTCAAGGGACTAGCGGCAGCGATTCCTGAGCGTTTTTGATACACGGTTCCGAGGTCTCTGCAATGTACCGCTTGTACGGCTTTCTCCGTTGCGCAGATGACAGCGGGCAGAGAGGAGCGTCTGTCGATAGACCGCTCGTACTGGGAGAGTCCATCGAAGAGACATAATCCCTTGAACAAGGTCTTCGTATAGAATAAGGTTCGGCAACCGCCAACCGTTGTTTCTTCCGAAGCGTTGGAGAATGCTGCCGCACACCGGTGCTACTGGGGCGTGCGTGGAAAACGATCCAATTCGACAAAGGGGTATACATGAAAGCTATAGCGCACCTGTTCTTTCTGGCATGTCTTACCGCCAGCCTGGCGGAGACTGCGGCCGCAGCATCCAATTGCGTTTTTGTGACAACCGGCTCGACTATGACTCTGCAGGGGGACTGTATCACCACTGCATCACTGGTCGTGCCTCAGGGAATGAAGATGAATCTTGGCGGCCACGCCATCACTGCAGTCGATCCTGTAGGCGATCATTTCAGGGGTGGAGTCGTTCAGAATGGCGGCTCCGCAGCATCTGTAACCAACGGTACAATCCAGGCCAGCGGACTGGCTGAAGTCTGTGATGGAGGAGCAGATCGCCTTCGCGGCGTGCTGTTTGATGGGGCATCCGGAAGCATCACCAACTTGAAGGTGCTGAACATCAATCAGAATCAGGGCGCGGTCTTGTCGGGGTGCCAAGAAGGCAATGCCATTGAAGTACGTAACTTCGGCTCTTCACCAACGACCATCAGTGCGGTAATTGACGGCAACACTATCTCGGCATATCAGAAGACGGGGATTGTAGTAAACGGAGACGCTGATGGGACCGTCACCAACAATGTCGTCACCGGAGATGGGCCTCAAGTATTTATCGCCCAAAACGGGATCCAGATTGGCTTTGGGGCAACAGCAAAGGTGAAGTTCAACCAAGTCTCCGGTAATGCTTATGCAGGTGGGGGTGACGCCTCAGGGGGTATCATCGTCGTGGCGGGACCGTTCTATGGGAGCGAGTATAGTGTTGGAGACCAGGTTCAGAACAACACGCTTATTGGTAACGACATCGGCGTGTGGCTCACTCAGATCGACGCGAGTTTCAATGCACCGACGACTCAGACCAACATCAAGGTGGACCATAACACCATAAGCAATGGCGGATTGACGAACCAGCTTCCTTACCAAGCTGGCGTCGCGGACCAAGGCAACAACGATAAGATCATTAATAACACAATCTCGGGTGCTGGTTACAATTCCGCGAATCCGTGTGGTTGTACTTTTAGCGTTGATGCCGATCCGTCGTTCACTAACCGTCCGAAGGTGCATGCGAACAAGTAACACCTGATTCTGTAAAAGGCCTAGTTTGGAGAGGCGCATTCTGTGCGCCTCTCCGGGGCTCTTTTGCAGAGCCCATTATTTAGATCAGGGTGGCGCCATGGTCCGCTGATTGTCAGCGCTTCTTTCCACGAGCAGAGGCTTTCGCCTGCTTCTTAGGCGCCGCGACCTTCGCCTTCTTCTTTGGCGATGCGACGTTTGCTTTGGGCACCACCACTTTGTGAATCGGCATCACGGTCGGCTGTCCCGCATCGATTCCGAGTTGTTGAAGGACGGGCATTAACTTCTTCCCAAACTTGTCGAACGCCGCCTGCGATGTCCAGACATCGAACACCATTAGTTTGTCTTTCGAGCCAAACGCCGCATGGTACGAGCGTCCAGCCGGATTGCCCGCACCAGCCTTTTTCAAGGCTTTGATGCACTCGTCGTATTTCGTCGCCGACATTGCGGCAGGTGAGAAGTAGACTCCAATCGCCATGAACACTCTCTTTCTTGCGACTCAACACCGCCGGACGGCGGGTGGCACTGTTCATTGTAGTGGAAATTCCGTGGCGGCATCCTGGCCATTTTCAGCGCGTCGAACCCTGCTACGACAATCATAAAGAGCTTCGCGACGGCATCGCGCACGATGGGTTCGATAGAGCTAGTTCATCATGATAGTCGTCGTTCAATTCGACAGGTAGCGCAAGGATGAGCCGATCCAACCAGAACCATCCAAACGCATCCTAAAGACGCGTGCACCTGAAAACCAACCCGCAGAATAGCGATTACCAGCATTCCTAGACCTCCTGGGCGGTCGTGCGCCGAGGATGATGTCTGTTGCTTCAAAAACGCTCAATTTAGGGTTTACAGCCAAGAACCCACAACCGGCTACTGACCACGACGTTTTCGAGCGTCGAAACCACCGTCTTGCTATTGGTCTTTGCAGCAGTCGCGCTCGTACTAGCCTCCGTAGGGCTTTTCGCCGCCATCGCCCATTCAGTGAGCAGCCGTATTCAGGAAATAGGCATTCGTATAGCGAATCGGCGCAACGGGAGACGATATTCTCAAGCTGGTCTTTAGTCAGGCTGCGCTTCCGGTGGGAGTTAGTGTAGCGCTAGGTCTAGGTCTATCATTCGCGCTCAACGGCTTTTTGAAGTCCCAACTTGTGGGCGTTTCACCTGCAGACCCAATCGCGCTCGTCGCTGCAACGGTCATTCTGATCTTTTCCGCTGCACTGGGTTGCTGGATACCGGCGCGCCGGGCAATGGGCGTAGATCCTGGCGTTGCTTTGAGAGGCTAGGCGAGTGAAACTGTGATCGTCATCAGCACGCCGAACCATCGAGACTGTTTTGAAAAAGCTCTTCGTAACGAAGGCATGCGCGTTGCCGAAGTAGAGTTGTCAGGGCACTTGCAGTTTGTTGATGCCGCCACAATGCTCTCTCGTCTTATGCTGAATGGGATGCCGGATGCTGGACTGTTCCGCAGTGAGGTCCAACCACTAATCCAAGCTGCACGCGCCCGTAAAGGCAAGATGCGTGTATTTGGAGAGATGGTCAGCCTACTGTGGAAATCGAACTCGGCAGCGGCCATTTACCTCGAAGAGCTATGGAACGAACTCATCAAAGAGTACAAGATCCCAAAGCTGTGTACGTATGGTCTGTTAGGACCGGCTGAAAAGATAGCCCAAGCGGTCCTCGACCTACATACTCACGAATTGTGCCTTAGCGCTTAATTGCGCATCAGTGCTGGAGGTAAGTCTCGCGAGTCTCTACCCGCCCTCTTGTTGAGCGTTAGACAACTCGGATTGCCGGCGTCTCCTCGCAAGATCAAGCGCGGCTTGCAGTGAATCACCGCTGTACAGGTGGGTATCCCCGTTCTTCATTACGAACTTCACGCCCGTAGGAGGCTTGCCAAGATATACGACGCCACGAATATCCAACGGATCGAGTTGGTCAATGGGAAACACGTCGAGATACACCTCTAGCCGTTTTGAGAGCAATGGCTAATCGATAGTATCATCTCACTTTTGATCAACAGCGAGACAGATTCAATGCCGCCATCGACGCACCAGCGCGTAGAGGAGTGAGGGCAAGCGTAAGAGCCGCTCGTTAGTTCATGTAGCAGTCCTGGCCTGTTCTGCGGCGGAGACAAGAAGTGTGTTCACTCTGCGTGGAATGGTTCGGGCAAGGAGGACCGCGATCATTGCAGCCTGTACTGCAAAGATGCTCAGGAAACGATTGAGTTGGCATGTAAGTGCGGCCACCAGCCGTGCTGAAGGGCTAGTGGCCGACCTCGTAGCGCCAGTGACTCCTGCAAACGCGTGTGATACTGTGCCGCAGAGGTGTGACTTATGTTCCAGTGGATAGGCCGCCTGTGGCATCGGCTGACTGCCCGTATGCACCGGCAGGCCCTTCAGCAGGCTTACCAACCTTCAAATCTCCACAGCCGACAGCGTTAAAGAGAAGACTTTTCACCCTTGGGTTGGCGAGTACAGGGCTTGCCTCCGCGGACTTCACGGCCCGACAGGCGACACTAGGAGAGCAAGGAGGAACGTTTTGAAGTCAATCTTCCGTTCCAGCAACGACTCCCAGCCACTCAGTGTGCTCATGTGCGTCCGAGTCGTTCTGCTTCTTCTGATCGTTCCGACCTTAGCTCTACAGGGCGACGCGACGATGGGAGGAACCCCAACAGATGTTATCGAGGCCATCGATAGAGCTCAAGAGAAACGCGAGCTGAGACTTTCTGGCTATTCCGCAAGCGAACATTACACAGTTCGCAACAGCCACTTCAGCCAGACTGCTGAACTGACGGCTACTGTCGTTTATCAAAAAGGACAAGGCAAGACGTACAGCGTGTTGACGCGCAGCGGGCCAGGCCTTCTCCAGGAGCGGGTGATCAACCGCATCCTGAAGGAGGACGCTCTTCTAAGCCGCAACGTCACGAGGTCTCATAATCTTCTCACCTCAGCGAATTATACGATGAAGGTGCGGGGAATCGAATCCGTCAACGGCACGCCATGCTATGCCGTACTGATTTTTCCGAGGGCACACAATTTTGCTCTGATTGAAGGAGTTGCATGGTTCGACGTGAATGGACTTTCGCTCCTGCGCATCGAAGGTAAGCCTGCAGCAAGTCCTTCTTTTTGGACCGGCAAACCCACCATCGAACGCGAATACACCGTCCTGAATGGGCTGTCGTTTCCGATTCACAGTCGGGCTACATCCAAGGGCCTTTTGACGGGGAAGTCGCAGCTGGATATCGACTACACCCAATACGCACTTCTGGAATAAGATCCTTCTTCTCTACCGACACTCCTTGAGCGGATGTCAATTGCTCGATTGCTAGTGTTCTGCTTCCATCCTTGGCACGTATCGGCATTGGGTGCAATGATCGCTGTCCTCTTTGCTTGGCAGGGAGGACTGTTACTGGCACTCAGTGGGCCGTTATCCAACCGAAGCTATCCGCGAGTGCGGCAATCAATCCTATCGCATGCGGACTGTGCGAAAAAGCGTGGGCCTTATAGCTCCGCTGATCTAGCCATCTCGTTCTTCCGTCCCGCACTCATCACTCATCACGCATCACGCCATTTTCAAATTCAGGCGTTCGCGAATTGGCGACGTGCTATACAGGAACAATGGCAATAGATCAGATCGTTTCACTTCTGCTTCAGGAGCGTGACAGATTAAACGCCGCCATTGCGGCACTCACAGGAGAACAGAAGAGACGCGGACGTCCTGCGAAGAACACAGCGGCAGTCGCGACAACAGCGACTCCAGAGATCGTCAGTGGAAGTGAGAAGCCGAAGGGCCGAAAGAAGCGTTCAGCAGCACAAAGGAAGGCTCAGGCCGCACGAATGAAGGCCTACTGGGCAAAGAAGAAAAAGGCTGCGTAGGAGCGCTGCTGGTTTCAATCTGTACCGAATTAGCTTTTGAGGTGATCCATGAAGCATCGGCTCCGTGTGCCCTGCTTCGTTTTCGCGTTCAGCTGCTTCGCTCTGGCGCAGACCGGATCACTAGTTGAGTTTGAGGTCGCCTCAGTAAAACCAAATCATTCCGATGAGCGGCTGAACTACGCGCTGCGCGGGAATCGTATGTTTGGGAAAAACATGCCTGTGAAAGGGTGGATTCAGATCGCGTATCAAGTCAAGGACTTTCAGATCGTCGGGCCATCTTGGATTTCCGATGAGAAGTTTGATATCGAGGCAAAGGCAGAATCGCCCTCTAGCTCGAATCGGCAGATGCTTTCGATGTTGCAAACTCTCTTGGCCGATCGATTTAGGCTGGTTTTTCATCGCGAGATGAAAGAAGCCCCGGCTTACGCGCTGTTGATCGCTCGCGGCGGATTGAAAATGAAAGCCTCTAAAGATCAGACGCTTTGGTCCGGCGACTTCCCTGATGGTTCGCCGGATGGTCGCCCACTGACCGGTGGGGGGCCGTCTGAACTAGCGCCTGGGTTGCTCGTCGGCGAAGCCCTGCCAATGACAATACTGGTCAATTTGATCTCTGTCCACTTGGACGGCCCGTGATCAACAAGACGGGTCTATCAGGCAGGTTCGATGTCGACCTACGCTACTCTCCACAGCTCCCAAACGCGTTCGACAATGCAGATTCCGGTTCGTCGCCGTTCATGGCGATCCAGGAACAACTTGGGCTAAGATTGGAGGCGACCAAAGCGCCCGTTGAAACTCTCGTGATTGATCAGATCGAGAGACCCAGCGACAACTAACTGCTGCTGTCCCTGCTCTCCTCTGAGCCGTTATCGTCTCCGCCGCAACACTGTAGCGAGTAGAGCAGCGGCGTCCGGTGCCAGACGCTTTGGCCGCCGAAGTGCAGCGTCCTTTAAGGGCGGTGCCTGCAATGAAGACCAGATCGACCATCGCTGGATTCGTACTCGGAACGCTTCTATCTGCAGTGGTCGTCGCTATTACTTGGGGGGTCGTACACTTTAGATCCGCGAGCGCCGTCACACTGGACTCCACCTCGATCTTGCACGACATCCAAGCACTTCATGAATTGGTATCGGTAAAATACACCATCCAGAAAGCAGTGGGGCTGGAAGAGCAGAAGAGGCCCGTGGGTACCGAAAAGATCCTGCTCTTGGTGCAAGCGGACGTCTTGGCGGGAGTTGACCTGTCGAAGATTCGGCGGACGGATCTACAGGTTCTTCCCGACCACACGATCCGCCTCGCGCTACCGGCCCCCGCCGTTGAACACGTTGTGATTGACGACACCCGCACGAAGGTCTGGGACCATCAGATCACATGGTGGACTCCATGGGTGCCCTACAACAAGGACCTGGAGCGTCAGGCGCGGTTAGCTGCGATCAAATCCATCGAGGCTGATGCGGTGAGTGCAGGCATTCTGGACCAAGCCAAACGCAACGCCTCCACTACTATCCACACCTTCCTCCAAACGCTTGGCGTCAAAGCAATCCTGACAGACAGCAACGCTGAGATCAGCTCGTCTTCAAGGCCCAGAGTCGCGAAGAGTTGAAGAGCACTACGACAATCATGAAATAGTTTTCCGACGTCGAGACAGTTTCCTGATAGTCGTAGCCAAGTTCGACACCACCACATCCCTGGAGACCACAGCCCAGACACCAAATGGTCCCGACCACGTGAGCGCCAAAGCCATCCGTTCCTCGAAGCCAAATGCTGTTTTCCACAAGACGGCCGCGAATCGACACCTGACACAGTGAACACCGCCGAGAATAGCGTTTGCCAGCGTTCCTAGACTTCCTAGGCGGTCGCCAGCGCAGGATGCTCTTCTGCTGCGTCAAAAACGCTTACCTGAGGGCTTTCAGCCCGGAACGGGTAGAACTTCGTCAAATATGGATTTTCTTTGTCGATATGAGAAGAACCGATGAAGCACACCTTTGGCGAGGCTGTTCGAGAAATTCGGGACGGCTGCAGAGACCGCTGGCCCGTTGTCGAATGGTCCCTAATAGTCGCATTCATAGCAATTTCTGTGGCGAGCATGGCTCCAGGTCTTCCGACGGCAGCATCGAAATTCTTTCACCGCCACTGGCATTGACCGTTGGGAGCGGTCGTTCGCGGATTCCGCGTGTCATGACACAACGAAACACCATCCACAATAGCGTTTGCCAGCGCTCCCAGACCTCCTGAGCGGTCGCCGATTGAGGATGCTCTTCTGCTGCTTCAAGAGCCGTTAACTGAAGGCTTTCGAGGTGGATTCGGGTTTTGAGCACGATTGCAGCGCGAACCAAACCATGCTCCAGATTTCCTATGAATAATTTCGACTATTGTGGTGCCCCGGCTGACACGCTTCAGCGCTCAAATTCAGCTTTTTTGTCGCTGCTGCCTCTTGGCGGACTTCACGTGTCCCAAGAGTCAAAATCTCTGAAGACATAAGTACTGTGAGCCGCCTTGATGAATTCCTGTGCGCAACCACTGATGCCTTCTGCTTCCAACCACCCAAAGCCTCCTCCTGCACCAAAAGCGAATGAAAGCCAGAACAAGAAGCCAGCTGATTTAGATCACCCGGTCCGATGAGACGATGACGAGAATAGAAAAGCCAATCAGTGTTTCTGAAGCCCTCCAATAGATCTCTGAACTGATCAACCACCGATGCTGCCGACCACGAATTGAAGTCCACTGACCGAAGCTTCGACGCGATAAGCTGTTGTAGTGCGTTCTCTCCTGCTTCTGGTGATCACTCTCCAGGCGGCGTTCGGAGCCGATTCAACGACCATCCAGCGACAAGTTACTTCGTTCGTACAACGTGGTGACCAGGCGCTTGCTACCGGACAAGATGGCGATGCGGAGGACGCATACAAAGCGGCGCTCAACCAATGCGGACTTCTCGCTGACTATCACTGCACAACCGACGTGCTTCGGAAGCTGGGCCGCTCCTATGATCACTTCGGCCGTAAATTGCAAGCGGGAGCCGTCTACAAACAGATCGTGAATATTCTTGTTGCCCGCCAAGTTCCTGGCGGTAGGCCTGACCTTGCGATGGGTATTGCGCTATTTGACCTTCAAAGTCTCTTTTCGAACGCAGCAGACACAACGAGAGATGCGGACGAATTGGCGTACATGGATCAGGCTCGAACCTTCTACGAACAATGCATGGGCTTTCCTGACTTGAGAGCCGTTTGCGACCGCCGCCTTGCCGACGTTGAAGGGTTGCACGGATCACTATACACATTGAAAAGGCGCTTCGACGAAGCTGCGCCGTTTCTGAAAGCCGTTATAGCCCGCCCCGATGCAGGCGTGCGACAAGAAGTGCTGGTCGCTGCGTTAAAGGCATACGCAACAATATTGATCATAGAGGGCAGAGCCGCAGAGGCACAGCCGTTCCTCCAACGAGCGCAGCGCCTAGAGACTGCCCCGTAGTTCGCGCGGACTCCACGTTCAGAACGGCGCGTTGTTGATTTTCTTGCAGTCTTCGCTTCCGAAGGATCCCGTGCGCTCTGATAACTTCTTGACCAATCCAGCTCGGTCTACGTCATAACGCAAGTCAAAGCAGGTGATCGGTTCATCATCGGTGTGGCCGTGAAACCGGACAGCCACTTGTTGGGCGGTCTTCCAACGCACCAGGTCGAAATACGCATGGCCTTGCGCAAACCGCTTGGCTCCAGGATCTGCCGCGAGTATGCGCCCAAGATGGCTTCCGCCGCCGGTCTATCGAGCCGTCGTGAAGCTGGATTCAAAGCGGAGCATCTTGCATCCTCATTTTTATCTCCACCTAGCTACCGAACAGATTTGCTTGGAGCAAGATGCTAACAAACAGCATCCAGCTATTTCTGGATCCCCTCCGTAGGAGTTCGAGAGGCATACACACATGCTGCCCAAGGTGAAGAGTGGGGTTGGTTCACGAATCTTCTCTCTGAGTGCCGCCGAGGTTAACTCCACGAAGAACATCTGCCTCCCCTAAGAAAACCGGCCATTGCCGGTCCGGCAACGGGCCGAACCACGGCCCGCACTCTTTTCTCTTCAGGACCCAAATCAGTAGCTCGCCGTTCGCGGGGCACAAGCAATTCCTAAAGCGGCGCCCACGCCCGCCGGTGACCTAACCGGAATAACTGAGAGGGCCCGTTCATTCCTGGCCCAAGGCGGCTCCCGCCCATAGCCTCAACCCCGGAGGTAATCCGTTGAAACATCCAAGCGGCCGCCTTCGTGCAAGAGAATCGCGAATCTGCCGACGGACGACGAGGCCTTGAAACTAGGCCTTACGATACACTATTTTGCCCGGTGACTCATCCATGGTGACTCACCCTCATCTTCTTGTTTCCACGCGACTATTTAGCTATAACAAACAGACGCCCAAGTTCGCTATTTTGAATTGCTCTTCACTATCATCGCGTGACGGGGACGCGTTCCAGCCAGGGGAGGCTACATTCTTCGAAAATTAACTGTGATTGCCTGCTGTCTTTTTGAAGCCGCTGTTTTCTGCCAGAGCGACCGCGCATCTATTACAGGGGTGGTAGTAGATCCCGCGGGAGCCGTAGTTGCAAATGCGCCCGTGGAGGCACGCAACGTTGAAACGGGTACACGCTTTCAGGCGGCAACAACACCAACGGGGAATAACACGCTCGCCGAGTTGCCGGTAGGCACCTACGAAGTCGCGGTGGCAGTGCCCGGGTTCAAGAGAGCCATCCGGCAAGGATTGCGCGTTGAAGTGGCGCAAACGATTCGAATCGATATCACCCTCGAAGTCGGCTCCGCTTCGGATTCCGTGACCGTGGCGGACGCCGCACCGCTTCCCAAAACCGAATCCGGCGAGCTCAGCCATAATATTTCTACCGACCGTATTGACGATTTGCCGATCCTTCAGGTTGGGGGCAATGGCAGCGGCGGCATTCGCAATCCGTTGGCGGCGGTGCAACTTGCCCCAGGAGTTGCGTTTACCGGGAACACATACCTCAGAGTGAACGGCGCACCGGCGAACTCGCAATCGATCCGGATCGAAGGCCAGGACGCCACGAACGGCTATCTCGGCTTCGCCACGCCACAGGTACAACCCAGGGTGGATGCCATTCAAGAAGTCTCGGTGCAAACCAGCAATTACGCCGCAGAGTTCGGACAGGTGGGGGGCGGTTTCCTCAACTACACCATGAAGTCGGGCACGAACCAGCTTCATGGAAGCGGCTACGACTACTTTGTTAATGAAGCGTTAAATGCCGGCACCGCGTGGACGAATGACGGTACCGGAAGCCATGTTCGCCCGGTCCAAAGAAGGAACAACTATGGCGCGACCTTCGGAGGACCGGTCTGGCTGCCCAAAGTCTATGACGGGCATGATAAGACGTTCTTCTTCTTCAACTTCGAGGAATTTCGCGAAACTGTAAACAACGCCAACAATGTTTTGACCGTGCCGACGGCAGAAATGCGCGCAGGAAACTTCCAGTCGATTTTGACGGGCAGACAACTCGGAACCGACAGCGCCACGGGCGCGCCAAAAGCAATAGCACAGCGCGTAGCAGTCGCGTGCTTATGCGAATAACACCAACAGACTTGCGCAGTCGCTCGGCCAGTACCAAGGGCCAACAAGCTTAGATGTTGTTCTCTCTGCATCGCCACAAAAGTTTCGCGCCATTCCGCCCGATGAGGGATCGAAGGCCATTTGAGCGCAGTTTTAACAGTGGACTGCGCCAGAGTTCCTGAGTGGCCCGAACCGGGAGTCTAGGAGTTCCTTAAACTGCTTGCGTTGTAAGAGACACTCGGAATATGTCGTTATCAGCGGATGCTTCCTGTTGGCTGCGCTTCTCTTGCACGAAGTTGTCGATGTCGTTCACTTGGTTAGAACCGCGCTTTATTCCGTCCAAAAATGACACGACAGCACCGGGCGATAGCGCCACGCGGCCGCGCAACGTCAGTTTTGGTTCTGACGTCTAGAAACAACGGTTCCAGGCCACTCTTCCCACTTGACCGCCGAACGTGCCCTGGGCGACATTTACCTGAAATCGACGACGATTAGGTAGTGAAGGTACGTTTCTTCGTGTAGAGAAACAAAGCGTAACGCCCATTCCGCTGGAGGAGCGGGAAGTTCATTAGAAGTTCGAGCTCTCCAAAACCGGCTCCCATGTCCAATGCGACGGAATTCGATCCCGCTAACGAGCCCTTGAAGATACGTTCGACATGGATTCAGAAGTCGGTCTCAATGTGAGGTCCGTCCCCTGACATCATCCGCGAAGCCTCGGTCTCCACGACGCCTTCGACGATTAGAGCTGATTCATCGCACAAACGAAGGGCTTTGCAGGAAACATAACTTCATCGTGGACAGTCTTCGCGTAAGCGACGATGCGGCGGGATTGGGCGGCTGGCTGCTCGCTGAGACGCTTGCCCAGGAACTGCCGAGGTCTCGGCGAAGAGTTGATTACGTCAGAAAGACATTCGTCCCAAGCCAAACGCGAGGAAGCGATCCGATTCGTGACATCTCCAGTTCGTAGCCCGCCCGGCGGCCATTGGATCGCACTGGACAGGCGCCAATCCGGGGACGCCATTACGGCAGCCAACATTGACGCTGGTGCAGTTCCGATTGAGCCACATCGGCCCCCCTGAAGCCTACTCACACGTTTAAAGGCGCGTCCGAATAGACTAATCGAAATAATCCGTTTTACTTATGAAGACGCTCATATTACCTTTGGACTCAGCATCACTCTCACGCCAACCGGCAGCAGTATCCGAGGATGGAGATCAGCGAGGTCGAATGGAGACAGCGGAATGAAGATTAGTCGACGCGCGTTGTTCGCGGGTGCCGCCGCAGGCGTTCTTCCCAGGATTATGCGATCCGCCGGCCACGCGGATCCGTCACGAATGATCGTGCGGTCTTCCAAGCCCGAAGACCTGGAGATGCCGCTCGGGGGCTTTACAGATTGGCTCACTCCCATCGAACGGTTCTTCGTGCGCTGTCACACCTATATCCCAACCGTGAAGCTGAGCCAATGGAACCTGAAGATCGACGGGAGGGTCGACACTCCGTTGACGCTCAACATGGAGGAGTTGAAGAAGCTTCCTCGGGTGGAACTGGTGGGAGTGCTTGAGTGCGCCGGTAATGGAAGGAAATTTTATGAGCCGCGCATGGCCGGCGCCCAGTGGGGCTTCGGCTCCGTGGGAAATGGTCGATGGGCGGGAGTTCGCCTGCGCGACGTGCTCCGAAGAGCCGGCATCCAGAAATCAGCCAAAGAGATTTGTTGCGACGGTGCAGACGTTCCCTTGGGAAAGATGCCGGACTTCCAGCGCACAATCACCGTGGAAAAGGCGCTTCACCCCGACACCATGCTTGCCTATGAAATGAACGGCCGGCCTTTGCCGGTGGAACACGGTTTTCCTCTTCGGGTGATCGCTCCCGGCTGGGCGGGGGACTCGTGGGTAAAGTGGCTGCAACATATTGAGGTGCTCGACCACGAGTTCGACGGATTCTGGATGAAAACGGCGTACCGTCATCCGGTGCAAGCGGTGCCCCCCGGCACGGCTGTTGATCCAGAGGCGATGGTGCCGGTCACCGATCTCAATGTGAAATCGGTAATCGCTTCGCCGGACGGATGGGCCAAGCCGGGAAAGGTCCTGGTGCAAGGAGCTGCCTGGTCCAACAGTTCGCCCGTATACAAAATGGAACTCTCAACGGATGGCGGAAAAACCTGGCGGCAGGCGAAGCTTAACGGACGGCGAACTCAATATGGCTGGCGATTGTGGCAATTCGACTGGCGCCCGGCCGAAGGCAAATACCTATTGATGGCCCGCGCGACCAACGAGGCAGGTCAAACTCAGCCGACGCAACAGCAATGGAATCCACCCGGTTATTTGTGGAACGTGGCCCAGCCGATCGACATCACGATCTCGTCTCAAGCTCCCCCGGCGGCGCCCGCCGCGACCGCCATGGAGGAATCGCCCTATCCAGAAAGCTACAAAGGTGCCTGCTTTGGCTGCCACGACGAGCACATGATGCAGCAGCAGCACCTCACCCGCCCGCAATGGGATCGAGAGATCAACAAAATGACAGGCTGGGGAGCGCCACTCAAACCAGAAGATCGCGAGACGGTTTTAACCTATCTGTCGGACCGATTTAAGTAAAGTGCCGCGACTTTTCGACGCGTTTCCGCCGCTACGCCACTAGGGTCGCCAGCTTCAGTTCAATCGCTTTATCCCGCAGTATGCGAACCGCCTCGGCCGAGCGGTGGAGGGCCGCGCGTTCTTCGGGAGAAAGCCGCAGGGTTACAACTTTCTGAATGCCGTTCGCACCGAGCACGACCGGCACGCCTACATAGATCCCCTTAATTCCGTACTCGCCATCGAGAAGTGCCGAACAAGGAAGCACCCGGCGCTCATCCGCACAAATCGCGCGAACCATCTCCACCGTAGCCGCTGCGGGAGCGTAGTAGGCGCCGCCGGCCTTCAGATGTCCGACGATCTCGGAGCCTCCGTTGCGTGTCCTCTCCACCAGGGCTTCGATGCGCTGCTCGGAGATAAACTCCGCGATGGGGACTCCGGCGACAGTGGCATACCTAGGTAGGGGCACCATGGTGTCGCCATGACTGCCCAGCACAAGAGCTTCGATGTCCCGGACCGACATTCTCAATTCCATGGCAATGAAGGTTCGGAAACGAGCAGAATCGAGGATTCCGGCCATTCCGATCACTCGTTCCTTCGGCAGTCCGCTCACACTGAGGGCCACGTGACACATGGCGTCCAGCGGGTTGCTGACGATAACAATGATTGGGTTCTTGCTGTGCACCATCGCCCGCTCAATCACAGAGGCGGTGACCTCCGCGTTCTTCTGCAGCAGATCGTCCCGCGTCATCCCCGGCAGACGGGGCAGGCCGGCCGTATGCACGATGATGTCGGAATTGGCCGTGATCTCAAAGCCGTCGCCGCCCTCAACGTGCGCGTCCGAGAGTAGGACGGCTCCGGATTGGCGAAGATCGAGGGACTTGCCGGCGGCGATGCCTCCCTGCACGTCCACCAGGGAAACGTCATAGGCGCCGGTTTGAGACAACAGAAACGCAACCGTCGCGCCGACGTTGCCGGCACCCAGAACGGATACTTTTTTCCTCATACGTCCTTTCGTACTGTCAGGCGCTGCGATACAGCTTGGTCATGATGAACTCACGGTGGCCGAGCGTTTCGGCTGCCGTTAGTCTCCCACTCGAGGTCCGAAGGATCATGTCGATCAAGGAATCGCCGGCTTCGGGAATGGTCATTTCGCGCCGCAGCACGCCGGAGACGTCGACATCGACATGCTCCGACATGGTCCGAATGGTGCGAGGATTTCCCGTAATCTTGATGACGGGGACAATTGGATTCCCAATGACGTTGCCCTGCCCTGTCGGGAACGTATGCACAACGTAGCCGGCGGCCCCCATGAGAGTGATGCATTCGGCCGCGGCGGAAGAGGTGTCCATGTAGTACAACCCGGGTCCTTTCGCGGGAGCTTCCGCGGGCTGTAGAGCGTCGATAAACTTGCAGCAGTGACCGATCTTCTGTAGATTCCCCAGAGCCTTTTCTTCAATCGTTGTCAAACCGCCCAAAATATTTCCCTTGGTGGGTTGTGAGTCGGAAAGGTCGTTGGTCTTGTGCGCCTCGATTACATCTTCCTGATAGGCCTTCCACATTGCGTACCACTTTTCTGCGACCTCGGGCGTGGCGGCTCTCGCACGCGCCAAATGCTCCGCTCCGGTGATCTCGGACGTCTCTCCGAAAACTCCGTAAATGCCCTTCGGGATGAGCTTGTCGTACATGTTGCCGACCGTGGGACAGGACGTCAGCCCCGTCGTGGTATCGGACTCACCGCATTTCGTGGAGACCCAAAGATCCGAGATAGGGCACTCTTCCCGTCGAAGCTCGGAGGCCCACTGTACGAACTCTCTGGCTTTTCGGGATGCCGCCGCAATCGTGTTGATGTCGCCATTTTGTTCGATCCAGAATCCTTCGACGGGTTTCCCCGTGCTGCGGATGCCTTCAACGATGCGATTCGTCCAGCTCGGCTCGATGCCAATGACGACCGCCGCGGCGACGTTAGGGTTGCAACCGGTCCCAATCAAGGTCCTGAAGTGTAACTCGAGGTCCTCTCCAAATTGCAGTCTTCCATAGGCGTGAGGCAGCGCCATCGTGCCCGGTATGTTGTGCGCAACGGCCTCGCACGCTGCGTTGGACAAATCGTCCAACGGCAGGATTACCGTGTGGTTACGGACTCCCACGCGTCCGTTCTCTCGTCTCCAGCCGTAAAAACTCAAATCACCCGTATTCACGTTTGTTTTTGTCCCTCCTACCAGCGTTTCGTTTTCAGATTGTGCACGTGTACATGTCCACCCTTGGACACTGAGTCGGTTATGCGTCCGATGTCCTCGCCGTACTTGGTCGCGGTATCCCCGGTCATCAAATCCTGCAGGGCGATCTTGTGACCGATGGGAATGAAGGTCAACGGCGTAATTTGAAAGGACGAGTCATCCTCCGTCACCACGACCAAAGACGCGACCGACGGCTTTAGGTCCTCGACCACAACCACGCCGACGTTATCTTTCGGGCTATGTACCAGAATTTGCGGAATCTCCAAACTGTGCCTCCTATTCCTTTTCGAAATCATTGTCTAGGTGTTGCCTATCGCACGACCAGCCTTGTCAGCAAATAACCTCCTCCCACGAGACAGACGAACAGGAACGCCCCGAGAAGGAGCGGTTGCGAACCCGCCTGCCGGACGTGGCTCCAGCGTGTACTGACACCTAAGGCAAACATCGCCGTACCCAACAGAACCGTGTCCAAATCGATGAGATGGAGCCGAATGCCGCTTGGGATCGCATTCAGGGATTCGATCGCGACCACCGCAAGGAAGCCCAGCACAAACCAGGGGAATGAAATTGGATTCGACTCCACGCCGTTCCTTCTTCCGCGAACACGCCCCACAATAAACAGTAGCGGGGCGAGCAGGACCACACGCAGCATCTTCGTGATCACGGCGGTATCGCCGGTTAGCCCGCTGACGGCTCGCCCCGCGGCAACCACCTGCGCGACCTCGTGTACGGTAGCGCCCGTGTAGATTCCGAATTGTCTCTCTGAAAAGCCGGTGATTGGATACAACATGGGATAGAGGAACATGGCCACGGTTCCGAACAGCGTGACGGTAGCCACCGCAACGCCGACCTTATGCGTTTCACTGTCAATGACGCGATCCGTCGCGACCACGGCCGCGGCTCCGCACACGCCACTGCCCATGCTTACCAGCAGCGCCGTGTCTGAATCCAGACCGAACACCCGCGTTCCCACGCGATAACCGATCAGCACGACGCTGGCGATCACCATCAAGTCAAGGGCCAAGGCGCGCGGGCCGAGACCGAATAGCTCCTGCAGCGTCACCCGCAAGCCATACAGGACGATCCCCGCGCGTAGAATCTTTTGCTGCGCAAAACGCATTCCAGGAGAGAGCCAACCCAGGCGTTCCCCACTCAAGCCATTGCCCAGCGCCATACCGCCAAGGATCCCCAGCATGAGCGGACTGAGTTGAAGCTTGTTGTTCCAGGGGAGCGTCGAGAGGCGCCATAGCACCACCGACGCAATGAGGCATACAGCTACCCCGTAACCCGCACGTTTCATAACTGCCGGCGGCGCCGGCGGGCTTGAAATCATAATTTAGCCTAGCAATATATGTACACATATGAGAAACTGATTCTCCCAAATGTATTAATCGGACGACTCAATAAGGCACAAATGCGCATCACATTACGACAGCTCGAAATATTTACCGAAGTGTATCGGGCGCAGACCGTCACCGGAGCCGCGAAGCGAATTGGACTCTCGCAGGCCGCTACGAGCCAAGCGCTCGCGGAGCTGGAAAATCTGCTGCAGAAGCGTCTTTTTGACCGCCACGGACGCCGAGTAATTCTGAATCAGACCGGCCGGCAACTTCTGCCCGCAGCCGTTGAAGTCCTCGATCGCGTACGCGATATTGAGAGGGCGGGCACGCAGGAGGACGTTACCATTTCTTTATTTGCCAGCTTAACAGTCGGAAATTATATGCTTCCTCCGATTATTTCAAGATTCCTCCAGGCTCGCCGCGGCTATCATTTCAACGTGCAAATCGGGAACACGGATCAAGTCCTCGAGTCCCTGTTGCACTTTGAGAGCGACGCAGGCTGGGTGGAGGGTCTGCTCGATCATGAGGACATGTTGTCGTTTCCCTGGCGCGCCGACGAGCTGGTGATCGTCGCTAGGCCCGACGATCCTCTCGCCTCGCGAGAAGTCGGGCCCGACGACCTTGCCAAAGCCACCTGGATCCTGCGCGAAAAGGGGTCGGGCACTCGCGCTGTCTTTGAACACGCCATTGCAGGTCACTTTCGGCCGAGCCGGGTGCCGGTCGAATTCGGAGGCATTGAAGCCGTCAAGGCGGCGGTTGTCGCCGGCATGGGGCTTGGTTGTATCTCTCGATTCGCAGCGGTGCCCGAACTCGCCGGTGGACAACTTAAGCAGGTTCACGCCAGCTGGCTCGATCTCAAGCGCCAAATCACGGTATTGATCCATCGGGAGAAGTATCTGGATAGCGGCCTCCGTCATTTTTTGCGTTATTGCGCCGTCGATCTTGCTGCGATTGACGACGAAGAACCGGAGGCAATCGTAGAGCCTTAGGCGGCTCGACGCTATTACCCGGCTCCGAAGGCCCGCGCCCGTTTCTCCCTTCCCAACGCGGTAACAATCGCCGCGCCTGCAAATACGGTTCCTGCCGTGATCCCCATTGCCGCTGGATAAGACATGCGTTGCGCCAGAAACGCTTGAATCATCACGATGGATCCGGAAATCAAAACGCCGCATTGATGACCAAAGCCTACGATGAAGCCACGAGCGGAATCTGGAGCCAGCTCCGCCAAGTGCGCCGGAATAACTCCCCAGGCTCCCTGGAACATGAAGTTGATCAGAAAGGCCCCTGCCACCAACAGCACCACGCTCGGCGACATTACCCACAGCGGAATCATAGCGATCGAGAGCAGGAGACCCGCGATGATCGTAAGCTTGCGGCCGCGATGATCGGACAACCAGGAGAATAGGACACCGCCGCACATCGCGCCAATGCTGGCGATGGCGGAGACCACGGCTCGATTCGAAGGATTTAGGTGCCAGTAGCGCTGCAGAAACGTGGGATACATATCGAGCGTGCCATGGGACCCGAGCGCCATGAAAGTCATGAGCAGCACGATATAGAGAAAGAGCTTCCAGTGCGACCCGATCGACTGACAAAGGGCGGTCCAGTCGTTCTCCTTCGATTTCTCCCAAACTTCCGATTCCTTGACTCGCATGCGCACGAAGATCGCAAGGAGGGCGGGTGCCCCGCCTAGCAGAAACATGGGGCGCCAGCCCCACCGGTCGAAGAGCGTGAAAAAGCACACCGCGGCCAGGAGGTTCCCGGCCGAGTATCCCTGCATCAGCAAGCCGCCGAACAATCCACGAAGACGCGCTGGAACCTTTTCCAATGCGAGAGAGGAGCCGACGCCCCACTCTCCGCCCATGCCTATGCCAAATAACGCACGCAGGATCAAGAACGAGGTGTAACTCGTGGTGAATGCCGTGGCCACTTCGACAACGGAGAAAAAGACCAGGTCGATCATTAGGGGAAGCCGGCGCCCATAGCGATCCGCAAGCAGCCCGAAGATGAACGCCCCCACCGGCCGGAACGCCAGCGTAAGAGTAATGGAGAATGCCATTTCCAGATCGGAACGGTGGAAGTCCTTGCCGATCGCGGTTAGGCAGTAAATGACTAGGAAGAAGTCGAAGGCGTCCAGCGTCCAGCCGAGAAAGCCCGCAACCATGGCGGCATTCCGGTCGGAGGAGGCCGTTTGTTTTTCAACCGTCAACTCAGCGGCCGTCTGAACACCTTCGAATGGCATGAATTCACCGTCCTATTGCCCCGGCGTTCCGGACGCCGCGATGCGCTTGGTGATTTCGCTTGCGGTCTCGTTGGCCCGGAACTCGATCAACTTCTTTCCATCCGCGATGGTTTTCTCGACAGGAAGCAGGTTGACGGCGTTGGTCGTGGTCTTCCCTGCCTTGATTCGTTCCGGCAGGCGCACGCTGTTGAGGTCTAGCGTCATGATCATCGCAGACATCATGTAAGAGTCGTGCAGACCTTCGATCTGCTCGTGAATCCCAACCACATCCTCGCCCGGATGCCCGCAACAACCTTCGTCGGGAACGTTATTACCGTACTTTTCAATGAAGATAACCTTGTTTCCGCTCCCCTTCCATTTCTCGTTCAACGCGGTGGCCGCCTCTTCCATGGGCCGCATGTCGCCGCCGTGGTCACCCAAGAGCACGATGTTTTTAAAGCCCATGGCCTGCAAGCTCACGGTCATGTCGGACACCATGCTGCGATAGGTCGCAGCCGACATCACAACTCCGCCCGGAGTCGGCTTATCGATGTTGCCGGGCTCGATGGAGAGAACTGGTGCGCACAGTGCATTGCCCAACTTCCGCGCGATCGATTCGCCCATCGCCCTCGACGCCAGGTTGTGTTTATCCAACACAAGGTACGGACCGTTCTCTTCCATTCCGCCACCCATGATCAGCGCCGTGGTTTTTCCTTGTTTGATGAGGTCGCGAACTTCAAGCGCGGTCAAATCCTGAATCCAAACGGAGTCGTGCATCGCGATCGGGCGGTCCATGTGCAGCACGTCGATCGGGTTCGGTCCACGAACCACGTCGACCTTCTTTGGCGCTTTGCCGGCGGCATCTGGCTGTTGTCCGTTCAGTTGTGTGATCGTTACGACAAGACTGGTGGCAAACACCAGTCCCATGGAGGCCAACATCGCTTTTCTCATAAATTTTCCTCAATTCCTCTAGAGATCTCGATCGCCGTCCCAGCGGACACGTTGGAAGGCGAGCTACGCCTGTCTCAGCGCGGGTGCGCCTCGGATTCGCAGCGGAACGACCGCCGCCAAAAATGTCCTAAATGCCGGCTACTTGGGCGGGGCGGTCGCAGACGTGGTCGCCGCTGGGGTCTTCGTTCCGCCGACGGAGGTATCGGCTGCTGCCGCCTTTTGGCCCGCCGCATTCTGGCCGTTGCGATATTTGATGCCCAGCGTTTCCTCGCCGTCATGCGCCAGCAATTGCGGCGCTCCCAGTTTCAGTAAAAGAGCGACGGTTTCCGGATGCGGAGGCGGCAAGCTACCGCCGATCGCGAAGCAACACGGTCCGTTGGCCATATCGCTCGCGGACCAACCTCGCACGTTGCGTGTATCCAGCTTCGCGCCGTGATCGACCAGATACTGCACCGTTTCGTTGTCACCCCGGTAGGCCGCGCCCATCAGCGGCGTGTACCCTTCCACATCCTGAGTATTTGGATCGATTCCGATTTCTTCAACGAGGTACCTTACCGATTTAAGGAACGATTCGGGGAAGTTCTGCGAGAAGTTTCCGGTCCAACCAACACCGGCGGCCATCGCGAGCGGCGTGTCTTTTTGATCGGAGATCGCCTTCGGGTCCGCTCCTTTTGAGAGCAGCAACTTCATCGCATCCACATCGGTTGCCTGGGCAGCTCTCCAGAAGGCCGTGACGTTCGAGTAGCGTACCCACATTCCGTTGTGATCTACCGGCCGGAACCACAAACCGCGCGTTAGCTTTTGGTTTGGATTGGCACCGTGATCGAGCAGATCTCTCATGAGTTCAAGGTAGCTTGTCTTTTCCTGCTCCGTGCGCGGCGTCACCTCCCAGGCGACCGGCTTCCACTGGTTATCGATGGCCGCGTAGAGAGCCGGCAATCCATCGATGTTCGCAATGTTCGGATCGGCACCGTGGTCCACCAGATACTTGGCGACGTCGTAGTGTCCGTTCGTGATGGCGATCACGAGGGCGCTGCTCTTGTCGCCCGGATCAACCTTGTTAACGTCGGCTCCTCCCTCAACCAATGCGCGCGTAGCCTCCAGATTCCCGTTGCGCGCGGCAAAGTGGAGCGCGGTCATGCCGCCCATGGTGAGCGCCGCCGGCGCTCGATCGGCCGTGGGCGGCAATGGATTCCCGTTGCCGTCGAAACGAGGGCGGGCCAGTGGGATGATTTTGCTCGCAAGACTGAGATCGGCGCCATGCGATGCGAGAACTCGAATTACGGCATCGCGATTCAGAGCGGCGGCAAAGATCGCGGCGGTCTGGTTTTGGTACGACTCGGTCGCGTTCACGTCGGCCCCGTGGTCGAGCAGTATTTTTGCCGCTTCGGCATTGCCGGATTGTGCCGCAAACATCAATGGCGTCCAGATTCCCAGGGGAACATTGACTTCCGACCCGGCAGCCACGAGCGCGTCAACCATGGCGGCGTCGCCGTTTGTGCAGGCCATCGCGAGCGGCGTCAGAGCCTCGATTCTGGTTGTCGCTTTCACGCTTGCGCCGGCCGCGAGCAGCGTTTTCGCCATCTCCAAGTCCCGTCTGTATGCTGCCCAGTGCAGCGCGGTCATACCATCGCCTTGCGCCGCATTCACATCGGCATGCTGCTTGATCAGAGCTCCGACGGTGGCCCGGTCACCTTGCATGGCGGCATTGGCGATCCGAACGTCGGGTTTGCTTTGAGAAATGGAATCCGCCCGGGCCGAACTTCCTCCCAGGGTCAGAGCCAGCGCGGAGAGCGAAACTGCTACGAATAGATTCTTAGTTGACATTGAATTCTCCTGGTACTGGACCGTCTTAAACCGCCAACGTTCCGTTGCTATCGCCGATCGCTTTAACGTCGTCCATGCCGAGCTTGTGGAGCATCGTTAACAGCAGATTTGCCATGGGGGTTCCGCGCGGCGTCCTCAGGTGGAGATTTCCTTCCAGTTGGCCGTTGGCGCGCCCCAATAGGAAGACGGGCAGCTTTTTATGTTCGTGAACGTTGGCGTCTCCCATCGGGCTGCCGTACAAGATCATGGAATGATCCAGCAGGTTTCCGTCGCCGTCGGGCGTATTCTTCAGCTTCTCTGCGAAATAGGCGACCATCTTGACGTGATACGCATTAAGCCTCGCGAATTCCGCGATCGACTTGGGCGCTTCACTGTGATGGGAACACGCGTGGAAGGGAGTCTTAACGCCGCTGTCCGGATAGAGACGCGCACTGACGTCGCGCCCCATCTTGAACGTGCTGACGCGCGTCACTTCGCTCATGAACGCCAGCACCTGAAGGTCGAACATCAGCTTGACGTGTTCGTCGAAGGAATCCGGCACGCCGATGGGCGAGTCCGGCAGCTCGCGGGCGTCACCGCTCGAGTTGTATTTCTCCACTCGTTGGATGCGCCTCTCAATCTCTCGCACATCCGTCAAGTAGCTATCCAAACGCGCGCGGTCCGCGGTGGGCAGACCCTTTTCCAGCCGATTCGCGGCATGCACGATCGTATCGAGCACGCTGCGATCTTCCTTCCTCCGAACACGGCGCTCGATGGGAGTTCCACCCGCCCCGAAAAGCCGCTCGAATGCGACGCGCGGATCGATTTCCATCGGAAGGGGCTCGGTCTCCGAGGCCCACGAAATGGTGTTGGCGTAGACGCAGCTATATCCGAAGCCGCAGGCCCCCGAAAGAGAGCCGACGTCCTCGATGCAGAGCTGCATCGAGGGCACGGGAGTGTCCTGCCCGAAACGTTTCGCGTAGATCTGATCGATCGAGGGACCGTTGTAAATGTCGGCGCCTTCGGTCATCTTCGGATGGGCACCGGTTATGAACACCGCCGAGGAGCGAGTGTGATCGGCGCCATCCTCTTTGGGGGTTAGGGACATGGCATTGGCATGGTCCATGTCGGTGACAATCGTCAGATAGTCGTGAAACGGTTCCAGGGCTTCGAGCGACAGTGTCGTCTCGAAATCTTTCCCTTCCTTGATCGGGGACCAGTAGTTTCTCGCCTGGCCTTCAACGGTGCTGCCGCCCGCACCGTGGACTTGCTCGATAGCGCACAACCGCGTCTTCGAAGCCGCAGCGGTCTGTGCCACCGGCGTTTGAGCGGGGAGCATGGAATCCAACAGCGGTAACGCCAAGGTCGCACCCATTCCGCGTAGCATCGCGCGGCGGTGAATATGTTTTTTGGTGAGGAACATTGACATCTCCTTGAGCTGGTCGCTGACTTCCGTATCTTTAGGGCGCTTACCTAGCCGCTCCCGGCTTCTTTACAATTTCGGCTGCGCCCGGGTTTGCGGATTCGGCATTCGAGGCCCGATCTCCGGCGGCGCCATTCGCTTCGGCACGGGCCATCTGGAAAGGAACGCTCTTTACGATTCCCAAGACGATAGAGGTGAACCGGTTCTCATTCCTCGCGGCGTCGCGGTCGATGGCGCGTACCGTAGGCATGTCGTAGTATTCGACGCCGCGCCCCAGAGCATACGTCAACAACTTGGTCGTGAACGACCGCACGAACATGTCCGAGTGGTTCACAAGGGCGTTGCGCAGGCTGGCCGGTCCAGCCAATTGGGTGCCGTCATACAACTGACCTGTTGGTTCAATCCGGTAATCGGTGTCGTTCGTGCGCCACGCGCCGACCGCATCGAAATTCTCAAGGGCGAACCCGATCGGGTCCATCAGTTTGTGGCAGGATGCGCACGGCTCATTCGCGCGATGCGCTTCCATTCGCTCACGAACCGACTTCGGCTTCGCGCCTTCCTTGTTCTCCATGAGCGGCGGAACGTTGGGGGGCGGCACCGGCGCCGAAACACCCAGGAGTTGCTCCATCACCCATTTCCCCCGGACCGTGGGCGAGGTCCGGTTGGGATACGACGTCACCGAAAGAATGGCCCCCTGTCCTAGCAGGCCGAAGCGATTGGGATCCGAAAGAGTCACGCGGCGGAAGTCGTTGCCATAAATATTCGGGATGCCGTAGTGCTTCGCGAGCCGCTCGTCCACAAAGGTGTAATTGGCCGTCAACATGTCGGCGACATTACGGTCGTCGTGAATGAAACTCTCGAAAAACAGCTCTGTCTCTCTCTTCATGGATAAGAATAGGTTGTCGTCAGAGTCGGGATATTGGTAGACGTCCGGCTGCAGCGTCTTTAAGTTGCGCAGGTATAGCCACTGTCCCGCGAAATTCTCGGTGAGCGCTTTCGCCTTGGGGTCCGCCAGCATCCGTCGTGTTTGCTTTTCGAGAACCGAAGGCTCATGAAGTTTCGCTTGCGCGGCCAAGGCCAGCAACTCATCGTCGGGGGCGCTGCTCCACAGGAAGTAGGACAGGCGTGAAGCCAGTTCGACGTCCGTCACGCGGTAGCTGGCACCCGGAGCGGCATTAGCCGGAGTTCTCTCGAAGCGAAATACGAATTCGGGATGTGCCAGGATGGTCTGAACGCCCATCCGAATTCCGGACTCAAAATCGCCTTCGTTCTTCCCGGTCTGGTAAGCGCTCGTCAATTCTTCGAGTTCGGCATCGGTCACCGGCTTGCGAAACGCGCGCCGTGCGAGACCGGAGAGGATCTTCTTAGCGCAGGCAACTTCATCCGAGGAACCCGCCGGCTTGCAAATGAAGATCTTCTGCCGGCTCGGAGTATCGGAAACGCCTGTGGCGTTGTAGGGACCGTTCACGCCCACATCGCGCACGTGGGGGATGGAGGCGAGTCCGGGAACGCTGCCCGAATTACTGTCGGCAAGAGTACGCTCCAGCGGTTGTACGAACGTTTCCTGTGGTCCTTCATGCTGCTTCACGAAGGACGCCGAAATCACGTGCGGCCCGGCGGTAACTTTCACGCGCGGCGTCCGCAGATCCTGGTCGACCCTCATGTTCTGATTGACGTTCAGCAACGCGATCCGTTCACCGTCGATCGCCACTTCCAACTGCTCGCCGGAACTCGTGCTGCCGAATAAGAAGGTGTTGGTGGTGAAGACCAGAGTGGTGCGGATGAAGTACTCCCCGTCCGCAGGGAAATTGTGCGTCACTGCTAACCCGCCGCGGGTGCCCATCGGCGTCCCATCCACGTGACGGACCTGCGAGAACGTATTAGTACGGTGGTAGGTTTCGACCACCGGCTTCATCTTCGGATCGCCTACCGCAAGCCGGCTGATCTTTCCCGCCGCGCTCACATAGGAGTCCATCAGATTGGGCGAGACATTCAAGACTTCCGCCATATTGTCGAACCCGTGACTGCTGTCGTCGGCCGGTAACAGAGTAGCGGGGTCGACTTCCAGTGCGAGAAGATCGCGTACGGAATTGGCGTACTCCGTCCGGTTAAGGCGATGAAGCGCGGGACGTCCGGGATTCGGGTGGGCCGTCTCGGCCTTGTCGAGGCCGTCCTCAATCGAGGCGGCGAAGGACCTGAGCGTCGCCACATCCGGCCTGGGAATGCCCGGAGGTGGCATCATCCCCGAGCGCACCTTGAGAATCACTTTCTCCCACTCGTCCGCGCTATCCCCGATGTGCCCAGGAGTGAGGGTCTGCTGGAGCTTAACTAGGGATAAACCTGCAGAGGTCAGTTTGTCGTTGTGACAGCCCACACAATACTTGTTGATCAAAGCACTTTGGGCCGCGGGGGTTGAGAAGGCACCCGCAATCTGAGCGGATGCCGCAGCCGCTAGAAATAGGACTGCGGCGGTGAGCAAGCTGACTTTCTTCATCATGAGAACCTCAGGCCTGCCTTGGCTAGAACACGAACCTTGCCCCGAACTGTAGCTGCCGCGAAGGTTGCGCGGTAGTGATGATGCCGAATGTGGATGACAATGTGGTATTCGGATTCTCGAAATTGGGGTGATTCGCGATATTGAACGCTTCGGCCCTGAATTCGATGCGGCGCGTTTCGCTGAGTATGAACTTCTTTGCCATGGCGAAGTCCAACTGAGTAAACTGGGGTCCGCTTACCCCGTTCTTTTCAGCAGTGCCGAAGGTGTATGGAGCTGGAGTGGCGAATGCCGCCGCGTTGACCCAGCAGTTCGGCGTGTGAGTCTGACAGGTTGCCGTGGACTGGTAGGGGTCGCCGACCAAATTCGGGCGATCGGAGTTGACCTGGGTGTTGGTGTTATCGATTGCAAGAGTGGGAGTGAACGGCAGCCCCGAATGGTACTGGTAGATACCGTTGATCTGCCATCCGCCAAGAATCGCGTTGCCCACCCGGTTCATGTGGTTCAAGAAAGCGAGCCCCGGCCCAACCGGCAGATGGTAGATGTAGCTAAACGCCAGGTGTTGCGGCGAGTCGAAGTTTGAGGGTCCCCATTGTGGGCCGATGTTCGCCGGGTTTTGCGCTGTTCCGGTGTTATCGAACGATCGGCTATAGGTGTAAGACACGGTAAACTGAAGCCCGCTCGACAGGCGCTTTTCGAGGCGAGCTTCAAACCCGTTGTATTGAGACGTCGTGCAGGGACAGACCAAACTGATGGCCGCGTAGTTGGGATTCGGCCGCCTTGCTTGCACCGCGCCAGGACCGGGAGGCGGGACATTGTAGCTCAGAGTGTTGTTCAGGTTGTGCCCCACGCTTCCCACAAAACCAACATCCATAAAGAATTTCGCGGGGAGCTCGTGTTGAACGTCCATGCTATATTCCTGGATCATTCCTCCCTTCATGTACGGCGCGAAGGCAGCGAATGCAGGAACGTTAGCGACCAAACCGCTCACCAGGGCATTGTTGATGGTAATGTTCTTGCCATCACCGACGATTGTGTAGGTGCCCTTGAATGGCGGGTTGGCATGCAGAGTGCGACTGGAATTCCCCAGCACCATTTGGTAGAAGATTCCGTATCCGCCGCGCAAGACCCATTTATCGCGAGGTCTATAAGCGAAACCAAAGCGCGGCGCGAACTCCTTATGGTCGGCCTGATAGAGTTCTCGGCCGACTCCATTCTGACCGGAAATTTGGAGAACGGCATTCGCTATGCCCTTGGATAAATCCAGATTGGCGGCGTGGTCGCGAGTCTCGGTCGCCGGTAAGGGGAGTTCGTATCGAATTCCGAGGTTCATCGTAAGACGGGAGGAAACACGGAAATCGTCTTGGGCGAATGCCGCAAATTGTTTGTTATCGGCGTAATACAAATCGATGTTGGGCTGGGACGCAATGACGATCTTGGACGCCTGGAACGGAAGTCCCAGCAGCGTATCCGCCAGCGGATTTCCCGTCCACTTCCCGTTAAATGTGAATGATCCTCTTGGGCCGGGGCTATTGGTTGAGTTTGTGTCGTAGTGATGGTAATCCCCACCAAACTTGAGCGTGTGTTTGCCCTTGATCCAGGTGACGGTAGGATCGTAGAAAGTTGTATCGAAGGTGCCGTACTGGACCTCGCCAGAGCTGTTACCTAACGACGAGTACACGCTGTTCAGGTTGACCAGCGGTACATTCCAGTTAATCGGGCCTTCGTCACAGCCTTGAATGCCCAGGCTGCTGCACCAGTCTTGCGTGCTGGCCTGGGCAAAATACTGAAATTCATACCGGTTCCATCCCATGCGGAACTCGCCGATCAGATTAGGCGAAAACAGGTGTGTTTCGCTCATTCCGCTAAGGATGTCGTGCGCGCCCCGCTGATCCTGACCAAAGCCGGGGATGTTGGTTGTCGATCCATGTGTGGCAATTGGGAAGTGATAATTGAGATCCTCTAGCGTCCACTGCATGGTCAGGCGGTCCTTGGAAGAAATCACCCAATCTCCTTTGGCGAGGTACACGTTGTCGCTCTGATTTCCCGTGGGGCTGACGAGCAGGGAATTGGTGCCACTATTAGGCGACGGAAACATCGCGGCGTACGATAAACCCGTCTGATTCAGACGCGATAGAGGGATGATGTTGCCGGGGAACGGCTGGCCGTTGGTCGGGTCTTTAATCGGCGTGCTGATGTCCGAGAAATTCCCGAGCTTCTCCTGATTGGTGGGGACGATGTTCTTCGCGCTTTCGCCCTGGGCGTAGGTCAGTCCTTCGAACGCGCCGTAAAAGAACACTTTGTCCTTGTAGAGTTTGCCGCCCAGGTCGCCCCCGTACTGGCCGCGCCGGAAAACCGGAATACTGCCGGGGGGATCGAAGTAATTCTTCGCGTCAAATACACTATTGCGCAGGAACAGATACGTATCGCCGTGATAGGCGTTGCCTCCCGACTTTGTTATGACGTTCACTTGCGCGCCGGGCTGCCGCCCGAACTCCGCATCGTAGGTTGGCGACATGACGCGGAACTCTTCGATCGAGTACACCGGGATGTTCGTGACGTATTGGCCGATGGCAATTGTGGAGTTATCGATTCCATTGAGCCAGAAGTTGTTCGCGGTTTCGGGCATGCCATGCACTTCCATGCCGCCGCCTTGAGACGACAGATTAGAACCTTTTACCTGAGGCTGCGTTCCGGGAATTAGTTGGTTTAACTGTAGGAAGTTTCTTCCGTTCAGCGGCAGCTCATTGGTCTGAGTACTGCTCATCGCCGCCCCGACCGTCGCTGTCTCGGCTTGAATACCCACAGCATCGGCGGCGACAGTTACGGCGTCGCTTACTTGTCCCAGCTCCATTTTGAAATCGAGAAGCTGCCGCTGGTCGACTTGTAGAGCAAGTCCTTCCTGCACGGCGCGCTTGAAGCCTTGGGCCTCTACCGTGATTTGGTAATCGCCAGGTTGAAGTTGTGGCAGTGTGAAGCTCCCGTTCGCATCGGCCGTAACCGTAGTCTTGATTGAAGTCCCTTTGTTCGTCGCCGTTATTATGGCGCCTGGAACCGTAGCCCCCGTGCTATCCGTGATGGTTCCCAGCACGGACGCTGTAAATCCTTGAGCCGACAACGGGACGTTGAAGATCGCTCCCGCAACGGCAATTAGCAACAGTGAACGTATTACCCGCATCATGAGACAAAACCTCCCTTGAAATGGAAAATTCGTAACTGACGGGGTTGCGGTGTTGAGTCCGTAGGGGCGTTTTCACCCTAGGGGCGCAACGAACGAAGTTGATACAGAACCTTAACATGAGTTCTTCATATAATCAATCCTGATAATTCCACAGAGCGTATTCGGCTAGACCGAATAAGATACGCCACGTGCTTTGCACTCCACACAAATGTCTTTAATGGGAAGAGCTTAGAGTGCCTTATTTCATATGGGACCTGACGAATTAGGACCGGCGATGTATTCTTGCAATCATGACTGACTGGGGAACCACCGCCCGCGCTCGCATTGTCAATATAGAGAGCGACGAACTTACCGTTGTCGCGCGAGCGCTTGACTCGCTTGAACTGGCCTTTCGCCCGTTGATTCAGCAGCTTCGCGATGACACGGAACCGGTACTCATTCTTCCGGAACCTGGGGAGATGGAGCAATGACCATAGAAGAGGCGGCCCGGAACTTGCGCTGCGGCAAGGTCTCCTCGTGCGAGCTGACGCAGGATTCACTGCGAACAATTGCTAGGGAACAAAGCCGGCTGAACGCATTCATTACCATCACGGAGGACTTGGCTCTCGATCAGGCGCGGCAGGCCGACGAGGAACTCGCTCGTGGAGTCGATCGTGGGCCGCTGCATGGGATCCCCTATTCGCTCAAGGACGTTTTCGGCGCCGAAGGGATCCGGACTACTTACGGGTCAAGAGTGTTTTCCGAGTATATTCCGCTCCAGAATTCCGCCGTATATAACAAACTCCGCGACTCGGGCGCTGTATTAATTGGAAAAACCGGGTTACACGAACTCGCTTATGGAGTGACATCCAATAATCCGCACTTCGGAACCATCGGAAATCCGCGCGACCGCAATTGTATTCCCGGTGGCTCCAGCGGCGGATCCGCGGCTGCCGTAATTTCGGATCAGGGTTACTTCTCGATCGGCAGCGACACCGGAGGCTCGATCCGCGTACCCGCATCATTTTGCGGCTGTGTCGGATTGAAGCCCACCTACGGACGCGTCAGCAGATTCGGCGGCCTGCCGCTTGGTGCGAGTCTCGATCATGCGGGACCGATCGCAAGAGCGGTTCGCGACACGGCGCTCGTGATGAACGCCATTGCAGGCTTCGACCGCCGCGACGATTCGAGTGCACGTCACGAAGTTTCCGACTATCTCCCATCGGAGCCGGTCTCTCTCTTGGGCCGGCGGCTCGGCCTTGCCCAGAACTTCTTTTGTGAGGGACTGACTCCAGAAGTGGAAACCGCTTTTTCGCTGGCGGCAAAAAGGGCAGAGAAGTTGGGCGCTACGATTGTTTCGTTGAAAGTACCCGACCCGGCGGAGCTCAACACTCTGGGACGACTGATCCTTTTAGTCGAAATGTCCGCAGCATTGGAGCCTCACCTTTCCGATCGGGCCAATTTTGGCTCGGATGTATTGGCGCTGTTCGATCAAGGCAGGCTGATATGCGGGACGGACTATGTCAACGCTCAGCGTCTTCGCAGGCTCTATCGGAATCGGTGGCGGGAGGTCTGGCGGCAGATTGACGCGTTAATGACGCCAACGACACCGTTCGTTGCGCCGCGTCATGGGCAAACCACTATTCAGGGCGAAGACATCAGGGCCGCTACGACCCGTTTTGTGAGGCCCTTCAATGTTCTCGGATTGCCGGCGGTTTCTATACCGTTGCTTACGGCGGATCTCCCCGCCGCTCTCCAGATCGTTGGGAACTACTTTGACGAAAGCGGGATTTTGGCCGTGGCGCGCGCGCTGGAGTGCGCGTGAAAATCGCTAGTCCACGCGAAAACGATCGGCGTCGTCGGGGCCAAGTAATAAAGACGGTTCGGTCAACTCGTCTAAGGTGAGCGAAGGTTTGTTCACTCCTTCGGTGCCATGCTGGGCGGATCGGGAGGCGATATGCGTTAACTCATGAGCCACTACGCGCCCAAGAGCCCGTCCGAAGAACAATTCGCTACGAACATCGCCGGGACCGTTCAACGTGCTTCGGATCGCGCGGCTTAAGAGATTGCAGTCGACTTCGGCGAAGGGCTGAACTACGCCGTCCACCATGGCGGTCTTGCCATAACTGGCTCCAAGCTGCACCAGCCTCGGACCGCCTTCGATCTTGCACGACCCTTCAAACGCAAGAACCGCTACGGCGTGGAACTTCTCTCCGCGGGTAGCGGCACCCATGTGCCAATCGAGACGCACACCGGACCCGTCAAAAATCCGCGAAGCCTCCTTTTCCATGACTTGAACGGCCAGAGGGGAGTACTGGCCTTTGAAGAGGAGGACAACGGTCAGATCCGACGTTGCGGAATCGCCGACGACCCGCTCGTGGCCGGCGAACAGTGGCACAACCAAGGCCACAGCCAACGCGCAAATTACGAGGCGCATCTTAGTAAAGGAGCGAAACTTAGCTCCAGCAATAGTATATCGGACATCTCCCTCACACCGGGGATCTGGCACTGACCTCTGGCGCGACGCGAGGCGAGGAACGCTTCGCGAGTGAATTGAAGCTTGAACTACATCCTCATACTCCGCGCGCTGACTAAGCTAGCGCGGGATCTACTGCTTCCCCTTCAGTAAACGCGTTACCGCATTGTTCAACTCAGCTTCATCATTAAGAGCAGCCGCCAGCTTTTCGGCCAAGTCAGTCAGAACCACTCTTATGCTCGTGGCGAGTTCAAGACATTCCTGATCCGTCTGAGCATGAAGCCCTTCGCTCATGGCGCGATGTAGCAAGGTCAGGGGATTGTGACCATTGACAAGCAACGTCTGCGGAATCCCATGCTTGACGGCTCCTACGGCAGTACTGAACTGAGTTTCTTTCTTCGCGTCCTCTAACTCTCCGAGAACGTCTTTGCTCGCATTCAGTTTCGTGGCAACACGCAGAATGGCATCCAGAATTCGGTTCTTTTGGTTCTCCACCACTCGCCGGTAATACCCGAATGCCGCAATCCCGAGATCCTGGTTTTCACAGCGCCGCCCCTTCAGGTAGGCGTCTTTATCCGGCCCGATTAGTTTGATGATCCGTGCGGGCGTCCGCGGGCCAAACGAAGGAATTTCCCCGTATTTAATAAAGGAGACCGTCGGCTCCATTACCCGCCCGAACGCGCGAACAGCAAACGTCTTCGTTGACGCCTTGCAGTTTCGGCATCTGTAGGTTATGAACCAGTCATTGAGCTCGTTGTATTGGAACGTGCATTTGGTGATTGGTTCAAAAGTGCGAGCTCCGGCGCATTCCGTTGACTGGCAGTCAAATCGCAGCAACGGCAACTCTACGCCACCTTGATTGAATGTTAAGGTAACCAATCCCTGCCTGCCGGGTGGCACACCCTCTAAAAAGTCCTTGAAGGCATACGTCTTTGGGGCAAGCTTTTTCCCTCCGGCAGGCGCTAAAGGAGATGCATCAGACATGAATTCCGGGAACTCGATTATACCGGGAAAGCGGTGATATAGTTTGGGTGCTCACGCTGATCTCGGAGACTGGATAGGGCCTGTCACACGCACTTTGCCCGACGAGTCTTCAAAGAAGAACTCAACCGTGCTGCCGCCTTCCATCTCCAACTTCATTTTCTCCATTGTGAGAACGGGACACGGACGCACCCAACCGTGAGCTTCCGATAAGCCGGGATTGCCGAACTGCCTGCGCCGATCATGTTTTAGCAAATGTGCAATCGTATTGGCAGGCCGTCCGGCTTGCCTTGGAGATGAAAGTTCCGTTTCCACGAAGAGTGGCGATGTGCTGCATGGCAAACTTCTAAACCTGAATTGCCGGATTGGGAAGAAACAATACTCACCGGAGAGGGTACCGCCGGGAGTTTTCGAACTCTCGTTCACAGCTGAGCAACACTCCCGGGTGGAACCATCAGGCTGTAGCTAAACTGTAGCTGCGCGAAGCCTCGAGCACCAACAGATATCTACACTTCGCAACTACGCCGGCCGTGATGTTTCAAGCGTAAGCACTTGTGCGCAGACAACTTGCACTCCTGGCGGGATTCGGCTTGGGGTGCAAGAGGTCCCGGGTTCAAATCCCGGCAGCCCGACCAAGTCTTCAAAGACTTACCCCTCCAGAACTTCCGAAAGACCCCGCCAGGAGTCCACGCGGAGTCCATTTTTTCGTTATTCATTTAGCGTAGGCCCCAGCTCTCATGCCGCAACCGGCGCAGCCGCCATTCTCAAGAAACAAAAGATCCTCATTCTGTTAGTTCGGATGAGCGAACACCTTTGATGGAGAGGCACTAGAATTGAATTCGCTCTATCCGAAGAACGCATGAATGCGTCGGAACATTGCGGGACGGAAGATCGGTTCGCTATGAAGTAGATAAAGTTTTTCCATTGGACGCCACGAGCGAGTCCCGTTATTCTGAAGTTGCAATAGCGGAAGTAATCCGCTGAACTGTCGACCTCGTTTGTATCGGAACCCCGTCCAAACGGCCACCCAAGGGTGACTCGTTCCTAAAAAAACGCAAATTCCATATTAGGAGGAAGTGTGTCTACACACTCACGGTTTCCGGCCGGTCTACTTTTCGTTAATTTTCTCGCGGGTTCCGTCTGTTCCTTCGGGCAGTTGATCCCGAGCCTCGGCTCTCGAGGTGAGATTCAGATGATCGATGTCTCATCGCAGTTTGCGTATCCCAACGTCGGATGGCATGGGGGACAGTTCCCCACCGATTTGGGAGCTTTTGTGGCGCCCGCAACTCCGGTTGTCAAAGCTCCCCCGAGCGCGGTTTCCGCGACCCAGTTGCGCCATCCTTTAACCCGCAAGGGCCAAAAGCTACTGGACCGCATTGATTCCGCCATCGAGGCGCATCGAGACGAGGAAGCAAGAGCCGGTTTGAAACAGGCGTTGCTGGATCCATCGACGGCCGGGTACGCGCACGGCATCCTCGGCTCATGGAGCCTGCAACAAGGTAATTTTGAGCTAGCCGTTGGCGAACTCCGCGACGCGGCAGTCGTGTTGCCGACCGATGTCACGATCCAGGCCAACTTCGGCTATGCGCTAGCTCTGTCCGGCAAACTCCCCGAGGGTGAGCGGCGCGTGCGGCAGGCTCTAGCCTTGAATACGAATCGCGCGCAGACCAGGTTGATTCTCGCAATGATTCTGCTGGCTGAAGGTGGCTCGGAAACGGAAGCCTTGGAACACATCCATGTAGCCGAACGTACGCTCGCCGAAGCCTCACTGGTGCTTCAGCGGTATTACACGCTTCATCCGGAAAAAGCCGCTGGCGCACAGGCCAGCGCGAACGTTTCAGCCAACTAGGACCGTGGAGGAGGTCGCCAAGAGGCGATCTGCTGTCATGGCTCCTGAGGAGGGCCAACGATGAAAACAAGGCGCTATCTATCCGAACTAGAGGTTCTCCGGTTTGACTTTAAGCCGATGAGAGCAAGCGGCATACGGTAAAAATTTGTGTTGCATTCGCATGTTTACCGGCGTATCCTGCTTCTCATCATGAAGTACCAATTGGAAATCGACGGAGAGGAACGGCAGCTCCTCGTGGAGGGCCTCAGAGCTCTTATTACGTCCGGAACTTCCGGCCCGAAGCAGCAGACCAAGATCAGACACTTGATGGACAGGGTAGTTGATGTCGATTCACGGTACAAGCATTGCGCGAACGTAGACCATCTCGCGAGTAAGGCTTCGCTTTAGTCAATTCTCTCCCCCAAGCCCGAGGGGAAGCAGGATGCGAGGCGAGCGCCGGTTTCGTATCCTGAAAAGCTTGATGACCGTGCCGTCATCATTGCCACCAAAGGGCCGTCTCGACCGCGCCGATGGTGATCAGAGCACCCTTTTCGGCGGAGTCACAAATCGGGCCGCGTAGGCGCTGCCGACATCGAGCGCAACCTCCGCCGCGTTCGCCTTCCCAAGGTTTGTTAACGTTCCATGGACCTGTCCCTGGCGAATTCCTAAACTAGTCATCCGGGCTCCGATGAGAGGTAAGATGCCGATCCAACCAATCAGGCTCTTCATGCATCATTGCATTGCGGCCTGGAACCTTGCGGGTTGGTCCAGAACGATACAGAGGACACGACAAGGATCCATAGCAGAAGGTTTCGGTCCGATAGCGTCGTCGTTGCGGATTCCAGTGGTCAGAAATGATCTCGACTGGCATGGCACAGCCCCAGATGCAGCTTTGGCATTTCGACTCGTACGTCCTTGCAGCCAAGCGGCGGTGTCCGCGTTCCCGATAAATCGGCAGCGGCGGTGCCAGTCCGTTCCACGGCGGACCGAGATCTGACCCGTTGCCACATTGCAGAACTCTGAGTTTGCTGACGCGATAAATGTCAGCTATTTCGCAGCTGCGGGTCCTCAACTGGAAGCCCCACTCCCTCGATCGAATCGCCAATCCGGAATTGTCGCTTGGCGTGCGCTTCCGGACCCATGCCAACTCGAAATTCGCGCTCGGCCCCATTCATGGTCCCGTTGATTTTGAGCAGGTACCTCAGATAGGAATGGCTTCGTTGATCGAACGAGCGAGTGAGGCGAATTCTGGGCTGTACCGCAGTGATCGAACCCGACCAGACAACTTTGCCGCCCAGCGTCCATTCGTTTCCCTCAGGCTGCGGCAGGCGTTTGATACAAACCTCCGCAGTGTCGCCGCCATCGATGGCAACCAATGCTAATCCGCCCGCTCGGGCGCGTTTCCGATAGCGGCACGTCGCCACCGCGCGCCGAGTGCGCTCGATGCCAGTTGTAGAATTCTTGAAAGGTTCGCAGCTTCGTTTCCAAATCGGCGGCGTTCCAGAACAGAACGTGATCGAGAAATTCGCGCCGAATCGTGCCAATCAGCCGCTCGACGAAAGGATGCGACAGCGGGACGTAAGGAACCGTCTTAACCTCCTGAATCTCAAGAATTCTGAGATTGGCTTGCCATTGGTGATACCGGTATAACGGATCGTGGTCCGAGCTCAAATACTTAGGCAACTCCGTACCCCGCGTGGCTTGTCGAAACATCCCGCATAACGCTGGGCCGTCCACCGCACCGCGGTGAACGCTGAATCCGACGAGGCGTCGCGTAAACTGGTCCATGACAATCAGAACCCAATGAGTTCTCAGGGTCGCCGATTCGCAGCGAAATAGATCACAGCTCCACAAGCTGTCTTTGGCGTTGCCGAGAAAAGTCAGCCACGAGGGACCTCCTGATTTCGGCCGATAGCGATGGGCCAGAATCCGGCGAACAACATCCTTGTTGATTTCGACGCCGAAGGCCAGCATGATCTGTTCCGCGATTCGAGGACATCCCCAACGCGGATTCCGTCGCTTCATCTCCAAAACGGCATCGATGAGATCTTGGGTCGGGCCCTTGGGACCGGGACGCTGAGTTCTCTTGGGTGAAAAGAGCAGCCGATACTTGCGCTTGATCAACTGGCGGTGAAACCGGAGCAGGGTGGATGGCTTCAAAACAATGGCCGAACGAAAAAGACGCACGCTGAACAGTGCACAGAGACCGGCCATCAAACGATCCCAACAGCGCAGATTGGGAGCGCGTTTGCGCCCCGATTCAGAATTAGCACTTGATGCCGGAGCAGAACCGATTCGACAGCTACACGTCGCAGTCCCCCCCGGCCTCGTGAGCCGAACAACGGTGACGAAAGATGCACCAAGAGAACTATACAATCGCGCATCCCCGTAATCGTACAACAGCGCTACCCTCGCTACTGCAACATCTTTAACAATTCGCCAGGGACAAGTACACAAGCTTTTGACCTAGCAGCGGACGCGCGGCGATTGCGGGACTTAAAGGTCCCGAAAACATTCTCGGACTGACAATCGGCTCGTCGAGGGCCAACACGGACCCTCGTAAGTAGATTTCGAATGAAGATCTTTTGGTTCCAGAGAAGCTCGAGGTGAAAAGCGCTCGGCGATAGCCAAGTATGCGAGGCATCCTGATTGCGGCCCTTAGCGGTCGGCAAGGCTCTCGCTGTTCCGCTGATCGAGTGCTATGGCGCACACTGTCAATCTTGGCAGCAGACCCATTGCATGAGCTACGCCCGATTATTTGCGGAAGAAATTCTGGGGAGACGGCGGAAAACGCCCCAAACCCTGCTAACGGCGGTCCGGCACACCAACTTTTCGGTCTTTTGAATGTGAAGCCCGGACACCGGAAAAAGCTAGTGTGGCTTGTCCGCTGAGGGTGCGAACCACGAATGGGCGCTCGCTTTCGCCGGATGCCGAATGGCCGGTCTTTGCGAGTGGCCCGCGTTCGACATGTATGCGCGCGATGGACTCCGCGTGGACTCCTGACGGTATCTTTCGGACGTCGTGGAGGGTTCGGTCTTGAACGTAGCCTCCCCAAACGGAATGAGGTTTTGTGGGCGGTTCCAACCTCGCCGCAAGAGCTCTGCCCTATGGAGGCGGCCAAGACGCTCGGCGAGAGTTGCGCCAGGAGCGAGACACAATCTCCGAGGCGATCCTTGCGTTTGAGCAGAAGGCACTCTGCGCCGAATTTGGCCAATGCGAGCCGTGCCAGTCCCAGAGCCGCACTGGGACGACAGATATTCGCAAACTTTGCCGCTGACGTTGTAGCCGTCATGCCGCGATTCGGGTCAGATAGTTCGACCTTAGAAAAACACCCGGCCTTATTCGCTTCTACCTCATGAAAGCTAGATGGTTACCGTGCAAATCGCGGACGACCGTTCTCGCCTTACATCATTCCTTGGGATTTCCCGGGCATTGTCTTAGGGATTTCCTCTACTCCTCGTTCTGGTACGAGATCCCGCCTTTTCTGCCATTTCTGCCTGACGTACCCGAAGCCTATGATTCCATCAGACCCGTGAGATTGGGCACTGAGCTTCGAAACAAGGGAGAAACAACCAAATGAAAAGATTGACCTATGTCGCGTTGGGAATGGCCCTGTGCCTATCGGGTATTCAGGCAGCGACTATTTCGTACACCACCAGCTTCCTAACCGACGGCAATCAATCCGCAAGCGCCGGTGCCCTGTTCACCTTCACGACGGACGGACAACTTACCGTCACGTTAACCGATACGACCCAGAACCCCGCGTCCGACGCTCCCAACCTGGCCGATCTCGCCTTCAAGATCAACGGCCTGAACAGCGGCGCGGCAGTATCCGCCAGCGGAAACACGGTTACCAACATCCAGAACAACACGGCAGGCACGGCCGGATCTTACAGCGGAGCCTCTCCTTGGACACTGACTTGGGGCAACAATTGGGGCAACACCAACGCCTTCGATCTGTACGCGACCGGCGCGTCCAGTGCCAATCACAATACAGCCGCGTATAGCATCGTCGGAGCGCCCAGCGGAAACGGAACCTACACGGGCGTCTTTCCCGCCGGGACCAGCAAGGGTTCGGCGAACCTTCTCTCCTCCGGAAACGACGGTGTGATGTTTGACCAGTCGGCGAGCTTCGTGCTCTCGATCCCGGGCCTGAATGCCACCAACTTCGTCACTCTCGGCAGCGTAGCCTTCGGCTTCGGCCCCGACGGGCAGAATAAGCCCGACGGCGATGATATCAGCGCCGGTGTCTTCGTGAACTACTGCCTCACCTGCGGCCCTGGCGGCGGCGGAAGCCCGGTTCCTGAACCGTCCTCCATGGGCCTGATCGGCCTGGGCTTGTCCGGGATCGGTCTGCTCGGCCGGAAGTTCATGGCCCGCTAAGCGAAACCGACTCTTAAGAGGACGGGGTTGGCGAGTCCTTCGCCAGCCCCGTTTTGCCTTTGTGGAACCGGTTCGTACTGCGAGAAGCCCGACTCGTGCGATGCAGGATACACCGGAGATGGTCTCGTGCACGCTCCATTAACGCGAGTCAAACCATTACCGGCCGACGGGCGGTTTAAGGGCGGTGCCACAGCTTCGGAGGCTGCGGGTGCGGTGCTCCTCGGCGCGCGCGTTATGAGAGTCGTCGAGGCCGCGACGAATCCCGAGGGCAAGGTGCAGGATCAAATCGCTGTTCGCAAACACGCTAGCGGCCTGCTCTTATACTTGTATTCCTGCTTCTTGATGCGGTCGCCGGGGGCGTCGTGCTCGATGGCCATCAACGCTGGCCTATGCATAGGACCTCGTTAGTCAAAGTTCCTTTGCCAAGCGGCTGAATCTGTTGGCCGTATATTCCGTCTCTCATCTCCGACTTGAACGGATTTCCTCTTCAAACGCCACGAGCCCATCCTCGACCCGCACCACCAGCGAAAAGGCCCGGAGAACGCGCCTAGAACGCGTTTACCGCGCCGCGAGGGCGTGACGTGGCGAACAGAAGCTGCGTCGGGTCCTACATATGAAAGGTGTTTAGGACCGGCGGAAGGACTTGATGTATGGGCCGTCATCAGGGCTTAGATAAGTATGTCGATGAAATGCGATCAGCGCAGCGCAATATGGTGTTTCCCGACACTGTCCGTAATGGCCGCGCGGCAGACGTTTTCTTTGGCGCGGATCACCTTGTCGTACCGTAGTTCAGCGGATCGCGCCGTGGATGGTGGAATGTATCGTATTGGCACCGGTCCTCGAATCCGTGTCCGTTAATGAAAAACGTCATGGCGACTGGATAGCTGCGAACTCGGCCTGCTTTACGCCCTTGCTTCCGCGCTCCTCGGCGTGACGCTCTTCCCAGTGGCTTTCGCCGAAGACCGAAACAATGTGACGCAATTTGAACTGTACCAGCTAGGCAAACGTTCCGTCGCGTCCTACCCGAAACGCGAAGCAAGGATCGGGCAAGCGATGAATATGCTTCCTCACTGCAGAATAGCCAAATCTGGCGAGCCTCTATCCCATTCCAAGGAGAACTTTTCGCCAGCGGGCTCAATATTCAATACGGTCGCACCCTTGCCATCGATTGTTGCTTCAACCTCGGGCAGCGCACGTGTCGCGACTCAAACCGGCGATCTCGCCTGAGCCGTGGTTTATTGGGGAGGGCTCGAGGCCTGCCCAACCGATAACTTGGTTTCCTTCACCAAGGCCAGGATCCGGTCGGCGTACTCGAGCGTGCGACGACCGACTTCTGTCAGGATCGGCCTTGAGAAGCGCCCCCGGACGAACAGCGCCGCTCCCAATTCTTTCTCGAGGACGTTAATGTGAGTCGAAATGGTGGCTTGAGAATATCCCAATTCCGCAGCGGTCCGGGTGAAGTTTCTCGTAGTCGCTAGGACTCGGAAGGTTTCGAGTAGCCGCAGTTCCAACATGGCGCGAATCTCAAAGAACCGTCTCTCCCTGTTCGCCGTTCCGGATGCGAATGGCGCCTTCGACAGGAGACACGAACACCTTCCCATCGCCAATCTTCCCGGTGCGCGCCGCCGTACAGAGCACGTGGATCACCTGTTCCGCTAGCGAAGATGGCACAAAGAGCTCCAGTTTCACCTTCGGGAGCAGGTCGACTTTATACTCGGAGCCACGGTAGGTTTCGGTGTGACCCTTCTGGCGTCCGTGCCCTCGAACTTCCGAGATGGTCATGCCGGCCACACCGATTCCGATCAAGGCGTCCTTGACTTCGTCCAGCTTGTAAGGTTGTATAACCGCTTCTATTTTTTTCACAATATTTCGTCCTATGTGCCGCTAGTGAGACTTGGGGCTCATTCCCACAGAAAGAGAGGACGGGTTTGGCGAGGAGGAGAAATGCGCCGCTTCGACCGGCATTCCGCCCGGACGGCCCATGGCGGAGATCACGTATTCGGGATAAGCCGAGATGCCGTGCTCGTGAAGATCGAGACCGTGGCGCTCGCCTTCCTCGGAGACTCTCAGGAGACCCATGGCGTTGATGACATACATGACCACCAGGGCGACCACGAAGGTCGACACGGTGATTATTGCGCTGCCGATGAGCTGCGCTACCAGCACCGTGGTGCCGCCGCCGTAGAATAATCCCGCGAGAGGCGCGGTGTTATCCGGGGCGAACGGGCCGGTAGAGCCGTATTGCCCCGAGGCGAAGAAACCGAGCGACAGGGTGCCCCAGATACCGCACATACCATGCACGGGAACCGCGCCGATCGGATCGTCGATGCGGAGGTATTCGAGGAGCTCGACGCCAACAACGACAATCACGCCGGCGACGGCGCCGAGAAGGATTGAGCCGGTCGGACTGACCCAGTAACAGGGACACGTGATCGCAACCAAGCCCGCCAGGAAGCCGTTGACCGTGAAGCTAACATCCCAAATTTTACTGCGCGTGTACGCATAGGCCATCGCCATGAGACCGGCCGAGCAAGCCGCGAGAGTCGTATTGGCGGCGACGCGCCCGATACCGATGTAATCCATCGCGGACAGCGTGCTGCCCGGATTGAATCCGTACCAGCCGAACCATAGGAGTAGTCCGCCGGAAGCGGCGATCGTCAGATCGTGCGGCATCATTGGTCCACCGCCGTCGCGTTTGAAGCGGCGGCCGAGACGCGGACCAAGAACGATGGAACCCGCCAGGGCGATAAAGCCGCCGATGGTGTGCACCACCGTGGATCCTGCGAAATCGTGGAAGCCGGTGCCAACCCACGGCAGGAACATGTCCTTGCTGCCCATGGTTGCGAGGAAGCCGTCGGGGCCCCAGGCCCAGTGGCCGATGATCGGATAGATGAAACCTGAGACCGCGAAGCTATACAGCAGATCGCCGATCCAGGCGGTGCGGCCGATCATCGCGCCGGACGTGATGGTCGAGCAGGTATCGGCGAAGGCGAACTGAAACAACCAAACGGCCAGGAACGCAATGCCCGTGCCCTCATAGGTCAGCGGAGCGTCTTTCAAGAAAAACCAGTGCGTGCCTATCCAGCCGTTGCCGTGGCTGAACATGAACGCGAAGCCCCACGCGTAGAACAGAAGGCCGCACAAGCACGTATCCACCACGCATTCCATTAGTACGTTGACCGTTTCGCGCGAGCGGCAGAAGCCCGCCTCAAGCATGGTGAATCCGACCTGCATGCCGAACACAAGGAAGGCCGCGATCAGCGTCCACACGGTGTTGATGGGATTGACGATGTCGTTACCCTTGAGCACTGGGTCCGGCGTCGGAGTCTGCGCGTGAGACGCGAACCCGATCAGGTCGGGACGCCAAAGGACAGCAGCGAGAAACAGGAGAGCGATTCCGGTGAATTTTCCGAGGAAAAGAATCTGGCCATACTTACGCCATTCGGAGCTGCGCAATCGAGTTTTCAACCGCGAAAGCTTGCTGGCAAAAGAGAGTGTGTTCGTCACGGATGCCTCACCTCACAAAATGGATTTTGGTCTTCGCGGGCGTTACGCACTTGCAAGACAGGGCGAGCGACGTTCAATGCAGCGAAGGAGTAGTCTAGCGATTCTTCGAGGCAATATCCAATAGATAATTTCAATCGATGCGCTCTTCATTTTGAATGTCCTTCGTAAGTGACGGAACGGCCAAACCGAAGAGGCCTTCGGCCCCCATTAGGAGCAGGATCTTGCAGATGAAGATAGATTAAGCCATCCGTAGTAGGGAGATATGACCCAGCCCCTCTGCGGCCGCGTCTTCAGCCGCGGTGCAAGCAACGGAGATCAAAAACGTTTAACCTTGACATAGCGGTGGCGCGGCTGACGCGATACGCGTTTGAAGGACGCTCGCCGGTGATCCGTGTTCTCCGGGATTGACTATTTTCTCTATCTAACGTTTTAGAGGTTCCCATCGCTTATAAGGGAGCGTCTTCTTAGTTGATAAAAGGCGATGAAAGCGATACCCATGATACCGAGCAACCAGGTGGATGGCGCTGGCGTAGGCAACGGGAAAATGGGCACAGCGCTGATGGCCAGAGCATCCATACCCGGCGTCATTGGACCTACCCGAGAAACGGCGCCCGTAGCAATATTGATGATGCCGAGGGCCGAAGCGGCTCCGCCGTTTCCCGTCACAACCGCGGCGTAGAGAGTGCCGTTGGGATGAAACTTCATTGCGGCGGCCCGGGGAGCGGACCCGAAGGCGGGGCTATACGTCAATGGCACCACGAGGGTGACCGCGCCTGTGGATTGATTGATCGAATCCAACTCACTCTCGTTGGCGGTGTAAAGGATGTTCCCAACGGAGAAAGCCAAGCCGTTGCCCAAAGGAAACTTCCCAGTCGAGCCGACTAGCGTCGCGGCACCAGTGCTCGTGCTAAGTGTAAAAATAGAGCCGCCGGAATAACAGAAAAGCCTACCATCGGAACGAAATGCCATGTCCTGGCATGGAGCGGCAAGGCCAGTTAAACCCATGCTTGTGCTCGCGCCACTCTGAGGGCTAATTCCTAAGAGAACGAACTTCCCGCCGGATAGGCCTACGCCATAGAGGGAAACGCCATCCGGCGCGAACGCCAAGCTGCTGACGGCCGTCAATCCTAAAGGAGCCACGAGGGTGGTCTGGCCTGTCGCAGGCGCGATGGTGTAAAGCGTCGCCGGCCCGGGGCCCTGAAATGCGGCGCCATAAATGGTTTGTGCGAAACCGGTAGGCAGCGTGAGGAATACGGCGAGAAGTACCACCGGAAAATATCGGCTAAGCGCTTGAGTCAACATACGGGTATAAGGCCGATGTTAAACCATCCTGGCCAAAACTGCGTCGCCGCTCACCGTGGGAATCACTCGCTGTGCTTCTCTCACTGCGCGACGAGCTGAGGCTGATTGCATAAGAGACATGGGCAGGTGGTCCCATTTGGTGTAGTCGCGCGCCATCGCAGCCGCATCCTGCGCGCTGTGGTATCATTCGACGCCGGGTCGGCGAGCCGATCCTATCGGTGGACATGGGCCCTAAGCGCTACGGGATCTTGGGTCGCGGCTCTATTCCTGCCGTTTCTCGCCGAAGTTCTGGCGTCAGCATCGGCATGTGGAGCCGAGAATGTTCGAGGCGCTAAACTAAGGGCAACGTACTGGACCGGGCTCCGGATGGCCTTGGGCTAGCGGGTGAGATAACATTGAGCATTTTTCTTGACTGCGTTCAGTGCAGTCGCACGAACATTGTCCCTGGCCTCGCCGCTAGTGCGCTTCAAATTTACCAAGTCCTAGCAACGAGCGAAAACTGTGAGGGCTGCGGGTCTTCTATGGATTCGTTCTATGCGTACGCGAGGGAATCGGTGGGGGCAGAAGAAAACTCAAACTGAGCGGTTGCCCGCGAAAGAAATAGCATAGCGCCTTGCTCGCACCACGCCAAGCAGTCGCGTGCTTATGAAAATAAGCTACCTGCCTTCTTGTCACCAATATCAGTGAATCGTTCCTGAGTTCGATCCGGAATTCGGCCCCGCTCCCGGCCGAGTGATACGTACTTCCCATAGCCGCAAGTGAGTTTAATTCTTGGCGGTTAGAACGTCACCGCAAGTGAGCGATTGTGCCCCTATGGACTAAGAAGCGTCTGCTCGCATCAGTATTTGGACGCATCGACACCAAGTTACAGTCGGTCGACGAATGCGGAGAACCACCGATTCACGCCTCCGCTCTCTTCGCACTCACCACTATGCGAATCACATGGCTCGTGAATGAGTGGGTAAGGAAGTAGTTTCTATCTCGTTCCTCTAGGCTCCGCCGCGCCACGTCGAGCAGCCTCTGTAGTTCGTACAATTCTTCCTGAGTGAGGGTAATGGTGTAGTCTCGCACGTGGCTGCATTCCTTAAGAGTGGGGCACTCATGGTTTCGCACCGCTTGGCCTAGGAGTGCCCCCAACAAACGAAGGAATTCAGTATACACCGAAGGCTCCTGAGGGAGCTTTTCGCCCATGGCGCGCTAACGAATAGCTAGACGCACTCTGGAATCGCAGTTCTGGATTTTGTTCGTGAGACGTACGCAGAGTGTGCCAAAACGCCGCCGTTAAAGGAATGCGGCGGTCCATGAGCATTCGGGGCGCGATCCGAGCGCCTTCCGCGTCAGTTCGGGGTGTTAGCGTGGCAGGTGGCGCATATCCACAGACTTTTGGAATCCAATAGAGCATCCTTCTCACCATGGGAAGTCGATCCCGATCTATGTGCGGAGCCCGCTTGACGCACAGCGCAGCGGCGTTGCCGACGAGAGATGAGGGTTCGGAGTAGATCATCTCGTCTCCTGAAGTATGTCGTCCGGCGGCCAGGATCGAAGATTCCAGTCCAATTTGCTGAAGGGTGTCACGACCGCCGCAGGGACGCTCGTGCCAATGTAGTCTGCTATCGTCGCGTAGGCTTTGCTCAGAAAGGACTCTTGAAAGTCTCCGAAGCCGAGCTCAACTTGGGCCAAGATATTTCGTTTTGGATCAACAGCCCAGCCCATCCACGTACCGGGATTCTTATCGGCAAAACGTCCGGTGGGTATTCCAGCCTGCCCAACAAACAAGGCGTGATTCTTAGTGATCTGTGCGCGGAGCGTAATCGGATCTAACATTCACTATTCCCTTTCCGATCCGGAGTCGAGAGCGCACTTAATGCCGCCTCCAACGCGTTGAGGCTTTCACTGATCTCCGCGGCTGCCATCTCGTTTTCGAGTTTCTCTCGTGATCGCAGAACCAGCTCGGCAGAATCCTTGGCGTAACTTAGAATGCGCTTGACCTGCTCCGGGTCGGACGTGGTGCGAGCAATTTCCAGCATCGTGAACGCCAAATCGAGATCAGCCTTCATCCTCTCCGCGCTGGCCTCCCACGACGCGTCTGTAAGCTCTTCGCGGCCAGAGAATGGATCGTCCTGGGTCACGCTTTCCGCCTCTTTTTACCCCAGCGCGCGGCTGCGGCCTTCCGAGCCAGTTCCTTCCGCTGCTCGGGCGTGAGGCTCGCCATCCGGGATTTGCCACCTTTCTTGCCGCCGGCTTTGCCACCTTTCCGACCCATCTCCCGCATGACGTCGGAAACTGTTTTTGATGTCACTCCAGTATGCTAGAAGCGTTTATCGCAAAGGTCAAGAGAAATGGCCCTGAGATGTAACGTTTTCGGGGAGCAGGTCATCAGGACACAGAGTTCTCGCGGCGGTCGCGATGTTTTCTATTAGCTGTATAGAAAGTTTTGATTGGATCGCGAGCCCGAATCGATTTTACGCTCGTACTATGGCCCCGGAGGACCGCCCAGGCAATACCGATGTTGCCCTACTTCGTCGCGTAAGCCGGATCGTCAACTCTGATCTGTCCGTGGACGAAATGCTGGGCCAGATCGTAATGCTGACCGCACAGGTGTGCGCCTGCGATGCATGCATTGTTTACCTTCGAGAATCCGCGACGGGGGATTTCGTGCTGCGCGCCTCTCAGGTTCCGCACCCGCGCACCGGCAACCTGAGGATGCAACTGGGCGAGGGAGTCACGGGATGGGTTGCCCTTCACCAATCGCCGGTCGTGCTGTCCTCAAAGGCGTGTGAAGATTCACGATTCAAACCCATTGCGGGCTTGGTAGAGGACAGCTACGAGGCGTTCCTCTCGGTTCCCATCGTGACCCGGGGCAAGTCCATCGGTGTAATCAACGTGCAGCACCGGGAACCGCATGAGCACAGCGCCGATGAGATCGCTGCGGTCGTGTTTATCGGCGAACAGACCGGCAGTGCTCTTGGGAAGATTCTGCTGGAAGACGAAAACGTGCGGTTGGCGGAACGCGATCAGGAATCAGAGCGGCAGCGGGCGTACTTGGAGGCGGAGGTGGCTAAGAGGACCGCCGAGTTGCAGGCAGCCAACGAAGAACTGCGGGCCGCCAAGAATAGAGCAGAGGAGATGGCGCGACTGAAAGGCGAGTTTCTGGCCAACATGAGCCATGAGATCCGTACGCCCATGAACGGCATTCTAGGCATGACCCAGGTATTGCTCGATACCAACGTAGACGAGGAGCAGCGGGAGTACTTAGGCATCGTTAAGAACTCCGCCGAATCGCTACTGACGATCATCAACGACATTCTTGATTTCTCCAAAATCGCAGCGGACAAGCTCTATCTAGAACGGAGGGAATTCAACCTTCGGGAGACGCTCGATATCACCCTCAAGGAGATGGCAGTACATGCCGATCAGAAGGGTCTCGCGCTGATCAGCAACGTCCGGCCCGAGACTCCCGAAACCGTCTTCGGGGATGTGGTTCGCATCCGCCAAATTCTGGTGAATCTAGTCGGAAACGCTATCAAGTTCACAGCTGCCGGGGAAGTTTCCGTGACAGTAGCACCAACCGCCGAAGGCTCCAACATCCTCCAATTCGCCGTGCGCGACACGGGATTGGGCATTCCTCCAGACAAACAGGGCCTGATCTTTGATGCGTTCACTCAGGCCGACGGATCGACTACACGAAAATTCGGGGGCACCGGCCTCGGCCTCACCATCGTCGCAAGGTTAGTGGGAATGATGGGCGGCCGGATCTGGGTCGAAAGCGACGGCGCAACCGGAAGTACCTTTCACTTTACGGCCTGTCTGGAAACGGTCGCACCGGTCGCCCGCTAACCGTTCGACGGGCCGGGTTCCGGGGGACACCCACCACCCACCGTCCCCGCGGTTTGATCTTCCGACCCGCTTACCGCTTAAGTTCAGCTTCGCCGCCTGCACCACGCTTGGGTCCAATAGCGGACCTCGTGGTCTTCCTTCGTATTGATGCGTTCGACATTTTGCGGCCGCGTAAAGTTTTGTTGTCCATACCTGGAAGTTCGCCTTCGTAACCGCGGAGTTTCCGTTGCTGTTTGGTGGTTCTCCGGCGTGGTCCGTCGGCAAATAACCTTACAATTGGGTCATGCTGGAGCTTCCCGATTTCACCCCACCGCCCCACCCTTCTGACATCGCCATTCGGCGTTACGTCAGCGGCTCCATGCAGGAAGTGTCCGAAGAGCAGCACATTGCCGCCTGCAAATATTGCCTCATTCGGGTGCTCGACTTCAATGCGAGAAACGCTTACGGGGCCAGATGACTCTCCCCCGACGAGAAGTAGGCGTCCGTCGCCTTCTTTCCGTTCCCGCGGTGGGGAGCCATGGGCATCGGCTCCCACCAATTTTGATCAAAACTTTAAGCGCTCGGCCTGCTTGTAAGTCGCATGCCGGCCAAAAGCGGGGAGAGTTCGCTAATTCTCCCCGAACCCGCAGATCGCCGCGGGCTTCGGACCCCCGCAATGCACAAAAGCTAGCTGCTTGGCAACGTTCGGGAGACCTTGAAGCCAGTCTCACCGAGGATTGAGCAGAATGAATGTGGTCTCGCCCTTGCGAATGTCTCGATGTCTTGGTCGGTACGGCTGCCCTCTAACTGTCGAATAAGATCGCGGCCACGTTGGGAATCCTCAGATGAACGATCTGTTTGTATCAGATATCATTACAACTTTGCGCCTCACAACGTGTTAACTCGGTCGTGTAGAGCGGCGCACGCGAGTGCTGCTCAGAAGACCCATCAAGGAGGAAAGCGCCCGTAACGGTAAGATGCGTGTATTTGGAGAGAAAATCGAATTCGGCAACGGCCATTTACGTCGAAGAGCTAGGTAACGAACTCATCAAACCGTACAAGATCCCAAAGCTGTGTGCGTATGATCTGTTAGGACCTGTGGTGCGCAAATAATCGATCCGGGGCTTCAAGAACCCGGTGGAGGCCATTGTAAACTGCGGACTTGATCGCAATTCTCCGGATTCTCATAATCTCTCGCGCGGCGCTGTTGGCAGAAAACCTGTTCCTCAGGCGGCAGCTAGCTCTGCACCAGGAGCGGAAAGTGCGAGCGGGGCGGACAACTCCCATAACGCGGCTGTTGATGGTCGCACTGAGCACATTCTTCGATTGGCGCAGCGCCTTAGTAATCGTTAAGCCCGAGACGTTCATCAAGTGGCACCGTACTGGGTTCCGCATGTTCTAGAGGTGGAGGTCACGCAACCGAGGCCGTCGGCCGCTTCCTGCGAATATTCAAAAACTCATTAGAACAGTTGCACACCAGAACCCAACTTGGGGCGAGCAGCGCATCGCCGATGAGCTGAGCTTGAAACTCGGGATCCAAGTCTCCGCCAGAACTGTCGGAAAGTACCTTCGCAGTGGCAAACCTTCCAAACCAAGGGAGGATCAGCGGTGGAGCTCGTTCGTTCGCAACCATGCCCGAGAGATCGTCGCCTGCGACTTTCTCGTCAGCGTAACAGCATCGTTCCGCATCCTCTATGTATTCGTCGTAATGGAGGTCGACTCGAGACGCATTCTCCACACCAACGTGACCGACCATCCGACGGCTGAATGGACGACGCAGCAGTTTCGCGAGCTGCTTTGGGATGAGCATCCGTACAAGCTCGTGATTCACGACCGCGACGCGATCTTCTCAGCAGCGCTGGATGCAGCTCTGCGCGGATTCGGCGTCCACCCGATTCGCACTCCACGGCGTGCTCCGATGGCAAACGCCTATTGTGAACGGTTGATAGTGATAGGGACTATTGGACGCGAGTGTCTGGACTTTCTAATCCCACTCAACCAACGGCACTTGCGGGGAATCGTCAAGGAGTTCGCATGTTACTACAACCGGGGACGCCCTCACTCGGCATTAGGACCTGGAGTTAGCCACCCGAAGCCACAGTTCCGGTCAGTCCACATCCACATAGGTTCCCTGTGGGCTCTCGCGCCAGATCCAAGCCCGTACTCAGCGGTTTGCATCATGAATACTGGCTTGAGAAGGAGGCGGCGTGATGGCGTTCTGACTTTTTGCGCACCACAGGAATCAGTCTGCGGTACGGACCTCACGCCGAGAGGACGCGCGAGGCTCTTGCCGCGGACATGGATCGGGCTGGATGGTCAACCTTCAATCTCGTTGTTCTGGCATAGGATGAATTTATCGATCTGGTTACCGAAAGGCCGCCATCCATCGCGCTGCTCTCGGGCAAAAAGTTCCAGTTTGTTGCCAGGCGATGTAGCTTCCACTAATTCATAGAATTCCTCCGGCTTGCGTGAATGTTCACGGCGTGCGGCCTCCAACACCGTAGTGTGACTGCCGTTCAGGAACACCGGCTTACCGCGGATCGCCAGCATGCAGTGTTCTGTCTGGCCGCGCAGCCATTCGCCGGTGCCCATCCGGTCCTTCACCCAGGTCAGAAGAGTCCGGTATTCAAAGCCCCACGCCTCGATAACGTCAAACGCCACGCGCAAATGCGCATTTGTCGTCCATAGCCACAAGACAGCGTCCTCATCCGCGATTTCCGCGACCGGCATCGCCTTGATCTCCTCGATGTCCATGGTCGGATACGGAAGGCTGTTACCCGATTCATACCGCCATGGCGGATCTGCCACGATCACCTGGAATAGCCCGGTCGGCAACTCGGGCGGGGCGGCATTCAATTCCTTTGCCTGCCTGAGAACCTCCAGCCGCCGGTAGGCGCCCGCCACTTTGCCGCTTCGGTCCATCTGCTGAACGAGGTAGCCGTACTCTTCCGGCGCCTCTTCTGCCGCATCGACTACTGCCTCGGCCCGCTCGATGGTCGTCCGGCCGACTCCTAGATAGCGAGCAATGTTGTCACGGGTATCGCCCGGGGAGGACCTCTGTCCTTCCGCCATAGTGGCGGGATGGCAGGGGTCCGCCTTGTGCCCCTGCCGGTCCCGAGCTTCCTTGCGCTCCAGAGGCTCGATAGCTCGTTTAAGCGCCACAATCTCGCTGGGCAAGAGATCCTTACGCACGAAGTTCTCGTGCGCCTCGCCGCGGGCAGCCTGGTAGAGGTTCACTACCGTTACCGGGACATCTTCCCAGCCGAGCAACCGGCATGCACCAAGCCGGCGCTGCCCGGCGATCAATCGTCCTTCAGGCGTAACCACAACAGGATGAAGGAGACCCACGTCGCTAATGCTTTCTGCGAGGGGACGCAGGTCTCCCAAGTCCTTGCGGTAGCGGAAACCGATCTGTATCTGGTCGATTCTCACGACAGTGCGGGGCTGTTACCGTTTCCGTTTTGGTGGATGCGGAAGGTTCAACTTCGCTTTGCGCGGACGGGCCATGCCCAGAGTGGCCAGAGAGAGCAGCTCCCGAGCAACCCCAGTCACGATACTCTTCCCTTCCCTTGCGAGCGCTTTCCCAAGTGATTCGTTCTTCTTCCATCTAGCCATGGGAATTCTCCTTTTCATCAGCATTGAAGCCGACAAACATCCGGCAAGCCTGCCGTTCGGGTATCGACGATGCGCCATCTAGCGTGCCATCGGACAGGTGGATCCTGCGATAGTTCCATGCACGGATCCGGCTCATCAAAAGCGTGTCCACGGCGTATACGGCTAGGGAGCCGACGGCCTGGAGCACATCCAGAATGGCTGGCGTTCCGGGACATGGGTACCGGTCGTCGTTGATCATGTCTGGGAACATACAGGCGATACATGCGCCGTCGGCCTCCTGCACGAAGACGTAGCCGTGATCCCCAGTGAGGTTCACCGCGGCGAAGATGACGGGGATCTTTAGAGAGCGAAAGTGGCGGCTCGCCGCCACTCGCGCCGGATTGTTGTCCACGCCGCAGACCGCAACATCGCAGGCGAGATCGATTCCCTGCGCGATCGCTTCCTCGAGCCGCAGCGGGACGGCACAGAAGTTAGTCGCCGCGATGCACTCCGCCTGAAGATTCTGAGCCAGGGCTATGACCTTCTTCTTGCCGATGTCCTCCCAATAAAAGCGCTGGCGGTTTAGATTGGTCACCTCGACAACATCGTCGTCGAGCAGCGTCAGGCCGCCGATGCCTTTCCTTGCAAGCGGCGGAGCAATATAGGAGGCAATACCGCCCGCGCCGATCAGGAGAACGGACTTCTGTGAAAAGACCTCCTGGTCGAATCCGGGAATCTTCCGCTGCCGGTCTTCGGCTCCGGGAATCGGCCTTCCGCGCAGCCTAATCGAGGTTTTTGAGTCTGTAAACGCCGGGCGCATAGTTTTCCACTCCTCCCCCATAGATTTCGATTTCAAAGTTCTGGTCGAGACGAATGAACCGCACGTAGCCGTCGCGGCTGAAGATAGCCATGACGGCCAGGTGGCCGGCAGTCTCAAGACGCTTCTGGAAGTTTTCGTCCGTCCCGGAGGGGTGCGTGGAATCCGCACCTTTGCCGGGATGGCTGTGAAAGTGAGCCAGGAACTTGTGTGCGAATTGTTCTAGCTTGATCAGGACGTTGTGCGTCGAGGGCATGTCCGCCACGACGCCCAGCCTGCTACGCTTCTGATGCGCGAACTCTGCCCATTGATCTAGCACGTAGGTGCCGCTCACCTCGGTGCCGGTGATGAAGAAGAATTGCTCGTCAGGATCCGCAGTGAGCTTCTTGAAGCACTCATGTAGAAACAACGAGCTCACTGTGTAGCGCCGCGGGCCGTTACGAGGCTTTGAGTTTTCCGCTTCGATCTGCTCCAAGCTATCGAGAAACTCATTGGTGCGCTGGATTTCGGTGCACACCCGCCTCGTCTTCTTTCGTGCGCGGACGGCGTCGTTGAAACGCCCGATAAGCTTCTCGCGTTTATCGAGCAGCACCTTTCGCTTCTCTTCCAAATACGCTTTCCTCATGCTTCGTAGGCCTCCGTAATGAGTCGTTCGATGGTCATAATTCCCGAGCCGACGTCCTTGGGCTCTTTGCCCATATGGACGAGGTACCAATCGTTGCCTCGGTGCTGGAAACAGGTCCAATGGCTGTGTCCGCGGATTTCAGCAGAAGGAGCGTAGAGATAGAAGTTCATGCGGCCCGAGCGTTCCTGCTCGATCCATCCCTGAAACGCCGCGTAGGGCGTTTGATAGGAGCCCGAGTACTCGTTCGCTTGCCGGGTCCAGCCGCGTTCCTGCCAGTAAGGAATTTGGAGGCGGCGGACGGTAATGGAGGGGCCGTGCCCCCGCACCGCTCTCCCAAACAACTGGAGAAGCGACGCAGGGGCAGGCCGGGAGCCCAGGTCTTTTATGCGCACAGCGGCAGCACTCCAACCTCGGCCTTCGTCGACGCGAAGATCTTCTCGCCGTCCTTGACCTTGTCGTAAACCGATTCGGCCGCCGCGAAGAAAGGCTCATTTGGTCCCTTGCTCAGCAGGTAGTCGGGTAAGCTGAGCTGATCGAGGATGTCTCGCGCCGTGGTACCGGGACGGATCTCCACGTCGCGAATGTCGCCGGTGCCGGCAATGACAACAGCTAGTTTCTTCATGATGAATTTCTCCTATTTGAAATGTGGGAGGCGGGGTGGCCCCCAGGGTTACGTCTCTAAATGAGGTGACGAAACCGTCACCTTAAAAAAGAGACCAAGAAAAGTTTCTTGGTCTCGTGTGCGTAGCGCGCATAACGCAGCCGCTATACGCGTTCTCGCGAATCGCGCCTATGACTCCGGCGCGGGTACGACATCGGTGAGCTTGCCTTCGCGGAACGTTAAGTCACGTTCCACCTCCAGGCCCAGCAGAGTTCGGACCGATTCGAGCTCGGAGAGCAGGAAATATCCGAATTCCGTCTCAAGGCCGATAACTAGTCCGAAGAAGAGGAAGTCCTCTCCCTGCGGGCTGCCCTCGGTGACATACCAGGTCCAGCGCGTACCGGGCATAAAGAACTTGGCATACACCGTGGGTTCCGTCTCGGCCTCTTGGGTATAAATGGGCGGCAAGCGTGCGCGGATCTCGTCGGTCAACAGCTTCATGGTTCTGCTCCTTCCGACCGTACGGGGGCGCTTAACTCGCCTCGAAGATCTTCTTGGCTTCTTCGAACTTCTGAAGCTGCTTCCGCTTGGCTTTCAATTCCTCCTCGCCTTCGGCGATCTCGGCCTTGAGCTTTTCGGCTTGTTCCAAGACCACTTCGACGGGCGATTTCTTCTTCCACGGCTTGCGGTCCGCTTTGCCCCCGCTGATCGGGGGATGCGCCGGCTTGGGATCGTTCGGCTTCGGTAATGGCATTCGCTTGTTCCTCGTTTCTGTGTTGTTCTCGCTGCTCTCTGAGCAGGTTTTCTTCGTGGATCTTCCACGCCTCAAGTTTTCCGATCGCTTCGCGCTTCACGGGAAGCTCGATGTGCGTGTAGGTTGCGTGAACTTTCGAGCCTGCTGAGTGGCCCATCAGCGCCATGCGGACTTCTTGCATGACACCGGCTTCCATCAGGCGAGTGTTGAAGGTGTGGCGCAGGTCGTGAAAGCGTATGTGACGCAGACCGGCGTTTCGAAGCGCTGTCTTCCAGGTGCTCTTGATGATCTTGACGGCTTTGCCGCGGAAACTGATCACCAGACCCTCCGGCTGACGCAATCCGGACAGGATTGCAGTTACCCGACTAGTCAAGGGAATCTCTCGGGATTCTCCTTCTGGGGTTTTCGAACGCGTTACATAGAGCAGATTTCTCGCGAAGTCGATGTCTTCCCATCGCTGTCCCGTGATCTCTCCGCGGCGCATGCCCGTATCGAGCGCGAGAACGGTCATGGTCGACAGGTGATCCTTCGCAGTACCGAGCAGCAGTTGCTCCTCGGCTACGCTCAAGATCTGGCGGCGGGTGCGCCGCTCGCGGGCCATCTTGAGACGGGCGAGCGGATTAACCGCTAAGAGTTGTTCGTCGACCGCCCAGTAGAGTATGTGCCTGAGGACGCTAAGGTCCCGGTTGACAGTCGCATCCTTAATCACCTTTCCTGAGTGCCGCGCCTTGCGGAACTCCTCGGTCAGGGATTTCGTGATCCGCAGAGCCGGAGTGTCCGCCAGGAACGGAAGCAGGAACTTCAGGTGATATATATGATGCGGACGGCAGGATCCGCTCGCCATGAAGCGTGCGGCGAGCTCGCCCAAGGTAATATTGGGATCGAGCTTGACGATCTGGAACCTTTCGTTGTTGAGTTCCTCTTTGTACTTGGCTTCGATGGTTTCGGCCTGCCTGCGGTTGGAAGTTCGGGTCGAGAACTGGCGACGGATTCCGTCGCGATACAGATAGACCCACCAGACGTTGACGCGCTTGAGCAAGGTCACTTTGTCGTATTTCCTCCTTGTTGGTTTTCGATCCAGGCAGCAACTTGATTGGTGTAGAAGATCAATTTGCCGCTGGCCCCGGACCGGAAGAAAGGAAGACCTCGGCCAACCAAGGTCTGTCTTACGGTCCAGGGCGAGCAGCCGATCAGTAGCGCCACGCCACGGATGTCGAGCGGCGCGCCGAGCTTTGAGCCCACCGGTGGCGGGCCTGCCGCGCCCGAAAATGCCCCCTGTTGCCCACAATTCGGCCCTGGTTGCCCCTTGCAATGCCCCTGGCAGCGCTGCAAGGGGGAAATCGCCGGAAAGGCCCGTAAACGCGCGGGTTTAGGCGGAAGGGGCACCCGGTCCTTCGGTGCGGATGGGAGTCCATTATTCAAATAGGAATTGGGAAGTTTAGTGTCCATGGCCGTCTCGTTTGGAACTTTGGAACAATCTGGAGATAAGCCGTCTTAGGAAGTGCGGCAAGTGCATGTAGAGATACCAGAGGAACGCCAGCATCAGTCCTGCAATAACGGCTTGGAACATCAACGCTTGGCTCGCAAGCAGCGCCTGGACGACCGCGAACAAGAACAGCACGCTGAGCGCGAATAGCAGCAGTCCTGGAAGCATCGAGAGAATCGTCACGAGGGGCATGAGCCACAGCGGCACGCGAGGGTGCGGTGTCGAAAGTTCGCGGGATCCACACTGATTGCAGATCTCCGCATTTCTGGGATTCGGGTGCCGGTGCGGACAGAGCTTGAAATCGTAGGACCGTCCGCAGAAGTTGCAGAAGAGCGGCTCGCCCGGAGTGATTCGATGACAGTTGTTGCAATAGCGCATAGGAATCAAAGGAGCGAGTGCTGTTGGTCTCCCAGCGGGCGAAGCCAGAGCGGGGACCAGAAGCCGTCGCGATTAATGCTTTCAATTGTTCGGAACCAGAAGATCTTGTCCGTGGCCTTCGCGACCGTGGCCCGGATATTCGCGAGGCGTCTATCGGAGTTCGCAACAACTAAGACCCGGAACTGCGGCTGTCGAAACCGCCGCTCGAATTCCCCGGAGATGGCGAGTTGGAGGTAAGACGCGGTCTTGTCGCGCCAGACTTTTAGCGCTTCGGTGCCAAGATCCATCTCAAGGAAGGCGGAACGGAGCGCCGGACCCGCCTGGATTTCAAAATAGGCATCGGGCCGCAGCTTTATCGACTCGGAGATGGATTGGTAGAAAGAGACCCAGCGGCGGGGACGTTCGCAGGAAGCTGGGCGTTCGCGATACTGCAGCGCCAGATAAATCGCGTTGATCGCCATCTGATGCTCGACGAAGGCGTCGCCCACTATCAGGCGATTTGCGGGACGGTTGAGCCCTCCAAGCTTGGATTGGATGAGGTCACTTCCCTTCGGCGACAGCGTGTAAATCGCCTTGCGTCCGTGACCAACGCTGCCCACAAAGAACCGTTTCAGCAGTCCCGAGCGGGTCAGGGCAAGGAGGCGCATGTTTGCCGCAGAGGTAGTCCCAAAACCAGCGACGATCTTGGTCATTTCGCGGTCGATGATCCGCATCCTGTTGAGTTCCGAAAGCAGGTGGCGGTCGCGCTCCTGAACTACAATTCCTTGGCGCTTATTCCCAGTCACGGATCGCCTCCTGTCGTCCCCGTCCGGGCTGCTGGTGCCGCGAACGAATTTCCGACTCAATGTCGGTTCTGCGCCTGGCCCAGCGAGTCCGGCAGCGGTTATACAAATCGCGATAATCTGCATTTGGTTCGGCCACGGTCGGGACGAGAACTTCCTGGTGGCGGTGCGAACCACTTTTGACGACCATGTGCCGTCTAGGAAGGTTCTTCAGAACTTCCGCGAGACGCTTCCCACCGTCGAGCGCCGAGGCAATTTTGTCCGCATCGATACTTGAAAGCTGAAAGAAGATGTGGGTGCCGACTGCCATGACGGCGGCGCGCATCTGCGGCGGGTACTGCTCCAAAAACTGATTCGCGGAAATTACCGAGATAGCGAACTTGCGGGCCTCACTGAGCAACGTATCGAGACCCGCGTCATAGGCGACAAGGTTCTGAATTTCGTCCGCGTAGATCGTGAATAGCTGCCTGCGCCGGCGAGCGAACAGTGCGTTCTTGAGTTTCGTTAGAAATAGGCTGCCGAGCGTCGCGGCATGCTCGCCGAGGCGGCCTTTGTCGAGGTTCAGAATTACCCACTGGCCACGGTCCATGGCTTCGAGCAGGGAGAAGGTCGAACGCTGTTGACCGAGGATGTGGCGGAAGCGCTGGTCGGTAGTGAAACCGGAAACCTTGTTGAGGATGGCATCCCGGAAGACACCCTGCATCGCCTCGCTGCGCGTATCGAATCGAGTCTCAAAGTAGCCGACGACTTCGGTGTTCTGAACGCGCCTCAGACATCCGGCGCGAAACGCGGCGTTGGTGAGGAGAAGCGAGAGTTCGAGCAGCGTCAGGCCGTTATCGGCAAGCACGTGAAGGGAATTTCGCAATAGCTCTTCGGTACGCGCTCCAAAAGAATCGAGGTTCCAGCGAGCTTTAAGAATCTGCGCGAACTCGGCAAGCTGAACATAGTTCTGCTGACCGTCCTGCGATTCGAGCACGTTGAGCCCAATCGAGAACTCGGGATCGCCGGGCTCGATCACGATGAGCCGGTCGCTCAAGTCAATGCCCAAGCGCCGCTCTTCAGTTGCAATCAAGCGCAGCTCGAATTGGGTGAGATCGTTGTGCAGATCGAAGCACACGAATCCCTTGCGATTCCGCACGTCCTGCGCCGTCAAATGGCGGAGGAAGTATGACTTTCCCTGCCCCGTTTTTCCGAGAATCGCCGCATGTTCGGGACGCCGCGATTCAGGGAGGTAGGCGCGGGATCGCTGAACTTCCCCGTCAATGACTTGGAATCCGAAATCGAGGCGCTGTCCCGGTTCATTTTTCTTGGTGCCGGGAGCAACCAGCCGGTTCCATGCCGATGTAAAAAGGCTTTCAAACATGAGATCGCATTAGGTGAAGACTTGAGGCTTTGGCTTGGAGAGTTCACACGGTTCCGGCGCCGTTTGCGGATCGTCCGAAACTGGTGCCGTGAACAGCGGAAGATTCCGCGATGCGTTCCGGCGAATGTGCCAACGGGGCTTCCGTGCGATCGAACGGGCACCGGAACCCTATGAACTTCCTACCTTGCAGAGTTAGAATGCAGCAAGACTTGCGAGATCGAAACGGCACCCCCCGCGAATTCTGTAACGGGCAGTGACTTTCTGTGTTTAGCAGGCGCGGACGGCGTTCTCGTACAGAGCCCTGCGTACCCACGCTCGCCGCAAGCGGTCGTCCAAGCCAAGGTCAGCGGTGACGGCAAGCAGTCTGCGAATGGTCACCTGGTGCCCAAAGGCGGGCGCCGGACTGGCAGAGGAATGGAGAAGTGCGATTGTGTGAGAAATGGCTTCGTGGCTGTCCGTTAAGAGCGCGCAGGCCGCGGCCCAATTGAGAGCCATCGATGCCTCAAGACTCTGGATTCCAAAGGCGCGCCGGGCGGCTCCGAGAACTTCCTGGGATTTGTCGTAATTGGGGTTACCCAAGAGGCTCAAATGCCGCAGTCCGGTCATGAGCAATTGCTCTGGTAACCGCGCTTCTCCGAGCTTCTCCATCAGCTCGGTTGCCCTTTGAAAGTGTTTCGCGGCGTCCTCGTCGTGCCGAAGTTGGAACAGAGCTACGCCGCGCTGACGGGAGTGTTCTGAACCGAGTGGGTCCCCAATGGCTTGAGCCGCGTCGCGGGCAAGATCGAGAATGGCCATGGCCCGCGCCGGTTCCCGCAAAAGTAAATGTGCCTGCGATTCAATCAGCGCCGCCCGCACGAACTCCGCGCCTGAATCGTGTGAACCGGTTTCCTGGTAGACCTTGCGCCAGAGATCTCGTGCGATTGAGGCTTGTTCCGTTGCCGTCGAACATCGGCCACTATGGACCAGAAACCATGCCATGTGCTGATGAATCAGAGCCCTCAGTGCGACCCTGCGCGAATCTCCGGCGTAGCCGATCAAAGGGAGCATCCGGCGTAGCGCCCGGGATCCTTCGAGAAACTCGTAGCTCTCCGCGTATTGTGTAATTCTCTGTTCGATCTGGTTCTTGAGCGATTCTAGACTTCTCCCTCGCACCGGCGTATGCACGGCGAAATCGGGATCAGCGCGAATTCCTAATTCTTTGGCAAGCTCGTCGCCGACCGGCATGGTCAAGAGGGCTGCGGATCTGCTCACGGGGTCAGTCGTATGTCGCGACCGAAAGGCCATCACCCTGATGTTGCCGGGTGTAGTTCCAAATAGAGTGCCAAGCCGTTCGGAGGAGATGTCCCTTGCCAGAAGCCAGGCGAAGGCCGGGCCGAACTGCGAAAGCTTCAGTTCATCGCCTGCGCCGCTCGTCTCCATTTGATTGATTATGGTCCGTTTTGGGGGTCGAAATTCGTGATCAATAACTCTTTATGCCGTACCGTCGCGTCACGCTTAGCCGTATAGGCAAGATCGACCGCTTGCATGCGAAACTCGCGAAATACTTCACGCACCTCCGCCCGGTCATCGAGCGATAGGATGAACTTGCCTTTGAGCTCTTTCAGACGCCCAGCCATCGCCCGAAAGTCCGCAGCCGTGAAGTTGAACTTATAAAGCTTGCGCTCCCAGTAGGGCGGGTCAAGATAGAAGACTGTCGTCGGACGGTCGTACCTCTGGAGGACATCCTGATACGGCAGGGACTCGATCTGGACCTTTTGCAACCGTTCGTGGGTCCGCCCGATGATCTCGGGAATCCGCTCAGGGTTGTAGTTTGAAGGATGTGTGACGCCGTAGTGGAACTTTTGTTTGAGGATCAGTCCGCCAAAGGAGTTCTTCTGAAGGAAGAAGAAGCGGCCCGCTCGTTGGATATCGGTAAGAGTCGCCGGATTGGTCGCCAAGTGCATTTCGTGGAGTTTGCGGCTCACCAGCGAGAAACGCAGATAACGAACCAATTCTTCGTAGTGCCACTGACATACCCGGAAGAAATTCACGATGTCGAAATCCAAATCGTTTAGCACCTCCACGTTCGACGGCGGCTTGTGGAAGAGTACTTGTGCTCCTCCGGCGAACGGCTCGACATAGGTGATGTGTTCGGGCAACATTTGAATGATCTGCTTGGCAAGGCGGTTCTTCCCGCCAATGTAAGACAAAGGTCCGATCATGTGGTTTCAATTTAGTTGGTGATTCAGTTGAGCGTGAACATACGCTCGGTTTGAACATAGATTCCGAGGGCGACGGCGTCACGGATGAAGGTCTTTCCGTTCGTCCCGGCGAGCACAGGCCAGATCGCCGCAATCATCTCCCGGAGTTCCTTGCGTGACCTGAGGGGCGGATGGCCGCAACCTTCAAAGAGGGCTGCCTTGGATATCTTCCAGATGGGGAGCGCCATGTCTCGCGCCGTATGGATTATTTCTTCGCTCAGCAGCCATCGCTGGATTTCCCCCTCGGCGCCCCCGCTCGACGGCGGGACTTCCTCAAGCGCTACCGACTCGATTGGAAAACGGTTGACCAGCCAGCGAACAAAGCCGGTGGCGCTCGCAAGAGCCTTCTCTCTGCTCGAAGCGAGTTGCCGCACTTGCGTATATTCGATGTGGCTACCGTAGAACACGGCGGAGGCGACCGACCGCCGTTCAACGCGTAGGGCAAGCAAATTCGGCCGCCATTCGGGACCGTAATCACCCGCTCTTTCAAGCTCGTCTTGGAACAGCCGCCCGAGATCTCCGTTTGTCGCGCGACGGAGTGCACGTCGGTAAGCCGTCAGAAGCCGGAATTCCGAATACTCGGATGCGAGCGACGCGTAATGTGCCACTGCCTTTTCGTCGTGGAGTTTTTGCGCCAAGCGCAGCGCGAACAGGTCCTGAACAGTTTGGGGCGCGAAGCCGGTTGTCGCCTGAGGAAACCGGTCGAAGATGGATGTCATGAGAAGGGCAGTTTAATGTTTAGGGTAACTATCTCTGTTCACCGGACAAGCCTTGTTCGACTTCGCGAATCCGACGCTTGGTCTGGTCATAGATCTGGGGGAATAGAAAAGCCACAGGAGTTCGAAGGATGATCTCCAGACTCAACGCGGCAACCAAAGGTGGGTTGGCGCGACCATGTTCATAGTGCGAGATCATCGAAGTGCCGCGATGCCCGAGCAATCGGGCTACCTGCTTCTGTGTGAAGCCCATTCTCCTTCGATAGAGCACGAGATTGTTTTGTTTTTGTTCGCGCGGGTGCATAGGCTCCTTCTGAGGGCACTGTAGCAAGTCCACGGGAATCGTAAAGGCGGGAAAATATGTGGAAAACTATGGATCCCCTCGACCCTCTGTGCGCAATCTGTGTAGAAGCCGATCTCTCGTCCGGCGGTGAATCCTTCGGTGGACGGCCTGAATCGTGCGAGCGCGGCAACGCCACTCCGCAAGACTGGCAACACCACGTCGGACATGCTCGGACAGCCCCTCGCTCATCACACTGAGCAGGAGAGCACGAGTGAGTTCAACGAAGAATTGGAAGAGAAGATCGAGCATGACGGAATGGTGGCGCTGCGAGAACAAAATGCAAAGGCGGGAAAAGCCTGACGCAATCCAACCCGGCTCGGTGGCCTCCAATTTACGGCTCCAGTCCAACTTCTGTTCAGATTTTCCCGTCTTATCGGCATGGACGGAATCTCTTATGCTGACCTCCTATGCCCAAAGCCACTCTTCCCACCAACATTGCCGTAGTTTGGGAAACGATTCCCTACCCTGACCCTCATGCCCTACTTACGGCCGTCGCCATGCTGTTCGGACGGAGGGTTCCGTTATCCACAGAAGTGGATTTGACTGTTCCGGACAAGACGCTAATGTGTGAACAACAGCAAGATCCTTAATTCCTCCCACATATGCCCGGAATAGGCGAAGCCGGCCTTAGGCTGGCCATTTACGCCCGCGTTTCAACCGAGGAACAGCGGGAAGGACAAAACATCGACTCGCAAGTCTCTGAACTGGAGCGCTTCTCCCGCGAAAAGAGCTGGCCGATTGCCGCGGTCTACCGGGATGACGGGTGGAGCGGCGGAGTCATGGAACGACCGGAACTAGACCGACTGCGCGATGACGCGCAGAAGGGCATTTTCGACGCGGTCTTGATAAATGACGTTGACCGGCTGGCACGCGACGTTGCGCACCTCGGCGTCATCAAGCGAGATCTCGAAAAGAAGGGCATCAAGGTCATCTTCCGCAAGCTTCCCTCTGAAGCTAGTCCCACTTACAACTTGATGGTGAACATCCTGGGAAGCTTCGCAGAGTTTGAACGCGAGCTTATTTCCGACCGGACCCGCCGCGGGCGCCGTCACAAGGTAGAGGTGCGCCATCAATACTTGGGGTCTAATACCGCCTATGGCTACCGGTACACGCCAATGGACCGTATCGCCGGGACAGATGGAGTGCTGGAGATCGTTCCCGAGGAAGCAACTGTTGTTCGTCAGATGTTCGAATGGGTCGATCAGGAGGGCTTTTCGGCCCGGCGCGTCCTGAATCGACTCAATGAACTGAAGATCTCGCCCAAGAAAGGGGCGGCGGCTTGGGCCAAATCAAGCGTGCTGCGCATCCTTCACTGCGAAACCTACGCCGGGGTTTGGCACTACAATAAATTCCAGGGATGCGAGCCACGGAATCCCGTGTCCCCTTCGCGCTATCGCAAACGCGCCAAGTGCAGCGTGCGCCAACGTCCAAAAAGCGAATGGCTGCCGCTTGAGCTGCCCAAATCTCTCCACATCGTCCCACGCGATCGTTGGGAGCGTGTCCAGCAGCAACTTGCCCAAAACATCACCTTTTCACCGCGCAACGAGAAACACGCGTACCTTCTCAAGGGCCTAGTACGATGCGGCGCGTGCGGGGCCCGATACGGGGGAGATCCCGGCCACGGGCACTTCTCGTACCGCTGCCTCGGCCGTTGCAAGCGAATGCCCATGATTTCCGAACGCATCCTGGACAACACCGTGAAGGAAGCCGTTAAGAAGGTCGTCCTCAATCCCGGAGTTATTTTGGCTCCGCTCCGGCAACTGAACGAAGCCGAAGAACACGAGAGGAACAATCAGCAAGGCACACCCAAGTTAATCGAGCGCGAGGTGAGAAGACTCGCCTCCGAAGAGCAACGGCTCCTCGACGCCTACCGGACGGGCATCATCACACCCGGCCAACTAGCCCAACAGCTGGAAAAATTGAAGACAGCTCAGGCGGCTCTGCAAGCAAAGCACGCAGAGATTGATCGAATTCAGACCCGCCCGCCCGAGCAGGTGGAAAAGGATGTTACCGACTATTGCGCGGAGGCCGCGAAGAATCTCGCTGGGTTCACCCATGAGGCATGGACGGGCTTCTTGAGAATCATGATCCAAGAAATCGTCTTCGCTGGAAACGAAATCCGTATTCGCGGCAGAGTTCCGCTCGGCGATCAGCACGGTATCCCAGGCCCGGAAGTTCGGCTGGATCTGCCGTCAAGACTGGGGACATCCCGGCCCTGAGTTCGCAGCGTGGCGCTATGATCAGTAGTCATAAAGAGAGTGCTTCCGATGAAGCTCCAGCCAGAGGAGATGATTCTGTTCGATCTCGACTACGGGGACCTCCTTCGTCCCGAGTTTCGGATTCTGCCTTCCCGAGGTTGGGGGCAGTGTACCAACCAGACTCACGACTTCCTGATAGTCTACGGTCCTAAGCACGAAGACGAGAAATCGATTTTCGACACTTCGCCGTTCATTTTGCCACCAGGGGCGACCACTCCCGACCATTGGGACTGCGATGGCTTCTTCCTCCCTGCGGATCGAACACTGAAGAGGAGACGGCGAGTCAGGCAGGGACCACTCGCCGTGAAATTTTGGAATCTACGCCGCTTTCTCGTCTGGAGCTCGCAATCGGGTGAGTACGAATGCTCGTGGGATAACGGTGTGTTTGAACCGAGCGAGATTAACTGGGCGATTCCGAATTTTTCCTATGAACGGATCTTCTCCCGATTGGGACGGCCCAACAAGAGAGCGGCGACTGCTACAACCCGTCCAGTTGGTAATCCCTAACTCCCTGCTCTTCCTAAACTTCCCACTCGACCCTCTGTCCTTCCGCCACAATGGCGGAAGGACAGGTGCCTTTCTGGGCGGTTCTCGGTCACCGGCGCGGACCAGGATCTAGGCGGCCTCGGCTTTGAGTCTATCTTTGCTTCCTGGCGGATGTTCCCGCCGCTGAGTTGCGTTCTTCAGATTCGACATCCAAGCCGGGGACCGGCCGTGCCGACGGCCACGATTCTGCGAGGCGTTCCAGTACAATGATGGCTTCTTCCACTTGTTGGGCGCTCATCGCAATTCCGCTAGCATTTTCAACACAACCATGCCAAGGGGGGTACTGCAGCCTGCCTTAAGAAGGCAAACTTCGAGCTGAAACTTCAAGAACACTCGACATACCTAAAAACGGAAGAGCGTCCATCGCCCAACCCAAAAAACCATTGGCCCGGTACTGTCGGCACGCAGCATTAGCACCCCACTTGTCACAGACGGTAAGTCACCTCGATTGTTTGCCGGCTAGATGACCAGGATTCGTAAACACTGCGCCGTTAGGGAGGTCCTGGGCAGAATCTGGCCAATTTCGGATGGCCGGTCATTCGCCGAGAGACAACACAGCGTCCCACATCGCCGTCTCTAGAGGGGGATGTCATTCCGTGTTCAAGTGAGAAGGCAGCGGGGCATCCCGGCGGCCTGAGTTTCTTTGCAAAAAGAAAATCTTCAACTCCGATCGCAACGACTCAGCGGGATCGACCTTCGCCGCCCCCGGCGCCAAAGGGAGCGTGGATTGAAGCGCAGAGGAGAAGACCTCTTCTTTGATGGTGTGGTGGAAACGCTCGCGGAAGCTATTTGTACCGCCGGCCGAGGTGTCGAGAGCGTCGCGCACGGGGAGGCTCAGCTCCGCCAGTCAACTCGATTCGCCCACTTCGATGGTGAAGTGAAAGACGCTACCCTTTCCAACTTCACTCTCCAACCACATGTCCCCATTCATCAAACCCGCGAGATGCCGCGCAATGGTCAAGCCGAGACCTGCGCCTCCGTATGATCTCGAAAACGAGTTATCTGCTTGCTCGAAAGCTTCGAAAATCGACTGCTGCTTGTTCTCTGGAATGCCAATTCCAGTGTCCGCCACGGTGAAGTGCAAGAGTGTCCGGTTGGCTCCCCACGATCCGCGTTGCGCTCTAACTCGGACCTCACCGGACTTGCTAAATGCGATTGCATTTTCCAGAAGCTTTGCGAGGATCTTGCTCAACTTGCCCGGGTCGCCAAACACCTTTCTCGGAACGCCTGGATCGATCCGGCACAGCACATTCAATCCTTTTTCGTCCGCCAACCCGGTATGCTCTTCGCGGACGCTATCGATCAGCTCCCATAAATCGAATTCGATACGATCGAGTGAAATTCGCTCTCTTTCGAGCGCCGCCCAATAGAGAACATCGTCTAAGATCCGCAGCAGAGCCTCCGCGGAATGCCTCACAATGCGCAACTCTTCCCGCTGCTCGGCCGTCAGCGTGGTGTCGAGCAGCAGTTCGGTCATCCCCAGGATGCCGTGCATCGGAGTCCTGAACTCATGGCTCATCTTGGCCAGAAACTCACTCTTCGCGCGGCTTGCGCTCTCCGCAGCAGTTTGGGCGTCCTTGAGCGCCAACTCTGCGCGTTTTCTGGCCGTTATGTCCTGAGCGATTCCAATTACACGAAGGGTCCTTCCGGCCGCGTCCGTTATAGCACGAGCACGATCGGTGATCCACCGTTCTTCGCCGTCCGGCGTTCGAATCCTATACTCGGACTCAATATCTTCGCCGGCGAGTTGCCTTTCGAAGAGCGCGTGGGCGTTCTCTTGGTCCTCGGGATGTATCGCATCCATCCACGACCTGGGATTTTGAATGAGGGCTTCCCGGCTGCATCCCCAAACACGCTCAAACGCCAGGTTCACGTATAAGACTTCGTTCCCGCTGGCATCTGTCATCCAGAACACTTCGCGCAGATTGTCGGCAATTTCGCGGAGATTTTCCCAATTGTCACGAGCCCCTGCCTCGTGCGCTCGCGAATCGGTGATATCCAATCCTATGGCCACAGTGCCGATGGCCCGCCCGTCCCCATCGGATAGAGTCCTATTCGTCCAGGAGACCAATCGTCGCGTTCCACGCCGGGTAACAATTTCGTTCTCATGTCTCTCCGGTACGCCGCCGGATTGGACTTGCATAGCGTATCGTTCGCGGGGATACTGAGCGTCCGGAACGAACAGATCGCACCAGTTCTTGCCAAGGATTTCGTGCCGATTCCATTCCGTGAGTTGTAGCAGGTAGTCGTTGCAGTAGATCAAACTGCCGCACTCATCCAGCGCGATTGCTATTGACGGCAGCCCGTCGAAGACGCCTCGAAAGCGGCTTTCGATTTCAGACCAAATTGCCGGGTCCGTTGGGCGCCGCTGTTGCGAAACGTGACTGGGAAATTGTTTGCCCGCCTCCGTCACCGGCTTCGTACGAGTGGCTCGATGGTGGGGCGAGTGCTGAGTGGCGGACTTGCGCGTTGCGCTTGAAACGGCGAACCGGCGATTTCGTGGCCCAAAGGGCTTATTACTTAAGAGCATTGAGGCTTCGTTTTCTTGCAATCGCGCCGCCATTTCCCAATGGGCGGAGCCTCTTTTCCGTTAGACGTGGGCACGCCCGGTGGGTCACAACACCCCAGTCGAGCTGCGTCCTTTCGCCCAGGCGCGAAAACTTGTGCCTTTTCACCCACTGAGGTGGGCTGATCTACGCGCTTGCCAGCGGCCGTGCAGGACGCATGCGATCAACGACACCTGAACTTCACGGCTATCCCGATTGGGTAACGATCAGTCGCCCAGCGTTTACTGATCACCAAATTCTGTGGAGGTGGCAGTCTTGACGCCCGTCACTAGAACAGGATCGAAAGCTCATTCCTAACCGTACCGAATACAGATGTTTATGGGACGCTGTTTGTGACGGAGCGAAATTCAACGGAGCCAACCGCAGCGCGTCCGCATTCGCCCGAGGTTCTTGGTACGCATCCGCGGCGGGTTGATGCAGATGGTTTGGATGGACGATTCGCGCGACTTTGTTCTCTTAACTGCCTTGACGCCGAACCGCTCCATCCACTTGGTCGCAGATGGAAGGAGCCCGAAAAACGTAGAAGTTGGGGAATCTCAGCCCGGATACGCCGGGCAGGAGCTGAGGACGCCGGAACCGTGACTATGATGCGTCGGAGAATACTCTCAGCGCCTATAGCGCGGGCGTGGCGCGGGGTATTACGGCACCGGAGGACGAAGGGAGGAGACCGGAATCGGCCTCGTTTGGAGGCGCCGGTTGTGTGGACCGGCAACGCGGCGTTTCCCGATGCCGTAAGGGACCTTCAACTCTACGCTGCGGCGTTGCTCGGGAGCCATCGAATGCTATCTGCACTTCTGCTGTCCAGGCGTATCCGGAATGATTGGTAATTGAGCTTAGTGGTCACACCTGCAGCCGAATAATCCTCTTTTCGGGATGGCCCGACAGGGTCGACGCCTCTGACGGCAACGAGTATTGACCGGTCCTCTAAGCCATTTTACGGACTGTCTTTTCCGTTTCCTCGACAAGTGCCAACACGCGCTTGGCGTATTCGAGCGTGGTTTCGCCGACAGGAGTCAGCACGATATTGTGCGCGAAACGAAAACGGTAGAACAAACGTACTCCCAGCTGTTTTTCGAGCATATGGATGTGGTGACTGACGCTGCCCTGGGAATAACCGATTTCCCTCGCGGCTCGGGTAAAGTTGCTCGTCGTCGCTACGGCGATGAACGACTTCAAATGGATTAGATCCAGCATTTCGCACTCACCTATTTAAAGCGTTTGCGTTCGAATACCACTTTCAGGAGCGGTGGAGTGATGAAGGTGGTCAGCATGATCATTAAGACCAACGCAGAAAAAGTCGTTGGTGAAAGAATCGGCTTGCCCGCTAGCAAGAGCGTGCTGCCCATCCCGGCGAAAATTAGGCCGACTTCACCTCGCGGAATCATCCCGACTCCGATTGCAAGGCGGTCGGTGTCGCGGTCCAGCACGCCCAGACCGCAAATCTGCTTCCCTACGATGGCGACGACGGCAATCAGGGCTGCGAAGCCGAGCACAGCGGGCGACGAGAAGCTCCCCAGATCCACCCGGAAGCCCATCATCAAGAAGAACACCGGTACGATCAAAGTCGTTATGGGGAATAACAATTCCTCCACCTTACGTTCGCCGCGCTCCCGAAACGGGTGATAGTGAACTTCTTCCAAGACGATCCCGGCCGCAAACGCTCCCACGATCGGGGCTAATCCCACGAACCCGGAGATCCACGAGACGATAAAGCAAAAACACAAGCACAATCCCACCAGAACGCCCGGGACCTGAAGCTTGGCGGCGTGAATGAAGATTCGCTGCGACCAAAAACGGCCGGCGAACACGGCAGCAGTGAGGAACAAGACCGCTTTGGCGACAATCCACATCACCGACATCCAACTAACCCCAGCCGCTTCGCCACTCCCCGTTGCCGTGCTTACCAGTCCGCTTACTACCGCGAGGACGACCAATCCGATGACATCGTCGGCGACGGCCGCGCCCAAGATGATCCGCGCTTCCTTGGTGTTGGCCTTGCCCAAATCCTTGAGGACGCGCGCCGTAATTCCTACGCTCGTGGCCGTAAGCGTTCCGCCGACAAACAAGTGCGTAAGCCAGCCGGCTGTGGGAATCAGTTGCGCGGACACGATGTACCCCAGGATCATCGGCGCAATGACGCCTAGCGTGGCGACCACTAAGGAAGACCAACCGACGGCTAACAACTGAATCAGGTCTGACTCGACCCCCACCTCAAATAGCAGTAGAATCGCACCGATTTCAGCCACGACACGGAGCATCTCGCTTTGCCTGAGCGGCTCGAGTGCCGTGATTCCGAAAAGGCTCAGATTACCCAGTAAGACGCCCATTAGCAGTTCGCCCAGAACGGGAGGCTGCCCAAGTCGTCCCAGCAGCTCCCCGCCTAACTTTGCGGCGACGATGATCAGCGACAAAACCAATATGGCCTGCCGGACCAGCTCGCCGATATCGGTTGGCACGGTCAGATGGCAGTTTCTCCACGCTCGCCGTTACGAATGCGAACGATTTCTTCAATCGAGGAAACGAAAATCTTCCCGTCTCCAATCTTTCCCGAACGGGCGGCATTGGTCAGAGCATCGACCACCAACGCGGCGCTCGCGTCGCTCACTACTGTCTCGATCTTCACTTTGGGAAGCAGATCTACCTTGTATTCCGCGCCCCGGTATGTCTCCGTGTGCCCCTTCTGACGGCCATGCCCGCGGACCTCCGAGATGGTCATCCCCGTTACGCCGATCGCGATCAAGGCTTCCTTGACCTCGTCCAGTTTGTAGGGTTGAATAACAGCCTCAATCTTCTTCACTAGGTTCTCCCTTCGCGCCTGTTCCACGTATTGATGAAAGCGATCAATGCGATACCTGCAATTACCGCGAAGAAAGGCGCCCCGATCTTCAGCGCCAATCCCCCGCCCAAAATGCACGCACCGCAGAAGTATTTCCAGTTCATGGTCTACATGTCCTCACTTTCCTAGCACGAAGGCAAGACAAAGGCTGATGCAAAATACCGCGAAAGCGATCACGGGCGCCTTTAACGACTTGTTCCATTCCGGCTTCTGAGTTCCGTCGTGAATGAGCTTGCGAATTTCCTGGAGCTGTTTGCGGGCGAGCGACAGCTCCCAGCCGTTCTCCGCCAACTCGACAGCCTTCTTTGTTTCCACTTCCGCCCGTGGCAATGCCCGCAGGCGATAAAAGAGCTCGGAATACTTCAGTTGTGCAAAGAAGTGATTCTGGTCCTGCGCCACCGCGGCTTCAAGGACGTCCATGCACTTGTAGGCGTCGTGATTCATGGCGTACGCCATGCCCAGACAGGTCTTCAGGTCCACCGAGTGTGGATTCTCTTTACAGGCTCGTTCGAGCGAGCTGATATGTACCGCCAGCTCGCTCTTAGAGACCGATTGGGGATCCCTCCACGGTAGGGGAAGACGCTTGGGACGAGCGGGACGCTCCAGGGCTATCTCAGGGGCGTTTACGATTTCCAATGCAGTCGATGCCATGAGAAGAGTCCCCTTTAGTTGGTCTTCAGTTCGAATTCGGGATAGCACAGAGCACCCATTTCTGGAAGGTCTAAGCCCGCCAGCTCTGTTGCCGCACTCACCCGCTGACCCACGACCAGATCGATCGCCCAGTTCAGGACAAAGCCCAGAGTGAACACGAACCCGATGAGCGTCGCAACACCAATCAATTGGGCGACCAATTGGCCCGGGTCCCCGTAGAACAGGCCCGTGACGTTGCCATTGACACCGTTCCACGATCCGCCGTAATTGCTCTTGCCGTCCGCGAACAAGCCTGTCGCGATCACGCCCCACAGGCCGTTCGCCCCGTGCACCGACACGGCACCCACCGGATCGTCGAGTTTCATCTTGCGTTCCAGAAATTCGACTGAGATGCAGACCAGCACGCCGGCGATTAAGCCGATGATCACGGAGCCAACCGGATTGACGAAGCCGCTCGGTGCGGTAATCGCAACGAGCCCGGCCAGCAATCCGTTTCCGGTCATCGACGCGTCAGGTTTGCCATAGCGAAGCCACATATAGAGGATGGACGTAAAGCTGCCCGCCATACCAGCCAACATCGTATTCACCGCAACAGAACCTATGCGCAACGCACCGTTGCCAGAGGCCGCCAACGTCGAACCCGGATTGAATCCGAACCAGCCGAAGGCGAGGATAAAGCAGCCCGTGAGGACCACCAGGAGATCGTGTCCCGGCATCGCTAACGGCTTGCCGTCCCGCGTGAACTTGCCGATCCGCGGCCCAAGAAGAATCCCCATCGCCAAAGCCGTGATGCCCCCGACTGAGTGCACGACGCCCGAGCCCGCGAAGTCCGCATAGCCGTGTCCCAGACCGAAATTGGTGCCGAGAGTCGCCAGCCAGCCGCCGCCCCAGGCCCAATTGGCGAAGATTGGATAGATGAAGGCGCCCATGATGAAGGACGAAACCATGAAGGCTGCATACTTCCAGCGTTCCGCCACGGTGCCGGTCACGATCGTGAGCGCCGTGTCCATGAACACCATTTGGAATAGGAAGATCACCATCACCGCTACATCGTAACTGTGGTTGTGCATCAGGAAGAAGCCGCCCTGACCCCATAGACCGAAGGCCTTGCCGAAGAGCGTGACGCTGTATTCCTGATTCAGAACACCCGAGCCGCCCAGTGTCCCTAGCGCTCCAACGCCGCCCATTTGAAGCGCGAAACCGATCAACCAGTAGGCCAGCATGCCGACGCCATACACCATGAAATTCATCATCATGGTGTGATTCGCGTTCTTGGCACGGCACAAGCCTGTTTCCACGACGGCGAATCCGGCCTGCATAAACATGACCAGAAAGCCCGTGATCAAAGTCCAAACAAAGTTAATCGCAACCCGGTTCTGACCCGCTTGATTCACGAGGTCGGCGATCGTGAGGCCTTTCTTGGCGTCGCTTACCACCACGTCGGAGGCGTTGCCAGTTAAGCTACCGTCAGGATCGCCGTTCGCGCGCGCTTTAGGATCCGGTAATGGAACATTCTTGATGTCAGCGTCGGTTACGGGAACGGGCGCGGCCGTGGGTGCTGCCGCCGCGGCGGGCGGCGCCGCTTGATCGGCTGGAGGCGTCTGGGCGAACAACGAAGCCGACAAGCAGAGCAAGAGAGCAAGAAAGTGTGTTGTCTTTTTCATTCGCTATTTTCTCCAGTTCGCGTTCTTCAAATATGCGGTGTTGATCAGGCCAAAGATTCCACCCAAACTCACCAGGATTCCTATCAGAACGATCACCATGCGAGCGTTCACGCTGGTTGTGATACTCAGGCTGAAGAGGGCGATTATGAAACCGAGAAAGGTGACGACTAGTCCGGCGATTGCCATGTTTATCTCGTCCCCTCCGTGTGCTCCCAGGGCTTGCATTTCAGGAACAGGGCGATCGAGCTGCCGAGGCAGAGCAGGAAGCCCAGAATCAGAATGATGCCTCCGCCCGCGAACGCTCCGGCCAAGAAAGCGAAGGCCAAGAGAAAGAGTGTAATAGCGAGTGCTTGTGTGGGATTCGCTCCCATTGGTTCCACCTCCAAAGATTTTCAAAACGTAGATATAGCGGCGAATTGCAACGGGCAGCACGGATACACGGTCTTAGACAGCAACCAGTGCAGACGTTGAGACGAATCGCGGCTCGCGGGACAGGGCTCGCAGCGGTACTTGGGTCGTCGCTTAGAGAACTAACTTTATAGCGACTCGCATGGGGTGTCCAATCACTTTTTTGGATTCTTGCAGACGCGATTTTATATATCTGTCCAAATGGTTTTCGTGAGGGTACCCGAAAGATCCATCGCCTGGGATGGGTACCTTTCTTTCGAATGATACGCAGGCCGAAAAAAGTAATGGCCGCGGAAGCGGGGTATTCTGTTCTTGCAGTCGTCTGCCGCAGTGCAATGAGAAGAACTACTTTCGCCGATCTGGGCCTGGACAATTTATTGGACCGGCTTCCGAAAATGAGCAAGGCCGCGTTACTCACCGCGACGGCCGCGCTGGTGGCGGGCGCATCCCTGGCGGACTATCTAGTCGGCCACATCTCTTTGGGCATTCTCTACATCATGCCGATGATGACGGGAGCGCTCCTGCTGGAACCCCTCGAACTCGCAGCCCTCGCTCTGCTGTGCGCGTTCTTGCGCTCGCTGTTCGACTATCCGGGGAGCAGCGTCGAAATCCCGCTTCGTTTCGCTTTCGCGTCTGTGTCGTATTTCACGTGTGGGCTGTTTGTGGCGGCTCTGATCCAGAATCGCCGGATTGTCCGCGAGCATCTGGGTCGGCTCCAACGCGAACAAGACTTGAGGAAAGTCGCCGAAGATCAACTGCGAATCCTGGTCGCCGGGAGTCCCGCGGCGATCCTGACGATCGACGACCGCGGGCGAGTGATTGCCGCCAACCAAGCGGCAGCCAGCTTGTTTGCGATTTCCGAGGGCCAGCGACTGGAAGGCCAGGCTATCGAGAAGCATCTGTCGGTGCTCTCCGACGCATTGCGCCTGGGGAATAAGAACGAAGGTTTTCGCACAGCGGCCCAATGCACGGGATATCGGGCCAACGGGGAAGTGTTCCAAGCGCACACATGGTTTTCCTCCTACATCGCGCCAGAGGGACTGCGCCTAGCGGCGATTGTCGTGGATGCCTCCGAAGAGATGCGCGACCGGGAAGAACAAAATCTCCGTCAGCTCCTCCGGGCGATTCGCGTCGCTACCACCGCTGTCTCCCACGAGTCTCGCAATTTGGCCGCGGCCATTTCGCTGCTGTGTGCACACTTGGCCGAGAGGCATGGGTTGTCCGAAGACGAAGACCTCAAGGGAATCGTAAATTTAGCGAAGGGTATCGAGAAAATGGCTGCGCTGGACCTCAGTGCGCGGCGCAGCGAATCGCGAGACTTGGAGAAGGTTCCTCTTCGTCAGGTGCTCGATCATCTGCGGATCATCATCGAACCGGAATGGATTGAACTGGAGGGCCGCATAAACTGGAGCGCACCGGCGCGATTGCCTTCAGTGATCGCCGATCCCCACGGGCTCCTGCAAGCGTTTTTGAATCTCGCGAAGAACAGTTACCGCGCAGTTTTGGAAGCGCCGCGCAAAGAACTGAACATCGAGGTCTCGATCGACGGGGAACGCGCCATCGTCCGGTTTGAAGATTCCGGCGCGGGGCTCGCGGCGCCGGAGCGCCTGTTTCAACCATTTCAGGAAGGCGCAGACGGTACCGGCGTGGGCTTATATCTTTCGCGGGCGGTTGTGCGAAGCTATGGGGGAGAATTACGGTACGAATCGGAACCAGGCCGTTCCCGATTCGTGATCGAGCTCGAAGTGATTTAGGAGCGCGCTTTTGGAAACGGCCTCGTCTGTCATAAATCTTTTCCTTCTCGACGATCATGCGATGTTTCGTCAAGGCATGACCCGCGTGTTCTCGAAGGAGCCTCATTTCTCCGTCGTCGGCCAAGCATCCACGGCGGCCGAAGCGCTAGAGAAGCTTCCGGGAAGCGGCGCCAACATGGTCCTGCTTGATGTCGACTTGGGTGCGGAACGCGCTCTCGATTTTGTCCTCCGGGCTCGCAAACAGAGATTTCACGGCAAGATTCTGGTAGTCACGGCCGGAGTCACCAGCCGCGAATCGATTCAATTGATTCAGTCTGGTGTTGCTGGTATTTTGCATAAGCATCATTCGACGGAAATCTTATGCAATACGATCCGCCGGGTGGCGGCCGGCGAGGTCCATTTGGAACAGGAATACCTGCCCGTGCTTTTCCATGCGGTCGACGCGGGTACACCGCCGGAGACGCGCACGAAACTCACGGAGCGGGATAAAACCGTGTTGCGATTTATATTCCAGGGCCTGACGAACCGCGAGATCAGTGCGCGGCTTCAAATATCGGAAAGTGGAGCAAAATCGGCTTTGCGACAGCTCTTCGACAAGCTGGGGGTGCGGACCCGCGCGCAGCTCGTCAAAATTGCGCTGGAACAGTACGGAGATCAGTTATAGGGCATTGCTTATCACTTGACCGACATGCGCGCTTTCCAGCACATTGGGATCCTAAGCTTAGAATTCCACGTGGACAAGTTGTCG